>Ga0157374_10000516_pt1 | contig 34709 bp, 11 predicted proteins | sample M25metaG_FD_115308 | JGI IMG/M metagenome (GOLD analysis project Ga0157374, IMG submission 115308) | Miscanthus rhizosphere microbial communities from Kellogg Biological Station, Michigan, USA - M2-5 metaG | ecosystem: Host-associated > Plants > Roots > Rhizosphere > Soil | place: USA: Michigan...
GATCGATGGGGTTTCGACCAATTCGATATCCGCTTTGCCTTTCAACACTTCCGCTTGCTCAAACGGCACTGGATATACGTATTGCGCTTCGCCGGTTTGCAAGATGGATGCACGGGTGTTGTTATCAACTACAGGCTTCCAAGTAATGCTATCCACTTTAGGATAACCTTTGTGCCAATAGTTGTTGAACTTGCTGACCTTCATGTAATCGGTCTGCTTCCATTCAACAAACTGGAACGGTCCCGTACCTACTGGGCTAAACGCAATGTCTTTGCCTTTGGCCTTAAGGGCGGTCGGCGAAATCATTACAGCAGCTGGATGAGCAAGAACGTTTAGGAAAGCGGAGAACGGTTGCTTCAGCGTGATCTTCACGGTGTAATCATTGACCACTTCAACCTTGTCAAGCTGCTTGAATAAGCTCAGGCGCTTGAGTTTATTTTCAGGATTGGTAACGCGATCGAAGTTTGCTTTCACCGCGTCCGCTTTGAAGTCAGTACCATCGTGAAACTTGACACCCTTTTTCAATTTAATGGTGTAGATCAGCGCGTCCTTGGATACTTCATACGATTCAGCCAGCACCGGATGAATGTTCATATCCTTATCGAAGCCAAACAAGCCTTGATAGAACGACTTGGCAATAGCTTGCGAAAGCGTATCGTTAGCATCGTAGGGGTCCAGCGTAGTAAAGGCCGAATCTACGGCAATGACTACATCTTTAGCCGCATAAGCAGTGCTAGCAAGCGCAAATGGCAAGCTCAAAATACCAACTGCCAAGGCTGCCTTTAATTTGACTTCTTTTTTTATTTTCATCTCGTCTCCTCCAAGTATGAACGCGTTGAAAAACTAACTCAGTAACTACCACCAATACGGTGTCTTGCAACAAAATGATCCGGGCCAACCTGTACCAAAGGCGCTGTTTCCGGAAACTTTCCAACCGGCCATAAGGGGCTGGGAAGTTCGTCAGTTGACATAGTGCGCGGCAAATGCCGTCGTGCCGGATCTGCAACAGGTACAGCACTCATCAACTTCTTTGTATAAGGATGCTGAGGATTCTCAAAAACGGCGGCACGTGGGCCAATTTCCGCAATTTGTCCGAGATACATGACAGCAACGCGATGGCTGATACGCTCCACTACAGCCATATCGTGCGAGATGAATAAAAGAGCCAGGCCAAGTTCACGCTGCAATTCGAGCAATAGATTGACGATTTGAGCTTGTACCGACACGTCGAGCGCCGACACGGATTCGTCAGCAATAATAACTTTTGGCTTCAACGCTAGTGCGCGAGCAATACATATACGCTGACGCTGGCCACCAGAGAATTCGTGCGGGTAACGCTTAGCATGATCAGGAGATAACTCAACCCGCCTCAATAACTCAGCGACTCGATCGCTCGCTTCGCTACCGCTTGCGGTTCCATGAATATAAAGTGGCTCAGCTATCGAGTATCCGATAGGCAAACGAGGATCAAGCGATGCAAAAGGATCTTGGAAAACGCATTGAATATGTCGACGTATCGGCCGTAATTGATCACCGGAGAGCTTGGCGATGTCTTGGCCTTCGAATTCGATACTACCCTTTTCAATATCCACAAGGCGCAGCAGCGCACGAGCCGTCGTTGATTTACCACACCCCGATTCACCCACCACAGCCAGTGTTTCACCAGCGTAAAGATCGAAGCCAACATTTTCGGCAGCGTGAACATGGTGCGTAGTACGCCCCAAAAATCCACCTTTGATAGCAAAGCGCGTAGTTAAACCACGCACGCTCAACAAAGGTTTGCCATCACGACTAACACCACCTTGCAATTTAGATTGCTCTGTTTCCTCCTCGACAATGGCGCTTACGCCATTAGCCGACAGAGGAAACGGCGCCGGATTGGCGCGACCTCGCATTGAACCAAGGCGCGGAACAGCAGCCAAGAGTCGCTGAGTATAAGGATGGGCTGGCGCTGCAAATATTTGGTTTGAGACGCCTTCCTCGACTTTTTCGCCACTCTTCATCACAACAATGCGATCCGCCACTTCGGCCACCACACCCATGTCGTGAGTAATAAAAAGCACCGCCATCTTCATTTCTTCTTGAAGATTTCGGATCAACGTAAGAATTTGCGCTTGAACAGTCACATCGAGCGCCGTTGTTGGCTCATCGGCAATTAACAGCTGCGGCTTGCATGCAAGCGCCATCGCAATCATGACACGCTGACGCATACCTCCCGAAAGCTGGTGCGGATAGCGATCGAGAATGCGACGAGCCTCCGGAATCCGCACGCGCTCTAACATTTGAAGAGCTTCAGCACGAGCGCTAGCGCGATCTTTACCTTGATGCAACCGAATAGTTTCCGCGATCTGTTCACCCACCGGGAATACTGGATTGAGAGACGTCATCGGCTCTTGAAAGATCATTGCGATACTCGAGCCGCGAATTCGCCGCATAGTGGTAACGTCAACTTTCGCGAGATCAATGCTTTCACCAGTTCTATCTTGGAAACTCATAGAACCCTGAACGATGCGCCCACCGCCATTTTCAACAAGTCGCATTACGGCAAGCGACGTTACCGATTTGCCTGAGCCAGATTCGCCAACGACAGCGAGCGTCTCACCTGCATCGACGTGCAACGACAAGTTACGTACCGCCTGTACTTTATACTCATCGGAAGCGAACTCCACGCTGAGTTGATCGATGGTCAATATGCGAGACGAGGTTGAACCAGTTTTCATCGAGGTATATTTTCACAAACGTAGGCAAGAACACTACCGATCCCAAAGGATCACTGTGGCACGAATTAACCGCTTACTTGTGTTATTAGCGCCCGCTGTAGTTTTCTTATAGTTGACCAATCCGCAATCTTAGACGTAGCTGCGGTCTTCTGCATTCCTCTTTTGCACGTCTTCTGGAATTGGAATGAGCGTGCGCAATACAGGCAATCCCTGGGAGAACATCAGCAACTCGCCCGGCTCGAAGCTTGTCCAATTTTCGTTTTGGGTAAGCGGCGTGGTTGCAATGACCGCTATCCGGTCATTCTCTCCATTTGTACGGGAAAAGTCCATTTCCAAATCGGCGTCAATTAATCGAGCCTGAGAAAAAGGCCATTGCCGAATAAGATATTGCAAGCGAGTGGAACAATGAGCAAACAACACCTGACCATTGCTTAGAAGGAAATTGAATGTGCCTTCTTTATTAACCTCTCGAACAAAGCCTTCCACCATACGAAATAGCTCATCTAAAGGTGGCTGCTCATCAGGAGAATACTCTCTCATTTTTTCGAGGAGGGCACAAAACGCATTTTCGCTATCTGTACTACCGATTGGGCGATATACGCTCAAATTGGAAGGGCGGTAATCACGCAAGTTGCCGTTATGAGCAAACAACCAATGGCGCCCCCATAGCTCCCGCATGAAGGGATGGCAATTTTCAAGGTTTACCGCGCCGTGAGTCGCTTTACGGATATGCGCTATAACATTGGTGGACTTGATCGGATATCTCTTAATCAAGTCAGCCATTGGAGAAACAGAAGAAGGCTGAGTATCGATCAGCAAACGGCAAGCATTGCCTTCAAAAAAGCCTATGCCGAAACCGTCTCCGTGATGATCGGTTTTTCCCCCTCGAGCCGCAAAACCGGTGAACGAAAAAGTAATGTCAGCCGGTACTGCGCAATTCATTCCTAGTAATTGGCACATTGTTTTAAGAGAACTTTTTTAGTGCATTAAAAAAATTAAGTATAGCTTAAAGAGACGCAATGACCCTTTGCAGCGGCTTGATGCTCTCTTCGTCGCTCTTAACAATTTTGCGGCCAGCTCCATCGCCTGAAATTCGTGCAACTTACGCAACGAAAAATCAAGCCTGCAATAATCCGTCCGGCCGCTCTCTTCCCCAAATTGTAAAACCCAAACAGTTCATTCGCTGTGACGGATGTCATTTATTTGCACACAACGAAAAATCAAACCGAGCATAGCAATTCAACTCGACAAATCAAACGAGCATAGCTTATAGCTCGCCCGCTAATCAATCTGCCCCAAAGAAATGGAAATACCACCCGTTTAACGCCACCGCTCGGCTTTAATTCGAAAGTCAAAACGGTGAATTTCCGACCAATCTTGTATCGTGTGAAACGGTAGATTGAAACATTTGTTACAGATTTGCCGTGGCAGGAATTGTAATTTAAAAACAAAGGAAAATATTTTCATTTCTTTTCGAACGATCGTGCTTTTATAATAAAACTTTCCTCATCCTAGCCAAAAGCAGAAAATATTTACATTATGGATAAAGTAGACCATGAGATCTTGCGGCTGCTGCAGGACGACGCATCGCTTAGCTTGAACAAAATTGCTGAACTGGTGAATCTTTCCCCCACGCCCTGTTGGCGCCGCATTCAGCGACTCGAGAGCGATGGGGTAATCGAAAAAAAGGTCGCGCTGCTTGACCCAAAGAAGATTAATTTAAGCGTAACCGTGTTCGTCGCCATTAAAACAAAGCACCACACACCGGCATGGCTAGAGAAATTTTCAAAAACCGTACAGCACATCCCTGAAATCGTCGATGTCTATCGTATGAGCGGCGACGTGGATTATCTGCTTCGCATCGTTGCGCCCGATATTAGCGGCTATGACTTGGTATATAAAAAGCTTATCGCCGGGATCGAACTGTTTGATGTGAGTTCCAGCTTTGTGATGGAAAAGTTGAAATCCACGACTGCACTGCCGTTGGATTATGCACAATAGATTTGCCATCGGCGTCTATCGAAACGACTTCTTCTACACTTTCACGGCGTGACACGACAATGCTATTCCTCGCCGCTTGAATCCCTGTCGCAACGCAAAATATGTCCGCCCCCCCCCTCATCCCCGCTCTTCCATTGGCGAAAGATCATTACAGTTAATTATTTCAAAAATGAGCGGTTAACAATTAAAGCCTGAATCACATAAAAACAACACCAATAAAATCAATACACTGAAGCAACAATCCTCACAAAAATAACTGGCATATCGCTTGCTTGGTGTCATTGGTGCCGGCTATATCGTCCATTTCGACTTATTTCGAAATAGGCTCACTGACAGCCAAGTTATCGCTATGAAAAATTAACTTTGGGATAAAAGGGGATTGTAATGATCGAGGGATATTCTCCACAGGACTGGACAACCGCCGTTCGCCAGCAAGAAGCCGCATTAACAGCACAGGTGGGGCACGCTGTAGTAATAGACCACGATGAATTCACAGCTGCAGTGCTGGCGATGCCTCCCAAGGAGCGGTATACCATTCTCCACCCTGTCGCTGGGGTGGTCCCTCCTATACAGTTTTTTCCCTTAAGTCTCGCCGCAAATCCTGCGATTAATCTAGCTAATGAACTTGCTCAAGCCCTACAACATCAGCCTTTAGCCATACGAAATGCCGTAGCCAATCTGGATGGGACGACGCCCAATGCCGGTCGCGACTTTCACATTTGGCTTCAAAGCCTGAAAAGAGAAGAGAGGGAAAACCTTTATTTGGCAGCCCCTCCCATCGCTGCAGTTCAATTCGATCCAATGACAAGGAATAATTATGCACAAGCATTCCTTGATCATTTGACAGCGCTGGGACGAACCATACCGTTAGGGCACGCCCCTCATTTAGATGCCACCCTCAATGCTGACTGGGATGCGTTTCGGGAGTGGCTTGGTCGCCGCAGTCAAACCGAGCGGGATCTTATCCGGACAACCAGCCCATTGACCCCGGCAATACCAAGATTTTCAACGCGAAATGATTATGCCCCTAATTTTGATACTCATTTAAGAGTAAGTGGGATGCGGATAGGCTCGTACCCACCGCCCATTAATTCACCGCTTAACGATCATAACTGGCATATCCTAAGAGACTGGGTTGAAACCCTTCCCCCTCAGCAACAAGAAATAGTTAGAACGGCCACGCCAGCCGAAATTACACGAGGGGTAACGACAGGGGCGGCGCCGCAGCAGATTCCAAAAGTCGATTTAATCGATCTAATCGACCATGGTGTCCCTAACCCTGTGCAAATAGCAATCCCATTAGATACCTATCGCCAGGCATTTAATGCTCAGTTGGAAGCGCTTGGTCGTCCGGCAAATGCAGTTCCTCCGGGAACCAATCCGAATACACATGCAGATTGGCCGCAATTTTACAACTGGTATCGAGCGCTCCCCCCGGCCGACCGCGATCGAGTACGCGGAGCGACTACGCTTGCAGCGATAAACGCGCCAGCAGCAGGCCCCGCTCAAATCCCGAGATTCGATCCATTAGATCCACCCGATTATCATCAAGCATTCAACGCTCACTTGGAAGCGCTTGGTCGAGGGGCGAATGCAGTCCCCCCGGGAACCAATCCGAACACACATGCAGATTGGCCAGGTTTTTTAGTGCTACTTCGGGGTGCCACTCAGCCGCAACGAGACGCAATAAGAACTACCATCACTGTAGCGGCCTTGCAGGCTCCGCCAGCACCAGGCGCCGCCCCAATTCTGAGATATGATCCGTTAGACCCAAATGACTATCGCGGTGCATTCAACGCTCAATTAGAAGCGCTTGGTTATCCGGCAAATGCAATTGCCCTAGGGGTCAATCCGAACACACATGCACATTGGCCAGGCTTTTTAGCGGTACTTCAGGCTGCCACTCAAGAACAACGAGATGCAATGAGGGTCGCCACTGCGGCGGCTTTGCAGGCTCCGGGAAATCAAATCCCAAGATTCGATCCACTAGATCCATTCCATTACCGTCAAGCATTCAACGCCCAATTGGAAGCGCTTGGTCGTGGGGCAAATACAATTCCTAACGACGGAACCAATCCCAATACACATGCAGATTGGCCGGGCTTTTTAGCGGTGCTTCAGGCTGCCACTCAAGAACAACGAGATGCAATGAGGGTCGCCACTGCAGCGGCTTTGCAGGCTCCGGGAAATCAAATCCCAAGATTCGATCCATTCGATCCATTCGATTACCGTCAAGCATTCAATGCTCAATTGGAAGCGCTTGGTCGGGGGCCGAATACAATTGCTCCGGGAGTCAATCCGAACACACATGCAGATTGGCCAACTTTTGCAGCCTGGCTTGGTGCTCTTAGTCAAGCCGATAAAGATGCAGTACGGAACGCCACAACCTTAAATGCGATCAGGACGACAACGCCAAGAGTCAGCCGCTTTAACCCTGTTGTACAAGCAGACTATCTACAAGCAATCCAAAGGCAAGAGACACATTTGGGTTTGGGACTAGGCACAATTCAATGGGCAGATTTTCAGCCGTGGGTTGCAAGCCTCAGCGAAGCCGATAGGCTCCGTGTTCAAAGTGTTAACCCCGCTGGGGACCAAACGCTTCCCAGATTTATATCGCGAGTAGCACACGGCCCTGGGTTCGTAGCCAACATGATAAGGCTCGGCCGAGTACCAGGTGCGCCGGCACTTGCCCCGGATCCAATGAATAATGCTCTTGATGCGAATTGGAATGTTTATTCGGCCTGGCTCCGAACCCTCACTCCCCGGCAGCAAGACAACGTTCGAACGCAAGCCGCCAATGCTCCCGAGTTCGACCCTATAGATGCCCAAGAATACGGGCAGGCATTCGATCATCATTTGACTGCTCAAGGCCTGGCTGCGGCCGGACCAGGCGGTGCAGCCGCTCATGCAGAATGGCCAGCTTTTCAAGCTTGGGCCAGAAGTCTTAGCGACGCGGATAAGAACCGCGTTCGCGGAGGTAATCCCGCAACAGACCCAACGCTTCCCAGATATATATCGCGAGTAGCTTTCGCAAACGCTTTCATCACGGAAATGCAAGCGCAGCATCGTATGCCACGGCCGCCTGCGGCCCCCGATCCTGCAGATCCGAGGTACGACAGAGATTGGGCCGAATTTTCAGCATGGGTAGGCAAACAATCTCCTGCCAATCAAAATGCTATTCGAACCGCTACCAATCCGCCTCCATACGAGTTGCAGCCGCCTAGCTATATCGACGCGTTTGTAGAGCACGTAAGACGGGCGCTGCAGCCGCCGGCGCCGCTCGGAGGAGGTGCCGCACCGGCGGTACCAGTGTTGGCAGCACCGGTGCCACGGGCACTACCAGACCCGAACAATCCTGTACCAGGAACCCATTATCCCACGGTGCAAGCTCGCGATGCCGCCTATGTTGCCGAAGTGCAAGCTCGCAATACCGCCGCGGAAAACTTTGTGCATCAATATCGAGATCTATGGCAGGGGTTCACTGATTTATTCGAGCAAAATCGAAATCAAGCTGAGCAAGATGCATTTAATCCGGCGGTTGTTAACAATCCTGCCACACCTGCACTTGTATCTCGCAGAGAATTCGCACATGCCTTCTTTGCGTATCAAGAATCCTTAGGACGGGACGTACTTCCCGGCGTACGCCAGGAATTTGCAAACACAAATCTCGACAGCTTGCAACACATTAGAACTCACTATCCGAATTTATACGCCGACTGGCAAGAATTCTCTGGAGCGGTAGCTGTATTGCCTCTCCCCGAAAGAAATAGGGTTCGAGACATCGAGCGTCCGGTGAGTGTAATAGCGCCTCTTCCAATTTTCTTCGATCCATACATACACGCGGATGCCTATGAACCGGTAATCAAGAAAGGGGATTATTCAAAAGCTTTTGAAGACGCGGTTGCTCACGCTCGAACAGAAGGTGTGACTCTGCAATGGGAAGTGTACGCCCATTGGCTGCTGTCGCTGACGCCGGAAACAAAAAGGCAAAAACTGTCGAATACCGAGTATAAAACGGTGGCTGAACGGGCTGCCATTGATGGTGCGGCAGCTGCGAATAATGCAAATTTCGGGTATCCAATGGCTCCCGTGGCTCGTATTCCGGCCCCTGAGCAATTCCCTGCACGATATACGCCCCCCCTCGTCGACCCCGATCAAATCCAAATAGCGCCGCCCCCGAAAAATCTAAATCCGGCTAACTATACCCATGCGTTTGCGGATGCTGCAGCGAAAGTGAAAAGACTCGATCGCTACGCAAAAGATTTAACGATGGCGGAATATCTCTTTTGGGTGAATGAGCAAGATGCAAAAGTTCAGCGCGCGCTTAGAGATGGTACGTATCGCCCCGATGCTAATGAACCTACGGCGGCAGAGCTCAACCAGGCCATACGAAACGAAAACGCAGCGCGTGCGGCAGAAGCTCCTATTCGTGCAGCGATGACGCCAGCGGAAGAAACTCTATTTGCTCAGTGGCTCGGGAGGCTATATGGCACCGAGCGCGCTAATGCAATCTCCGTTCCGGCCGCTCCCTTAACACACCCGGCGGGTCTTCCTCGATTTGAGGAAATAACACGTGCCCGCTATGCCAACGCTTTTAACGACCATTTACGAAGTGTGGGGTATCCCGTTCCGACGCCAACAGCGGCGGCGGACCCGAATGCCCACAATGCCGCCAATGTAGAATGGGACCGCTTTAAAGAATGGCTCGAACACTTATCCCAAGCAGCTCGAGATGACGTTAGAGGACGCGCCACCGTCGTTGCTCCATTAGCCGGCACCCCCGCCGCATGGATGCAAGCTGTGAGGGACCAGGACGAGCAATATGCGTTGGCTGGACGTCCTGTATATATGGGAAATATCCAAAGAGCGGGGCAAGCAGCCGACAAGCTGGAGTTTCCGATCAATTACAAAGCGCCGAGCGACACCGCGCCGATTGCGGCATATCCGCCTGCAATTGCACCCAGAAGCCGTACGATGCGATTTGTTGGTTGGATTGGCCGTCAGATCAGCCCATCGACATACGCATATGGACTCCTCCCATACTGGTGGGACAGGTCCTATTCAGGTGCGCCACGGGTGGAATTGAATGCAGCAAAAGGAGATAGGTTACGCGGTGCCCGTAGGCAATATGTAACAACGAATTTCACCGATGAGAAGAGGGATCTGCCCTATGGGAAACTTCCCCTAGACCTGCAGCCCATGGTTAGAACAAAAAGGAATCTGAAGTTCCGATACCGCGATCCGACAACCGGTGCGATACGTCCACGCCTCAGAATGGAAATAGACCCAACCAAATTAAATTTGGAAGGCCGCAAAGAACTAAAGGCAGCAAGCCGGGCAACAATCGCCGAGTATTTTAGACCCCAGAGAACAGCGCGAGTTGTGTGGTTCCCAGCAGCCCAGCGCATAGCACGCCGAATAAGGAAACACCAGGCAGCACGAATCGCCAATACTCCGCTGACACCGATCTTGCCTGCGCGACGTGACCCGACCAAAGCAATTGGAGACCTCACTGAGTTCGAGCATCGGTTCGACCAATTATTCCCTAATCCACATCCACCAGGTTCGCTGGCTGCATTAAATTACCCGCTGCAGAGAGATGTTTTGCTGCTCGCCCTAAAAGATCTCATTCCACCGAAAACGCTCGAACGAGATACGAGACCGCCTTTCGAGTATCCGTTGCTGATGGCCGAGGCTTTATATTTGGCCACCTATCGCCCCGCCGTTGCCGGCGTAGGCGGCGCCCCCGGCACTCCCGGCAGCGCCGATATAACTAGAGCGCAGACGGCGCTTGATAACATTCAAAATGGCGCTCTCGATCTTGCTAATGCAGAAGATGTAACCACAATACGCGTGCATAGAGCGGGCCCGCCTATGAACTTTGCTAACGCGGCAGCACAACGAGAGGCACACGTAGATTCATGGCGGACAGCGCAAATTTTGTCCAAATCCAGATCCGGGCTTGATACGCTCTTCCGCATCGATCGAACCCATTTGCCGCCCAATCCTGCAGCTGCCGATGCCGACCTAATCTTAAAAACAAAAAAAGAAGCATTAGGGGTGTATGTAAAGGCTTTAGATCAACTTTTTGAAAGACGTCGCGCCTTACCTCCTGCTGCGGATGTTATACATCCGAGCGAATTGGTACATAGATCAAACGTGGAGAACAACTATCCAAGAATATCGCGCTTCCGTCGAACCCCCTTTAGGCCCTCCCGAAACCCTAATGATTTTCAGTTGGGCTCAATAAGTGCAGCGAGAAAACTATGGGCAAATCCTCTCGCGTATGACAAAAAAACACCGAATCTCAATGCTAACGACGCCCTAACCGACGATGAAGTCAAAGCGTACTTTTTCGGCGCGAAAAATAATTATGCTAACCAGGGTTTCGAAGATGCCTACGATCTAACAAAGAATTATCTACATAAGTCGCTTACCACGCACTTAGATCGAGCGGTAGAAAAAGATAACCAACGGCAATACAAGTGGTACAACCCGAAACGAGTGGCCCATATACCGAGATGGCTCAATCGTTCAGCGGGACGCAACAAATCCTCATGGTTTGCGCTTAAGAAAGGTATGTCGGGCGCTCACTTGAAGTACAGATCCGAAAAGGAAGAAGAAGTCGATAATCTGCTGCGCCCGACCATTCGCAACTCGGCCGATATATTCAGGCAACGCCTATTAGGAAGAACCTTGCCCGGAGATTCGGTTAATGACCAGCAAGCAATGCTTGGCCTTGCGAATCTTAACGATCTCGTTGCAAACGCGCGCAATCTCGCCATGTTGGAAGAATGGGAGTGGCAGATTTCAGAGAAAAATCCCGCTAAGGTTCGGCCTGAAGCAGTGGTATTTGACCCTGCCGCCCTTCAACGCATTAAAACCCGCGCGCTTGCAATCATCGACGAAGTTGCAAACACGCATGCACTGACGCCTAAGGTTATTAATAATCCGGAAGACCCGAACGACCCAGGCTATACACTGGACCCAGTAGACGCAGGGGCCCCAGGCGCGGCGGCTAGAGCGCGTCTCCATCAAGATGGCGGCGGTCAACCGACAGCAATGGCCAGCGACATACTAACCGCATGCGAACAAGCTAAAACGACATTGGCAGGCCTTGCCGCTGACGTGGAATTAATCAATCCCAACCGTTCTTTCACGCAGAAAACCCTTAAAGGAACATTTGAGAGATTTAGAAAACAAAAAGGCACCTACGCCTTTCTGAGCGGTTTTCTTACGGACAATAAGTTATTGGATGTAAAGTTTCCCCCTGAGTACTTGGAAACCAAATGGATAAGAAAAGAGACGGATCGTGAACCGGTTGCAGAACATACGATACGCACTCATCTTGTTAGAGCCTTGCTCGTTAAAGAGGGGGATTTTCTCCGTCCCGAAGATTTTAATCCGGAATCTCTCAAAACGTTGTTTAGAGACTATTTCTCTAGAGTTCCAATGGGCGATCGGTGGAGAGGTACCGATGGCGGCAAAATGGGTATCAATAATACGGAAGGGATCTTGGCGCTATTAGGGTGGCTCGTTTCTCCAGCTGTTGAGATTACCCGAGATAAGTCGGCAGGTCTCACAATTAACACGGCCGGACATGCAGCCGAGATATCCTTTTTGAAGCAAATCGACTATCAAATTCGACTGGGGGCTTATGGGGGGGTCGCTAACCCAATCGGGGCATTGCTAGATAAAGCCGCGAAGGTGTTAGGCGTTGGAGGCTCGCTCGGTATTGGCGGCACAGCAACCGTTGGCGCTCAATACACTGAGTTGAAGGGCATTCTGATGCGTTATGCCCGCGAATTGGATGATGGCTTAACAAAGCAAAGGGAAGTAACTAAGCAGGACGGGACAACCTATACAAAAGACGACTGGCGTGTCGGCATTACCGAGATGATGGAGTTTCTCCTCGATATGGCGCAGCAGGCCAAGGATGCAAAAAATGATCCGACAAAGAAAGCGTTAACCCCGGACGAAATGATGGTTGCCTATGCGCGTCGTTTCTTTCCTGAGCGCGACAAGGTATCTATTGGTTGGCAAGACCAACGCAACCTCGTTTTAAAAACTAATGTTTCCGTAACGGGCAGTGCACGCTTAACCTTTGTCAACCGAGAATCAGAGGCCGGCGCTGATGGTCAGCCTCACACAGTTCATCATAGAGGCGATGGCTTCAAGCCCTTAGGAGTATCGGTTAGCCTCGGCGCCGAAATCGATGGACATGTGGTGCAAGCTCGAGTGGAAAGCTTGGGTAATATGCAACGCAAAGTTGTCCAGCTTGGGCATGTAAGCTTTATGACGGCTGCCTTTAACGTTGGAATGGTGTTCCCATCCCAGCCCACGAATGACACTAACTACGACACACTTAACCATCCGCCGTTACGATATGGATCGATGAGTACCTCTTTTGCCACTAGAGGGGTATTAACCTCCTTGCGGCTTGTGGAAAAAGACGGCGAACTCATCGATAAGTTTTCGTATCTGGATGTCGAGTTTGAAAGCTTTGATGCCTTTAAAGCAGGCATTGAAAATAACCGCGCTATATGGGACGCAGCAATAGGTGCAGAAAACGTCCCAAAATACATCGAAAATGCTAGGAAGCGCTTTACAGGCAACCAGAAACTTACCGAACGTTATCGCGCCCGTCCTGAAGCCATCAAGATTCTTCAGGCGTATAAAGCCATGGCGTCAATGGACGAAGCCGCTGCATTAGCGGCGGGCGATGTGGCTCATAAAAAATTCCAAGAAAACCAAGCGAAAACATTGGCCGAACTTGCTGTCGCCTTGGTAAGCGTTCCTAACATGTGGGATACATTGGGCTACTACGATTACAAATTCTTAAAGGAAAAAGACGATAACAACTTCTCGTTAGGCCTACAGGCCGACGCACACACCGATGTTTCTGCCGAGTGGGAAACGGACTGGATAGGTTTAAGCACTCAGCAAATCGACATGGCGAACAAGGTGCGTCAAGGTTATGAGGTCAATGTTCCGTGGAACTATTGGGAAAAAACTCGCACGCTTATAGATCAGCAACTCGGTAGACCTTCGGCTTCTCTCAACCCGCCGCAGCCTGTAGCACCTGCTGTTGCGCCTATCGCCCCAGTAGATGATTCTCTTCAGAACGTATTCGGCGACATCGCACATTACGACGCTCCAGATGACGCAGTGGAACATGAAGTGGAACCTGAAGATCATCATGAAGAGCTGCTTGATGAGGAAGAGCATATCGCGGCATTTAAGGCCAAAGAGCCGGTTAAACCGAAAGTGGCGATTGAAGTGGAGGATAAAGCCACGCCTGAGGTGGAACATGAAATTCTGGTCTCTTTAGATCATCTTCTTCCGAGTCAGAAATCGTCGCTGCAGGCTGTCCTTAATCAAGCTAACACGGCCCTAGATGCGGCAGGCTTTAGAAAAATTGAGATTACTTCAAGTAAGGATGGATCAACCCTCATTGCCTCCGCTGTTCATAGCGATGGTCGGAGATTAACAGCGTCTTTACCCAACAAGCCGACAGAAGACAACCGTGAATACAGAGCACTGGTAGGCGTATTCATTAACTCTCATCGGTCGGAATTAGCTAAGCTTGCCGTAAGCCGCAATCAAGAGATCATTGGCGCAGCCAATACAGCGCTGGGGGCATTAGGCTATGGGAAAATTGAGATTACTACCAGCAAAGATGGATTAACGCTCACCGCCTCCGTTACTCATAGCGATGGTCGGAAATTAACGACGTCTTTACCCAACATGCCGACAGACAATCGTCTACACCAAAGACTTGTGGGCACATTGAAACTCGATGCCGAGATTATTGATCGAGCCAATACAGCGCTACAGGCGGCAGGCTTTGGAAAAGTTGAGATTACGACAAGCAAGGATGGATCAACCCTCACTGCGTCCGCTACTCATAGCGACGGTCGGAAATTAACGACATCTTTACCCAACCAGCCGACAGACAGCCATCAATACCAAATGCTTGTGGGTACGTTTATCGACTCGCTCCAAATCGATCAAGCCAATAAAGCGCTAGAGGCGGCAGGCTACGGGAAAGTTGAACTCACCTCAAGCAAAGATGGATTAACCCTCATTGCCTCGGCTACTCATAACGATGGTCGGAAATTAACGACGTCTTTACCCAACGAAGGGGCAGAGAATCGTCAACAAATGCTTGTGGGCAAATTCATCGATGATCTCAAATCGGAATTAGCTGAGCTTGCAGTAAAACGCGATGCAGGGCCTGTAGTGGAACATGAGGCTGGAATCCCTCTCGCTTCAGCTACAATTGCCGATTCTACGGAGAGAAAAGCGTTCGAACTAGCCCGTCACGAAGCCAATCAGACTCTAGCGAAATCAGGCTTTGGCGAAGTTAAGGTTACTATAAGCAAGGATGGATTAACCCTCACTGCCACGTCTACTCATAACGATGGTCGACAATTGATACATTCATCCACGATAGAATCGGGACAGAAACATCAGCACGACGCGTTTGTGGAGGATTTTCTCCATTCCCATCTCCCGGAGTTGCTCACTCCCTCACTTCCGTCATATGGAGCCGCTTCAAGCGTTTCCACAACAGCGCCAAAGGATCCTCCGAAATATGCGGATATAAACAAGCCTGCAAACATGCCTGCACAAGATCCTGACAAGCTTCCGCAATATTCGGATGTTGTAGATCCTGAGCTTGTAAAAGCATTTGTAGCGAAGCAAGAAAAAGCCTTTGCGGCGGCACAGCAGGGCCACCCACAGGACATAAAAGAGCCCATCACCGCTATGCCGGACATGCGTCATAAAAACGACGAGAGCATGGCGCTATTGAACCGGTTATCTCCTGACCTTCGGTCAAAAGTAGTGGAGCACATCGATCAGCAAAGTAACCCTCAATGGGAGTTGCGTCAGCAAGTTCAGCCCGTCGCGCAAACCGATACGGATGTTAAGAAGGCTGATACGGCAGTTAAAAAGAAACCTGCCTTGAAGGCTGCAAGCAAACAACCGACTAAAAAGTTGGCTGCACCGTCCCCAACGGAAACTAGCGGTCTGCAGGGGGCTACGGTAATTGGCGTAGATCAGGTAACTAAGGATAGGGTCGTGGCAGTAATGAGTGCGGACTCGAAAACCTTGCAATTGCGTGTAGTGGATAACAAGCTTGCTCAAAAACTTGGTCTTCCGGATCAGGGAAAAATAACCATCGACAAGAAACGGGCAAACGCTCAAGAAAAAGACCCTGTGAAAGAAAAGATCGATGCTCATAAAAACGCTAACGCTAGGCCCGCGAGCAATGGCGTCAAAGGTAGATCTAGACCATAAAGCCTAACCATCACCCGGGAACGAAATCGTTCCCGGGTGATGCGTCGTCTACTGTTACATTCGAAACACTTCGGGACAACAACCCGCATCCCGTAAGCTATAAGCAACCAGTCTTTAAGACTCGCTCGATGATTTCCTAAAAGGAAAAGAGCGATTAATGACTATGCTCTTCCTTCGCGGCTCCGTTAGGTAGCACATTAAGCGCCGGAGCAGGGGCTGGATAATCGCTCATTGATTTTCCCGGTTCAGGAATCTGATTCCAATCATGCCGTCCCTTTTCGCAGGTTTGCGCGACCTTAAAATAATGCATACCTGGTTTAGCTAATCGGACAAGAATTACAAACTCATCGTAATAAGCATCTGGAAGTGAACCTCCGCTCCACGTTATCTCATTTACTTCCTCATTAACAGTTCGTCCCTCCACCACATAAGGCTTCGCCACCGCTGTGGATCTTGTTTCGATTGACCATCCTGATTTCGGCATCGGCTTTGCGCCGATCATACCGTCTGGAATAGTGATGGTGAGCTTCGTCGTAGCGGTTCCTCCACACCCATGCCCCACTGAAAATACCGCCTTATAAAAAGTACCAACCGGCGCAGTAGGTTGTTGCAGCACAACATGCGCATTAGTAACAGCGGGCAACAGCAGCAATAACCATGCGAACTTAAATCGACTCATTTATATCTCCCCATAATTAGTAACAAGCTTCCTTGATATAAAACTTTTATAACGTAGAAGAAAAGACTGGCCGTAAGGCTGGCATGGCATGCTAACAGCCCTTTCATCGGCAAGAAAGATATATAAACGTATTGACATTCGCGATGCTAAACAAGCACTATAGTTTTGCTTAAATCTAAGAAGAAAAACTAACCAAAAAATGCTGCGGCGCACGAAATAACGCAATCGTTTTTTTGTTGATATGGCACTCGTATTTTTTTATAGCCATGCCGCTTCATGAATAAAAAATCAAAACCAAATATAACAACGACTCTGCAACAACGAATGGTTCTATAGCCAGCTTGGAAGTACGCTTTAAAAACGGTTAATTAGTGACGCTGCGTAAATGCGGCGATGCGGAAGTACAGTCGTCTAGGGCAACAAAAGAGGCAGCAAAAGCAGGGGATTTTGTTAAACGCCATATGTGAGTCTAAGAGTTTTTATAGGGAGTGCTCGTCGCCCTCTATTTCCTCCACATCAAGTGATACTCACTACCTGGTGCAATAGCATCGATCTGTCGTAAAGCCAGTTCACCTCCCAAATTTATAATTACTATCGTTGTGCCGAAAATCAGTAAGGCATGCATGATGCTGAAGCAGGGAATTGAGTATGAGTACCAATAATCCGATATCGCCTCCTCAAAATACTGCGCAAGCTGAAGATCACGAAGATATAACAAAGAACGCTTACGAACCGATTGCAATTATCGGCATGGATTGCCGTGTCCCAGGTGCTGATGGGCCAGAGGAATTTTGGCAGTTACTTCAGAGTGAAAAAACAGCCTTTACAGAAGTCCCTCAAGAACGCAAACAGCTCACCGGATTTGAGGCGGACGAGCAAGACACCCATCGATGGGGTGGCTTCCTATCAAACGTTAATCAATTCGATGCGACGCTTTTTGGAATCTCACCGCGAGAAGCCCATAGCATCGATCCGCAACAGCGATTGGTATTGGAAACAGCATGGCGCGCACTTGAATCCGCCAACATCGCCCCGGATAGCTTAGCCGGCTCGGCGACCAGTGTGTTCATTGGTGTCAGTTGGAACGATTACATTCGAATCCAAAGAGATTTCGTAGAAAAGTGGGATGGGTATTCCGGCACCGGCGCACTCTCGCTAGGCGTCGCGGCCAATCGTCTTTCGTATTGCTTAAATTTACGCGGCCCGAGCATGGGAATCGATACCGCGTGCTCATCCTCGTTAGTGGCAGTGCATCAAGCATGCAGAAGTCTTATCAATAAAGAAACCAATCTTGGTATTGCCGGAGGCGTCAATCTAGTTCTGTCCGATGACTACGGCAAAATTCTGGTTCAGGCAAGAATGTTATCGCCGACAGGCCGGTGTTGGACTTTCGATGAAAGAGCCGACGGTTATGTCCGTAGCGAGGGATGCGGGATAGTAGTCCTTAAACGCTTGGCTGATGCAATCCGCGACGGGAATCGCGTGCTTGCCGTGATACGCGGATCAGCGGTTAACCAGGATGGCCACAGCGAAGGATTGAGTGCGCCCAATGGACTCGCCCAACAATCGGTTATTCGCACTGCGCTACAACACGCCGGGTTCCAGCCGGGTACCATTGGTTATGTCGAAACGCATGGCACAGGGACACCGCTAGGAGACTCGACAGAAGTCGGCGCGTTGCGAGCAGTGTTGGATGCCACTAGCACCAAGCCATCCGAGGCATGTTGGCTTGGTGCTGTAAAGTCGAGCATCGGACATCTAGAACCTGCGTCCGGTGTGGCAGGCTTGATCAAGACGGTACTTGTATTACAAAAAGGCGTGATTCCGCCAAACGCCAATTTCCGCAAGCTCAGTTCCAAGATCAATTTAGAAAAAAGCCGATTGCGCCTACCGTTGGAATCTGTGCCATGGCCCGCTCCAGCAGGCCATCCGAGGCGAGCCGGCGTAACGTCCTATGGATTCGGTGGCACCAACGCACATGCGGTCTTGGAGGCATTCGATTCAAGCGACGTGGCTGCACAGTCTTCATCCTCCCGCGCCGACAACGAAGAACATAGTTTTCTTCTTGCACTGTCCGCTGCCAGCCAAACAAGCCTCTCAGCATTGGCGACTCAGTATGAGTCGTTACTACAACACATTGATAGTCCCGCGACGCTCGAGTCGGTTTGCCGCACGGCCAATATTTCCCGCGCACGCTTACCGGAACGTCTAGCAGTTGTCGGAAATAGCATCACAGAAATGAACTCGGCATTGAACCAGTTCATCAATGGCAAAAGAAATGCCAAAGCCATACATGGCTGGGCAAAACGTGATTCGAGAATTGCGTTCCTCTTTACCGGCCAGGGCTCTCAATATATTGGGATGGGACGTGAGCTATATCAAAGCCAGCCAATATTTAAACGACAGCTCGATCTATGCGATGAAATCCTCAAGCCTTATCTCGACACGTCCATTTTGTCGATTATATTCGGCAATGATGCAACGCTTCTTGACGATACCCGGTTTGCTCAACCAGCCTTACTCTCTTTGCAGTTAGCGCTAGCGGAGCAATGGCGGCATTGGGGAATAACACCTGAATTCGTTCTTGGACACAGCATCGGCGAAGCCGCCGCTGCTGTTGTCGCCGGGATAATGGATGCCGAAACAGCGCTATATATCGTGTCTGAACGGGGACGATTGATGGCCACCGCTCCCGGCAAAGGCACCATGATTTCGGTCAGGGCCGGTGTCGATGTCGTGCAAGCAGCGCTGACACAGATGCAAGAAAAAATCGATATCGCCGGCGTAAACTCACCGGATCAAACCGTCCTCTCAGGCGGGATTGACGCAATCAATAGCGCGCTTGAAATGCTTGCGAAAAACGGATTGGAAGCGAAACAACTTAAGGTAAGCCACGCCTTCCATTCCAGTTTGATGGATCCTATTCTCCCAATGTTCGCATCGGCACTTGCCGGCGTTAAGCTGCGCGAACCAACATTGAAAATTATTCCAACGGGCGGCGAAGCTACCGAGAACATGGCAAGCCCGTCCTATTGGGTAAATCAACTGCGAAGCCCAGTGCGTTTCGCCGGTGCCATTCGCGAACTTGCCGCCTTGGGAGCCGACACTTTTATCGAAATCGGTCCATCCCCCGTACTAATTTCACTGGGTAAACACACGCTTCAGCAAGGCACTTGGCTAGCCAGCCTACGGCCCCATCATAGTGATAGTGTACAAATGAAGACCGCACTGGGAGAACTGTTCGTCAATGGCGTTGATGTCGATCTAAAAAATCTCGATGCACACCGGGACACGCCATTGGTTACGGTACCGCAATACCCATTCGACCGCGCGGAATATTGGTTTAGCCACCGCGACGAAACGCATCATTCCCAACCGCCGGTCAAAAAGAAAAAAGACGGGGTTCCGCTACTTGGTAAACGAATCGATGTGGCTATCGATGGCATCGATGTCGTATGTTTCGAGGCCACCTTAGTAAGCGACAGGGAATCGTTCTTATTGGACCATCGAGTATTCGGCCATAGCATCATGCCGGCGGCCGGCTACATCAGCCTCGCGCTAATGGCGGTTCAGCGCAGCGGATTGACGGCAGATGCCAAACCACTAGTGCTGCATGATTTTCAATTTCATCGTCCTCTAGATTTAACCGAGAGCGACGTGCGTATTCAAACCGTACTACAACGCCAAACGACTGAGACGTTATGGCGCGTGCGAGTGGTGACGTGGAATGCGGGAACCGGACAATGGGATCTATGTGCGTCCGGCACCGCAGAGCCCGTGTCTTCTCTCGATGCCGCTAAGGAGTTGCCGATTGCATTGGATGGTGCAGTAACAGAAGACATCGCGCAGTTTTATAAGCATTGCGCCGAACGCGGCCTCGAATACGGCGAGCAATTTCAAGCGCTCACGGCGTTGCGCCACAAAGGAAACGCGATACACGGGCAAATTACTATTCCGTCAGGCGTAGATGAACTCATGCCCGGCATCTTGCATCCCGTCGTTCTCGATGCAGCGTTTCAATGCTTTGCCAAAGCGGCCTTAGCAAAAAATGACAACAATGCCGTTGCGCTTCCGTTCGAAATGGAAGCGCTGAAGATTCATCGTGCATGCGGCACAACAATGAGTTTCGAAGGCAGACTGCGCGAGCAAACCGTTGAAAGCGCTCCGGTGGTAGTAGATTTTCTGCTGCGTGACGAACATGATCGGATCGTCGCGGAGGTCGTGGGGTTGACGTTGATGCGGGCTGATAAAGAAGCAATTATCCGAAGCCGCAAACCGGTGATTCAGAGAATGCATATCGATTGGATTATGCACTCGACAGACACGGCCAAGAAAACATCCAACACTCAGCAGCATTGGATTCTATTTCGAGAACACGCCGGTTCAAGTTTGGAATCAAGTGATAAGTTGCGCCAGCAAGGACTCGATATCGTCGATGCCGGCTCATTCGACACGATAGACAAGCAGGCGCTATCTTTGCTGCTGTCCCAGAAAAATCCACCTGCCGGCATTGTCGTCGCATTGGACCAAGAGAATGCGGAGACGAATGCATCGGGCCCGGCAGCACATTGCATTCAGTTATGCCAAACGCTTCAACGATTCATTCTCAACTTGCACGAGATGAATAATCTGCCGGACGATATTCGAATCATCCTAATAACGAGGGATGGAACGGAAGTCGAAAGCAATGGCAATACATCCACATCGCTTGCGCACGCTGGTCTGGCTGGTATGATGCGGTCGGCGGCATTTGAATATTCGAGACTACATCTGCAGCAAATCGATATGCCATCTACACCAATCGATACCGACTGGAGCACGATGGCCGGACTACTGCGTGCAAGCGACGAATCCGCTCTCTCGATCCGGTCCGGCGTTGCGCGCCGACCGAGATTAGCTCAAACCATCGCGCAGTCCACCGCCCAATCACTGATGATAAAAGCCGATGCGACCTATCTCATCACCGGCGGAACAGGCGGTCTAGGTTTAGCATTGACCGATTGGCTCGTGCAAATGGGCGCTAGGAACATCGTTTTGACGGGGCGGCGAGAAGTTCAAAGCCCGGAAGTAATTGCACATATAAGCGCTTTACATGCTCGCGGCGCAGCTGTGAAGGTAGTACGCGCCGATATGACAAGTCACTCGGACGTAAAGCGCTTATGGAATGAGCTAGAGACAAACGAACTTCCCTTACGGGGAATTTTTTATGCCGCAGGCATTGTCGACGATAAACCATTGGCGGATCTTCATCCGTCTAATTGGCAACAGGTTATTGACGCCAAGGCAATAGGCGCTTGGCATCTAGATCACATGAGTCGATCTATCGAACTTGACTACTTTGTCACGTTCTCGTCGATCGCATCGGTATTCGGATCAGCCGGTCAATCCAATTATGCCGCAGCGAATGCTGTATTAGATGCAATAGTGTTGGAGCGCCGTCGGCATGGCTTATCCGGCATCACGATTAACTGGGGTGCATGGGCAGACATCGGCATGGCGAGCGACCCATCGCTAACGGCTAAATTTATGCAGCAAGGTTTGCCTCCCATGAAACCCGCAGATGCATTGCAGGCATTCGGCGATGCGCTGGCAAGCGAAGACAGACAAACCGTCATTGCAGCTATCGATTGGTCTACCTTTGCGGCCAATCGTTTGAACGGCCGCGTGCCAAGCGTGTTACGTAATATGGTTCGGCAAACCGTCGTACAGCAGCACGACTCGCTGTCCCTGATATCGCTGTCAGAACTCGCCGCGTTGCCGGAAACGGAAGCTAAGCGAGGCATTCTGCATGGCTTCTGCGAATTGGTAGGTAAAGTGCTTCGTATCGATTTGGAGAACGATTCCAAAAACGAACATCGCCTCGCCGACGCCAATCTTACTGCGCTGGGCATTGATTCTCTTATGGCCATGGAATTACGAAGTAACGTGCAGAAATGGCTCAGCGTACAAGTGCCTACTTATCTATTTATCGGCGCCGGCAAGATCAATGATGTAGTCGATTACATTTATGAAAACATGTTGATCAATAGCTTAAGCCAGACGCAGGCAAATGCGGACTCGAAAGGCGGATCGCCGGACGATTATGAGGTTCTCGTGCTATGACACTGAGCCAACTCCTACAAGAACTTAAGCATCGCGGCATTACGCTTAACTGCGAAGGAGAAACACTCAAGATCCATGGCCCGAAAGCCAACCTTACGCCGGAATTGCAGAATGCGCTGCGTCAACATAAGCAAACCTTATTGGCACATTTACAAAAATCGGCCCCTATTGATGATGCATTGCCTTTATGTAAACCAGACGCTGAAAACTTATATAAGCCGTTTCCTCTAGCCGACCTGCAACAGGGATTTTATGTGGCCGACGATCCACATATGGAATTTCATGTCCGGCCCCATTACTACATGGAAAAGGATGTGGAGAATCTCGATGTGGGGCGCTATGAAGCAGCTTGGAATAAGCTGTTCCAGCGCCATCGTCTTGAACTCGCGCTAGTCCGAGAAGACGGCAATCTAGAGATCATAGAAAACCCGGAACCGCTTCGCGTGAAGGCCATTGATCTTCGAGATCGGCCACTTGACGAAGTGACGCAATTTTTAGCGGCAATCCGCGCACAAATGATGCGCAGTGAGTTGCCGCTCGACCGCTGGCCTTGGCATGATGTGCGAGTTACGCTCTGGCGCAAAGACGATACCGACTACGGACGAATTCATTACAACCATAATAATTTTTTTTCCGATGGCTATGGAACAGCGCGCGCCTTACAAGAAATAGAACAGTATTACCGCGATCCCGATGCAGTTCTTCCCCCTCTCAGCTTAAGCTATCGCGATGCGGTAATCGCACTTGATCAGTTAGCTGAATCCTCTCAGGGTCTTTTAGCAAAACGTTATTGGGAAGATCGATTGCCCCTCCTTCCCGGACCGCCTCAACTCCCCTTCCGTCCTGGCATGAATCGGCGATGCCGCTCTCGGCTACAGCGCCGAGAAAAAATTATGGATGCGGCAAGCTGGGATTCTTTCAAAACCTATGCCAGAAAATATGGCCTGACATACTCCAATGCGATATTCGCCGCGTATGCCGAAATCTTAGCCGCATGGAGTAATAGCAAACATTTCGTGCTCAGCAATATGATGACGCGAAGATTAAATATCCATCCCGAAATTTCGGATATTCTCGGCAACTTCGCTTCGTTGTATCCGCTGGAAATCGACCTTCGTACCGGCGCCTCTTTTCTAGAACGCGCTCACCAAATTCAAAAACAAGTCATTCAAGATAGCCAACATCGACAGTGGGGTGGCATGCAAGTTATGCAAGCACTCAATCGGCTAGCGGGAGGATTTGGGCGAGCACCGATACCGTTTGTTGTAGGCAGCGGTTTATTCATGGAGGGATTCGAGCGGTACGATTTTGGTTGTCTCGAAACGTCACAGGTAATGCTCGATCATCAATTCTTCGAGTTACCCGATGGCAGTTACTTTATCGTCTGGGATCTGCTGGAGGAATTTTTCTCCGACGGCGTAGTCGATGCCATGTGGAATGCCTATTTGTCCCTTATGAATGGACTAGCCACCGATTCGACAATGTGGGAAAGCAAGGATTTCAATCTCATTCCGTTGTCACATCTAGAAGAACGTAATCGCTTAAACCAGTCATCACACGAAGCATCGTCACATCGCTTACACGACTTCCTCTATACACACTCGAACGATAATCCCGAACGGTTCGCACTCGTTACATCGGCCGACACCCTTACTTATCGACAACTTCATCAGCGGGCTTTAGCAATCACGGCAGCGCTTCAAGCCGCCGGCGTATGCCGACAAGATAATGTCGCCGTCATAGCCGACCGCAATTCCACATTACTCATAGCCTTATACGGAATTTTGAACGCAGGTGCAGCTTGTGTGCCGGTCGATCCATCCTTACCTGAGGAACGCCGTCAGTACCTGCTTAATAACAGTCAGGCAAAACTGGCCATCACCCAATCGTCATATGCCACTAGCATGCGTTGGCCCGATGGCTTACCAATACTAGTAGCTGATCATATCGATGAAGCGTTGGCTGCGCCGTTGAATAATGACGGCGCCACCGGCAATTCGGAAGCGGAGGACTTGGCTTACATCATTTATACCTCGGGCTCGACCGGCCGGCCCAAGGGAGTAATGATCGATCATCGAGGCATCATTAATACGATACTCGATATTAACCAGCGCTTTCAGGTCGGTTCCGACGATCGTTTTCTCGGCGTATCGTCTTTCGGGTTTGATTTGTCGGTTTACGATATTTTCGGCGCAGCCGCCGCAGGCGCGACGCTGCTTTATCCCGATCCGGATAAAGCGCTCAATCCTGCCCATTGGTTAGATGTGCTGAAAGCTCAACAAATAAGTATTTGGAACTCAGCGCCGGCATTAGCTTCTTTACTTATTGAAGTTGCAGAATACCGCGGTGTTCAACTGGAAAGTTTGCGATTGGTATTGCTTAGCGGCGATTGGATTCCCCTCGATCTACCGAAACGCATTCGCAATGTGGCACCCAACGCCCAGGTGATAAGTTTAGGCGGCGCCACCGAAGCATCGATCTGGTCGATTATCTATCCCGTCGATCATGTAGATCCCGCATGGGTAAGTATCCCCTATGGGTATCCAATGAAAAATCAATCATGGTTTGTAATGGACGAGTGGAACCGTCCTGCGCCGGTATGGGTACAGGGAGATCTATACATAGGCGGCACCGGACTTGCCAAAGGGTATTGGAATAACCCGGAAAAAACAGCCGCAGCATTTATCACCTCGCCCGAAACCGGCGAACGTCTTTACCGCACCGGCGATATCGGCCGCTACCTGCCCGATGGAAGCATTGAGTTGCTTGGGCGAAAAGACTCTCAGATAAAGATTCAAGGACATCGCATCGAATTAGGCGAAATCGAAAGCGTGCTTGGCTCTCATCCGGAGATATCTGCCGTGGCGGTAATTGCACAACGAGCAACTACCGGTAAATCGATGCAACTAGCGGCCCATATAGTGCGTCATGCCGATTCGACTATCGACGCCGAAACATTACGTCGATATTCAGCAAATAAATTGCCCGATTACATGGTGCCGCGTCTTTTTCATTTTATCGACAAGCTGCCGCTGAATAGCAACGGCAAAATAGACCGCCAAGCACTTTCGTTCATTGAAGAGTCTCTCACCGCAGATATAAGTCATGCTCGATATACGCCGAACAATGCTGTTGAAGCCAAGCTGCTGGAAATATGGCAGCGGGTGCTAACCGCAAAAGATATAAGCATCACAGCGGACTTCTTCCGATTAGGCGGCCAGTCCTTCGAAGCCGTACGGCTAATAGGACTAGTCAAAGAAACATTCGGTATCGGTTTATCGCTTGGCGATATATGGCGATATCCTACGATTGCTCAATTGGCGGAGCGATTGGGCGATGATCATCAAAATACCAATACACCGTTGGTGGCGATCAATGATTTCAATAGCGGCATACCGCTATTTCTGGTGCATCCTGCCGCCGGTCATGTGATGTGCTATCGCTATCTTGGCGAACAACTTAATCGTCCCGTATACGCTTTCGAAGCACTCGGCATCGACGGACAACATGCGCCTCGCAATTCAGTGGTTGAAATGGCAACCGCTTATTGCGCTTCATTGAAAACAGCGCATCCCCATGGCCCCATATTGATTGGCGGATGGTCTTCCGGCGGTCCAATCGCATTTGAGATGGCGTCACAACTACGCCGCGAAGGGCGTACCGTCGAAAAAATAATCATCATCGACAGCCCTGCACCGTTAATACATGACAATGCCGACGATAGCGTGTTGTTTGATTGGTTTTTGGAAGATCTGATGCTGGACGCAGAGATCATCGCGGAAATAAAAACACGGACTCAACACCAATCGGGCAATGAAGAACGTATCAAAGAATTAGCTCAGGCGTTGGCGGAGTACAACACAAAACTTGCTGCGGACTTCGATCAATTGACGATGCTTTATAACGTCTTCATCGCGGTCGTACGCGCCAACCGCACCTATCGGCCAAACAGCATAGATGTCGATATGCTGATCATTCGTGCCAGCGATGGATTCGTGAGCGAATTCGCTGGCTATCCCTATGTCGATCAAATGGATTGGGGATGGCATCGATTAACATCGGGCAAGATTAGCGGCGAATTTTTACCCGGCTCTCACCACACGCTACTATTACCGCCAATCGTCAACACGATTTCAACGATGCTGGAGACCCAGCTTCCAATTGTGTAGGCCCTGCGTTTGATAACCTGATATTCAATAAATCCGCTTCAACGATACCTTTGAGGAACTTCGTGAAAAGAATCCAAACATTCATTGCCGGATTGCTTATTGCCGCCTTTCATATATCGGCCATCGCCGCGCCTTCGCCGATAGAGATAATCAATAACGCCGAGAATACCATCTGGGGGAAAACCTTAAATTCCTCACTCGATATGACCATCGTCACCAGTTCCTGGTCACGCACGCTTTCTTTGAAGGTCTGGATGAATCGGCCTGAGAAGGCTTTTCTACGCGTGGTGGGCCCCGCTAAAGACAAGGGCATTTTGTCCTTACGCATAGGAACCGAGATGTGGAATTACATCCCGGCAATAGAAAGAACAATCAAGATTCCTCCATCGCTGATGTTGCAACCTTGGCTCGGCTCGGACTTTACCAACGATGACTTAGTAAAAGAAAGCAGTTTGGTTAATGACTACACTCACAAGTTAGTCAACCAGCATAAGGTGGACGGCCTCGATGTTTATGAGATCGAGGGATTGCCTAAACCCAGCGCAACCGTTGTGTGGGGAAAAATCATTTACACCATTCGGCAAGATTACGTGCCGCTCAAATTGCAGTACTTCGATGAACGTGGAAATTTGGTCCGCACATTGACCTATTCAAACATACAAGAAATGGGTGGTCGAATGATACCGACTAAATGGGAAATGAAGCCGGAAAACAAGCCCGGCAAAAGCACAACGGTTTCGCTCAAATCGGTTATCTACGACAAGCCATTGGACAACGAAATATTTTCGTTAAGAAATTTAGGAAAAACGAACGATTAGAGCGGCCTTGCCAATCGAGATCGGCATGTAGTTCTGATCGTGTCGTTTTTCTCAAATCCGATCGCTCGCAAATTACTTCTACAGCATAACTATGGGTGACATGTTGGATAAAGATTCATTACTAGTAACTGTACGCGGAGTATCGAAGCATTACTCCCAAGAAACAATAGCCGTGCCTGCCTTATCGAATGTCAGCCTCGATGTTCGACAAGGCGAATTTGTCGCCCTGGCAGGCCCTTCCGGATCGGGGAAGACGACACTGCTCAATTTGATTGGCGCATTAGACAAGCCATCCACGGGCCAGATCATCGTTGGCCAAAGCGATACTTCAAAAGAATCCAATTCATCCCTCGCTGAACTGCGATTGAGAAAAATCGGTTTTATCTTTCAGGACTACAACCTGCTGCCGGTTCTATCCGCGCTGGAAAATGTTGAATATGTATTACTGCTGCAAGGCATGCCGGTCGCCGAACGCCGTCGCCGGGCGAATGAAGCTTTGTGCTTACTGGGATTGGATGGTTTTCAAAATCGGCGTCCTTCTCAGTTATCAGGCGGACAACAGCAGCGGGTTGCCGTCGCGCGCGCCATAGCGGCACAGCCTTTATTGGTCCTTGCAGATGAACCAACCGCCAATCTGGATTCGGAAACCGGCCAAGCGCTGATCGATAACATGCACCAACTCAATCAAAAGCAAGGCGTCACCTTCATCTTTTCTACCCATGACGATATGGTGATACGGCAAGCATCCAGAGTAGTGCGCCTTAAAGACGGCAAAATCGTGGAGGGCTCCGCCCATGCTATTCGTTAGGTTAGCGTGGCGAAATATTCTGCGTAATCGCCGCCGCACGGCATTAACCGTTCTGGCTATCGCCATTGGTGTCGGGGCTTTGGTAATGACCTGGGCATTATTCGACGGTAGCAACAAGCAAGCGATCAATAACATGACGGATACCTTTACCGGACATGTACAAATTCATCGCTTGGGCTATACGGACGATCCTGGATTGGAAAAGACGTTCCGCGCAGCCGAAGTAAACATCGAAAAACTACAAGCGATTCCCGGCGTGACATCGATCACCCCTCGCTTCGAGAGTCCTGTATTGATAAGCACCAATGCCAACTCGCGCGGCATTGTACTTATCGGCGTCGATCCCATAAAAGAACCGAGCGTTACATCGCTGCAAAAGAAATTGATCGCCGGCGCTTATCTAACGCCCGGCAACAGCGGCATTTTACTGGGCACATCGCTTGCTAAAACGCTCAAGGTTTCAGTGGGTGGTGAAGTCGCTGTGTTGACGCAAGGCATGTATGGCTCTATCGGCGCCGCCAAGTATTCCGTCGCCGGCATCTACGACACCGGCAATGAGATGGTGGATAGCATGCAAGCTTTCATTACACTTGCCGATGCCGGCGCTCTTTTTTCTTCCGAGGGAATGCTCACGACCTTAGCGATCAAGCTGGAAAATTATAATCTGACCGATGGGGCGACAAGTCAGATGAGCCAGATGTTGCCGAACAATCTGGAGATCAAGGGCTGGAAGCAATTAATCCCGGACGTTGCGCAGAAAGTCGGTTTTCATGAATGGATGACCAGCATCGTCATGATTATCTTATTCGGCATCGTCATGATCGGCGTAACGAATACCATGCTCATATCCGTATTCGAACGCAAACGAGAATTCGGCGTCATGATGTCCATGGGCACTTCCGGACCGCAGATTTTTCGCACTATCGTTTACGAAGGTCTATTGATCGGTTTGCTCGGTTTTGTTGCAGGCTTATCGGTGAGCTATGGTTTAGTGGCTCACTTAGGCTCCCATGGCATCGACTTTTCCGGCCACTCACATGCTGTTCAAACTTTGCGCGGCGTATCCAATAAGTTATATCCCGACTTATCTTTATCCAGGGCATTGTTCATCGGCGTCACCTTGATAGCAATCACCGTGGCCGCCGCAATTTACCCCGCATTGAAGACAGCATCCTTGTTGCCGCTTGATGCGCTGCGAGGATTAAGCGGCAACATCGGTTCAAGGGGTAAGGGCAGGGGCGTTTCCAACCGATTCCTTATCTTGGCATTGGCGTTTCGTAATATCGCGCGCCATCCGCTACGCACATCGCTGACTGGTTTTGCCGTAGCGTTCGCCATGGCGGCCTTTATTTTTCTCGCTTGTTTCATGACCGGCTATTACCGGCAGATCGTCGATAACGCTACGGGATTTATTAGCGGCGATGGACAAATTCAGCATCGGGATTTCAAAACGGAATTGAATCCGAGCTTAATGCTGAAGCATAGCGCTCAACTGTTGAACGATTTGAAGCGCATGCCCGAAATCAAAGCAGCAAGCCCGCGTGTAATGACTCCCGCCATGGTTAGCTCCCCGGCGGCTGGGGAGCCTCTGTTATTAATGGGTGTATATCCCGATCAGGAACGGCAAGTGACGTTTCTCTATCGATCGGTGAAAGAGGGCAGTTACCTCAATCCAGGGCATGACCGTGAGATCGTGATGGGGCGCAAGTTAGCCGAGCGCTTGCATGTACAACTCGGCGATAAGGTCGTCGTTACGGCGCAAGACGTCAATGGCAATCTCGCTTCCGAATCACTGATAGTGACTGGTCTATTCAGCACCGGCAGCCACGGCTTCGATGATTCTCTAGCGCACATCTCATTGCCCGTATTGCAGCATATGCTTGGCATGGGCGATGAGTTCACTAGCATCGCGTTTCGCGTGGCACAGGAGGATTCTCTTCCCGACACATTGGCACAAGTAAGCCGGCATATCTCCGACTCGACCATTAAAGTTTATCCGTGGCAAGAGCTAATACCCGAAGTAGCGCAAATGAATGCGATATTCAAAGGTAGCTTGCTGATAGTCATGGGGATCATATTTTTGACCATCGCGGTGGTAACCATGAATACAGTGCTGATGTCGGTGTTGGAACGCACTCGTGAATTCGGCACAATGCTTGCGCTAGGCAGTAAACCTCGTGTAATCGTCCGTTTGGTGTTGCTGGAGTCGGCGGCAATCGGCATTGCCAGCTCGTTGGTGGGGTTGGGAATAGGTTCTCTCGCCGCTTATGTGCATTCCATCACAGGAATGAGCATGAAGGCCCATAAGCTGACCGCCATTCCCGGCACCACCGATATGGTGTATCCACAGCTGACCTGGGCAACCACTCTTGCACCAGCGGCGTTGTTGCCGCTCATTATGATATTAGTTTCGCTTTATCCCGCATGGCGGGCCGGGCGCATGGAACCTATTAAGGCACTTCGGCATGTATAAGCGATTTCTGTGCGCATCAAAAAAATGGCACAACGTAGTGGCCACTATTGCCACCGATTTTGGTTAACCGACACACAGATCGAAAGCCGAAAGACGATTATGCTAAAGGACAAGCCAGCACGCGCTGCAGCATTGCGCATGGGATTTGCCGGCTGGCTTTTTGCCGGAGGATTGTTGTCCGTTAGTTCACCGGTGGCGGCTCTTGTAGTGGCGGACAGGATGGATATGTCCGTCTACGAAACAGAGATGCCTACGCTACGCCTAACCCGTTCCCTGGCCAGCGCGTTTCCGGCCGATGACAACGATGGGCAACGTACAAAAGAACGCCCCGATTCGGCGATATCACCGACCTCGGGAGAAGAGGTCCCAGCAAAGAGCCGGTTGAAGTGGGCCGGCTATAACAAATCGATGGTGATTCAGTCCAAAACACAGGACAACGCACAAGAGAGTTATTTGCTGGCCATTAATCGGACGAGGATCAAGGCGACTTATCTATTGACGCCTTCAGTGGAAATGCACGTGGAAAATGACATAGAGATCCGTGCCGGCAATTACTTAGATACTCAAGAATTCGAGTCTAATAAACATATGCCGCGTCAACAGTACTGGAATCTGCAACGGGTGCTTGCGGATAACAGACGCTACTACGTAACCGATAGCCTCTTCCGCGCTCATCTCAAATGGTCCCACGACGATACGGACGTAAAAATCGGCCGGCAGCGCATTCCGCTAGGTACAGGCCGGATATGGAGCACGCTCGACATGCTGAATCCGATCAATCCGCTACAGATCGAGCGGGACGAATATGTGGGCGTAGACGCGGTATTGGTGGAACAAAAATTGGGGACTCTTTCCCAATTTCTCGCAACGTATGCACCGGACCCGGCACGGCAAGATGACCGTTGGGTTATGCGATACCGCACCAACCAAAACACCTCCGATATCGCTGTGACGCTAGCGCGCTATTGGCGAGACAATTTAATCGGCACCGATGTAGCCACCCAAATCGGCGACGCGGGATTGCGCGGCGAATTAACGTACACATCACCAGCACAAGGCAGCGCTTATCTAAAAGCCTTGGTCGGTATCGACTATGCGTTTCCTAATACCTTCGAAGTTTCCTTCGAAGCCTATTACAGCGGTCAAAGTGAACAAGACCGTCAACAGACATTCGCCGAAAATCCGCAGCGATTGCAATTGCAGCCGCAAGGTTCCCGTTATGGGGGAGTGCGGCTCGGTTATGAATTTACGCCCCTATGGAAAGGAAAACTCTATTTCTTGAATAACCTGGCAGATCGTAGCCGGTTCGTTTCACCGATATTGACGTATATGTTATCGGACAACATTAATTTAGAATCCGGAGCGCAGTTCTTTTTCGGTTCCACAGAGAGCGAGTACGGTCGAGGTAAATCGCTGTACTACGCGCAATTACAATGTTTTTTTTGAAGCTGCTCAAACGACGAAGGTTATAAAAAAATATGAGCGCGGCACCAATCGGGAGAGAGGGAATGGAGAAGTTGCTGGCCGAGTTAAATAAATTGGGGGTTAAGTTATGGCTGGAGGGAGACGAAATTCGCATTACATCGCCGCGTGGAATACTGACCGAGTCCTTGAAGAGCGAGCTTCAATCCAATAAAGGGCAGATCATTGAATTACTCCGAGCTCAGCAAGGAGCAAACGATGATGCATGGCAACCATTACAACCGGATTCGGCCAATCGATACGAACCCTTTCCGCTGACCGATCTTCAACATGCTTTTTGGCTAGGCCGCAACAGCATGTTGGAAATGGGCAACATCGCCACCCATTTATACATTGAGTTGGATTGTGTCGACTTACAACTCAACCGCCTCAACGATGCCCTTTGCGCTTTAATCGATCGCCATGACATGTTGCGGGCGATTGTAGACAGTAACGGTCAGCAACGAGTTCTTCCGACGGTACCTCGTTATCGAATCGCCGCCGATGACAAACGCAAAGAATCATTGCTAGGAATCGATGCTGCCATCGAGGCGGCGCGTAACGAATTATCGCATCAAGTACGCAAGACCGATCAATGGCCGTTGTTCGAAGTTCGTGCCACTTTGCTGCCGGCAGAACGGATACGTCTGCATGTAAGTTTGGATTTACTAATCCTCGATGCCTATAGCATTTCTCAATTCTTCCACGAATGGCATGAGCTATATGAACATCCCGGAAAAGCATTGCCTCAGCTCGGCATTACCTTTCGCGACTATGTTCTGGCAGACATGCAGAATCAACAAGGCGAGACCTATCGCCGCGCACAGGCATATTGGATAGAACGAGTCGAAAGATTGCCGTCGGCGCCGGACTTGCCCGTGAGAACCGATCCTTCGGCTCGCAAGTCGCCACGCTTCAGCCGGCGGGAAGCACGCATGGACAAAGAACGGTGGGACAAGCTAAAGGTCATGGCTCGGGAGCGCGGCTTGACGCCGTCGGCGCTTCTGCTCGCGGCATATTCGGAAGTGCTGGCCTTGTGGAGCACCTCGCCGCATTTCACTCTCAACCTAACCGTTAGCAATCGCCGGTTAGTACATCAAGATGTCAATCATATATTGGGTGATTTCACCTCCTTGATAATGCAAGAGGTGGACCGCCGCGATACGGCCGTTACATTTACTAATTTTGCTTTGCGTTTGCAACAGCAATTTTTAATGAACATCGAACACAGCCAATTCAGCGGCGTGTTAGTCCTACGCGAATGGGCTAAGTGGTTCGGCGCGCCTTTGCATGCCACCATGCCGGTGGTGTTCACTAGCGGACTGATTTGGAGCGGCGACAACGAAGCGAGTGATCTCGAAGAGTTTGGAACGAAAGTGTATGCCGTCAGCCAGACATCGCAAGTATGGCTCGATCATCACGTCATGGAGGTCAAAGGCGAACTGGTGCTGACTTGGGATGCGGCCGATGCCGTATTCGAGGAAGGCGTCTTGAACGCGATGTTCGACGCCTACTGCCAATTGGTCGAACGCTTGGCAGTGGATGAAAACGCGTGGAATGAGAGAAATCCGGTGTTGTTGCCGACAGCAATGCGATTGCTGCGCGGAGAAACCAATCGAACCGCAACCGCTTGGCCCGAGCAACATCTTCATGCCGGATTCGTCGCACAAGCGCTTCGTCATCCCAACGCGATCGCTATCGAATCATCGGCGCGGACATTAACTTACGGTGAACTGTTAAGCGAAAGCACGGCGGTAGCCGATTGGCTGATCGAGCACGAGGTTAAGGCCGGCGAACCGGTCGGCATAGTCATGCGCAAAGGCTGGGAACAAATCGTAGCCGTGTTCGGCATATTGCTGGCGGGCGGCGCATATATGCCCATCGACAATGACTGGCCAACGAAGCGGAAGATGGATTTGCTGCGAATCGGCGATGTGCGTGTGGTATTAACCCAGCCTGGACCGCTACGGCAAGAAATCGATAACGGTGAATGGGCGGTGCATGAAGTTCACCCCGGCGTAACGGCACCCTACTTGTTGATGCACGCGAAATCCCTTACTCGCAGCTTAGACAATATGGCCTATGTGATATTCACATCAGGCACCACCGGCATGCCGAAGGGCGTCATGAGTAACCACCGGGGCGCTGCCAATACGGTTCATGCGATCAATCGA
>Ga0157374_10000518_pt1 | contig 34659 bp, 41 predicted proteins | sample M25metaG_FD_115308 | JGI IMG/M metagenome (GOLD analysis project Ga0157374, IMG submission 115308) | Miscanthus rhizosphere microbial communities from Kellogg Biological Station, Michigan, USA - M2-5 metaG | ecosystem: Host-associated > Plants > Roots > Rhizosphere > Soil | place: USA: Michigan...
AAGGATCTGTCTGTGCTTTGGTTCAATAGCTACCCAAAGCCATATCAAATCAAAGCCAACTTTAATTAGAGTTTCATCAATTATAAATTCAGAAACCTTGGTTTTTGTCGAAGATATTTTCTTTGGCCGGTATTTCTGTATCCATTTTCATATGCTGACATGGCTCCTCTTTACAAACCTTTGTAATGCTCTTACAGTATTTCTATAAGAAAGACCTAGAAAATAGAGATACGAAGAATAAGCAATAATTTTTGGCTTAGTCCTTTGCCTTCGATATTCTAATATTTATTATAGTATCTTTATAGCTATAGCTTTTTCTTATGTTAACAGAGCCATTTTATGTAAACAAATTCTTATATATAACCTATAAGAATTGCATTATAATGGTCTGGTTAAGACGTACAACCCACTATTTGTTCATTGTTGTTGTAGCAGTAAACAGTACCTTGCTTACAATCAATGCAGGAGATTATATCTTCTATACTGACTGGGCATGGACATCATTTGTAGTATTTTCTATTTCACAATCAACAATGCTTGTAGTAGGAGCTATATACTATATGTTATTTACGGGTGTTCCTGGAACGGCTACGTATTATGCAACTATTATGACGATTTATACTTGGGTTGCGAAAGGTGCTTGGTTCGCACTGGGCTATCCATATGACTTTGTTACAGTACCGGTTTGGATACCGTCTGCTATGCTATTAGATTTGTCATACTGGGCAACAAGAAGAAACAAACATGCGGCAATAATTATTGGCGGTGTGTTGGTTGGAATGTCATTGCCATTATTTAATATGATAAACTTGTTGTTAGTCGCAGATCCATTAGAAACCGCATTCAAGTATCCACGACCTACTTTACCACCATATATGACTCCAATCGAACCACAAGTAGGTAAATTCTATAATAGTCCAGTAGCTCTAGGAGCGGGTGCTGGTGCAGTATTATGTGTTCCTATTGCAGCATTAGGTGCAAAACTTAATACTTGGACATATAGATGGATGGCTGCCTGGAGTAAATGGGACTAAATTCCCTTTTTTTTATTTTTAATAATATTTAAGATATCTAAATGAAATTCATCTAGAGCAAAAATTATTTTAATCACTTTAGGTTATTTAATATTGAATTATTATTTGTTTATTAATTTATTTCAAATTTGATAAAATAAATCCGACAACGAATTATATTTTTATATCCATAAATTCGACCTTGTGATACCATTGTTAATTGAAAAAATGTATTTTTAATATATGGTTTTTTATTATTTTAAAATAGTTACAATTTTTCTTTTTCTGGTGCTATATAAAAGCTGCAATCATATAATATTCTTTATTATTTTTTAATAATTAAAAATGACTAATTTATAGTGATATTCGTTTAACCAATAATATTGGTTAAACTAATTAATATCATACAGTTTTTAATTTGTCTAATAGGTTATCAATGTTTGCTATTGTATATCCTTCTTTATCGTTAATTATCTGCTTTGCAGGCGGATTTGAAAGATAGTTTTCTATTCTATTTTCTATTCTTTCTTCATATGTAATAGCTTTATCATTTTGATAAAATATTCCAATAGGTATTCTTTTTTCCCATTCTCTCGATTTTTCTATAGCTAGTGATATTTTATGTGGTATTTCATTTTCATCACTTACAAAACCATTATAATTTTCTTCATCCAATTTGTATATTTTTGGTATTTTTTTGGATGAATCTTCTTTATCTATCTCATAGCTTTGGTACCATTCTTTTGTATTGATATCGTTATATGTTGGGCATGGTTGCAATACGTCAATATATGAAAGTCCATTATGAAGTATGCCTTTTTTTATTACATCTTTTAGATGTTTTATATCATAAGAATATCCTCTTGCTATAAATGTAAATCCGCTAATTATGGCTAATGAAATTGGATTTATACTATCGTTCATATTAGGCTGAGGTAGTGATTTTGTTTTCATACCTAGTTTTAATGTGGGTGCAGCCTGTCCTTTTGTTAAACCATAAACTCCATTATTATATATTATATATGTCATATTGACATTTCTTCTTCCTGCATTAACAAAATGTCCACTTCCAATACCTAAGCCGTCTCCATCTCCTCCTACTGCAATTATTTTTAAGTTAGGATTTGATAACTTTGCACCCTGTGCAAATGGAAGTACCCTTCCATGCAAAGTATGAATTCCATAAGTATGTATAAAATGTGGTGTTTTTCCTGAACAACCAATGCCTGAAAAAAGTGCAACATCATGAGGAGGTATTTTAAGATCTGATAAAGACATTTGAATAGAATTTAAAATGCCAAAATCTCCACAACCTGGACACCAATCGTTGTGTACTTCTGTTTTATAATCTGATAACTTATACTCCACTTTCTAATATCACTCTTTTTCCTATATTATTATTGTCATTTATTATATTTAAAAATGATTTATATAATTCTGAAAATGAAATAGGTCTTCCATTGTATTTTAAGATGTTAAAATCTGTATTTATTTTTGTATTTTGTTTTAATAAAACATCAAGTTGTGCTAAATAATTCATCTCTATGCTTATAATAGTTGTTTTACTATTTGAATTAACTTTAAAGCTATCTTCCATTTCTTTTATTGTTGTTTTGTTAATTGTATTCTCTAGTAAATCTGAAGGAAAAGGGTGCAATAATTTAATTTGAATATACATAAACTTTATGTTTTTAAATTCCGTTGATAATCTTTCAAGTAAATCTAAAATTGCACCTTTGGTCGATCCCCAGCTTAGAATTATGAATGTATGTTCAATATTTGTTTTAAATTTGTCTTCAAATTCTATTTTTATTTGATCTTCTTTTGGAATTTGTTCGGTTATCATTTTAAGTTTTGACATTCTCTTTTCTACCATTTTTTTCCTTATTTCTGGATCTTCTGTAATATGACCATATTCATCATGTTCATCTCCTGTATTCCAAAAAATTGCATTTTCTGTACCCAATGGAACTCTTGTAGAGATTGCCCCTTCTTCTAAATCAAAACGCTTAAAATGTTCTCTATTTGAGTCCGTATTTAATGTAGAATTCAAATTAGAATTTGTCATATTGTATTTTTCCAAGAATTTGCCTCTTTCTATTTTTATTTTTTTATAATCAAATATTCTACAAGTCATTATGCTATTTGCAATAAATTTGTCCAATACATGAATAACTGGAACCTGAAATATTTCCGAGTAATTAAATACTTTAACTGTATCATAGAAACTTTCTTCAATATCTCCAGATGAATAAACAATTCTTGGAAATTCTCCATGACCTGCATTTATTGCAAATAATAGATCACCTTGTTCCTGCCGGGTTGGCAAGCCAGTTGATGGTCCTGTCCTTTGATATAGGGAAATAATTAGTGGGACTTCATTCATCCCTGCCCAACCTAGAGCTTCTGCCATTAAAGAGAAACCCGGTCCTGAAGTAGCTGTACAACTTCTAACTCCTGTTAATGAAGCTCCGATCGCCATTGATATTGCTGAAATCTCATCTTCAGTTTGGATAACTACAATTGATCCATTATTGTCATTATTGGTTTGTTTTATAATTAAATGAGATTCCAAATATTCGCTATCATCGCTTGCTGGAGTAATTGGATAATAAGTTTGAAATCTACATCCTGCTACTATTTTTCCAAGAGGTGATGATTGGCTTCCTTGCGCAAGTATGATGTTGTTATTATTTGTTATTCCGTATTCGAAGTTTTTGATAAATTTTTTAGGAATATCCGGATATTTTGATTGGATATAATTATATGAATAATTTGCAGCATCAATATTAATATCTGCTATTTTAGGTTTATTTAAAAATATTGAACGAATACCTCCTTCCATTTTTTTTGTATCGAAATTAAATATTGCTAATGATGCTGCTAGGGACATTACGTTCGTTATTCTAGCAAGTTTACTTAATGTATGATCATTGGATTTCTCAGAAAAATCTTTTATTAAATCCAAATATGGTAATTCTATTAAATTGATGTTTCTTTCTTTCAAGTCATTCAAAATTCCATCGAGATCATAATTTTTGTTACTTTCTTCCAATATTTTTTTAATTTTTTTCTTGGATGAAAAATCCAAGGTATGAATATCTTCAATTTTTTTTCCTTTTATTTCAGGATCATAAATTAATACACCATTATTTACTAGATAGGGTGAGTGCCTTACTACTGTTTCTGCATCAAATGTAACTAGGATATCTATTTCATCTATATGTGATCTAATTGGTTCATTTGATATTCTTACTGTAAAATAGCTATGTTCGCCTTTAATGTTTGAATAATATTCTCGTTTACCAAATATATGGAGGCCTGCCATAGCTACTGATTTTATAAAAATGTTTGCTGCAGAATCAACTCCGCTTCCTTGAGGACCACCTATCACCCAAGAAATGGATTCTTTATAATTTCCCATTCTTTAAATATAATATAGATATTTGCTCTTATTATAGTTTGGAATTTTATTTTAAATTAAATAAATATTATCCGCCTGTTGTTGCATCAAAAATACAGCATTCGCATTTATCTCTATTTCCACAATAAGGACATACACACATACATGCTTCCAATATAATTCCACAATGATCGTAAATAATGGTTTCATCTTTATCTCCATGTTTAAAATTGGTATCTTGATTCATTAATTTACTATGATTTAATTATTATAATACTTATACTTTGTAATTTATATTAAGATAAAGTGTATATTATACAAAGTTTATTAAGTAAAATTATATTATTATTGCCATACATTTGATTGTATATTTCTGTGGATGATACTATAAATTATTTAAAAAAATATATTTAACTGTAAAATTTTGATCTTTTTGATATAAAATCTTCAATAATTATATATATTTTTGAAATTGATTATAGTAAACTTTTTATGTATGTTTATAGTTGAAAGCCTAGATGAATATGAAAAGCGGCAAAAACTCCGCTATGGTATTTTTAATTGTTACTATAATGGCTGGAACTGCATCAGTTTTAGCTCTGATAGCATTAATACCAGATGCTGAAGGTCACGGTGTTCAAGCCCAACTTCAAAGTAGATTCGTTCGAATCAATAATGAAGCATTTTCTGCACAATCTGTTCATACAGGTGATACTGTTGTAGTTACCGGAGAGCTTCAAAGTTTGGTTAATAGACCTCTAAGAGGATGGCTATCACTTTTCAGTGAATCTACAAATGCAGGTAATAGATGGGAGTTTGTAAGCAGAGATCCTCCTGGTAATATAATTGATATTCCTGCCCAAGCTAAAATCCCTTATAGACTTGAGGCAAAAGCCTTGGAACCTGGTATATACCACGTTCATACTCAGCTTAATATCGCAGGAGTAGGTCCAGGTTTAGGTCCCGGTCAAACTGTACAAGTTGTTGGAGAGCCAATATTGAAACCCATTCCATATAACAATATCATATATCAAAGCATTATAATTGCTGCAGGCCTTGGAATTACTTTTGCTACTAGACCGTGGCAGGTAATCTAAAACTTTTTTTTATATTTTTAATTTTAAATTAATTAATTAAGTTTCATCTACTACTTATACAATTTAAAATCCTATATTTACTAAATAAAGAAATTTCTAAAAATAATTATATTCGTTTTATACTATAAAAAATATATTAATTTTTTTGCTCTCTTAAGCTGTAACTTTGTGCTTTCTTGATGCTCTAATAAGACGTATCCAACTTAATATTTTGTTAAAAATATTATTTTTTGTTTCCATTGATATATTATCTCTTACTTTAACATTTTTAAATCTTTTGCCTATCATTTATTCATTTATCATTATAATTATTAATAAAACATTGATTTATTGTGCTAAAATATTAATGTTGATTTCTTATAGATCTTAATTGTATACGTTTTAGGAAATCTTTTTTTATTTATCTTATTAAAAAATTTGTATGCAAGAAGTTGTAAGCCAGATAATGACAAACCAGATAGTAACAATAAATATTGCTCAATCTGCATTAGATGCAGCTTTGCTTATGAAAGAAAAAAGAATTAGTTCTCTTATTGTACAAGATGATAATAATAAATCTCTTGGAATAATAACTGAGAGGGATTTTGTAAAAAGGGTATGTGCAGAAGATAAAAAATCTTCAGAAGTGAAAATATCTGAATTAATGTCAAAGATCCAAACCTTTGCTGAACCTGATACACCAGTAGATGTAGCTGTTCAGAGAATGATTAACAATAAAATCAGACGATTGCCTGTAATATCCGAGGGAAAGGTGATAGGCATTATTACTGTAACTGATCTTGCTAAAGAGTTAAGAAGATTAATGCTGACCAAAGGTATAGTTGAATTGATTGACTAGATGTAATCTTCCATTCTTTATATATATCTATAACCAAATTGCAATATTGTAAAAAGATAGAATAACTTTGTTTGGTTAAATTTAATTAATGTCTTATGGATTTGCTTTAATATCTTTATTTTAATAGTATTTCTTATAATGTTGAAGATAAATATGATACAATTTTTAAAAAGATGGGCTCCTATTTTTATTATTGTATTTATTATTGTTGTAATATTAGGTATGATTTTCCATAGTTCAATTCCACAACTTTTTTCATCAGTTATTGTTTCTGTTATATTAATTTTTTCTGCATTGTTATTTAGATCAGTGGGCAAAGATAGGAAAAATCAGGGAGATGATTTTGATATCACAAGTTCAGATGATAAAATTGGATAATGGAATAGAAAAGACGGATGAATAATAATGGTGTGTATATAAATTGAGTTTCAAGTTACTTTTTGTTATCTCTGACCATAAAAATCTAGTTATTTTATTTTAGCCTTTGATTTTTTAGATGATATTAAAAAAAGGTGTTCTTATTCTGTAATAGACTAATACATTATTTCAGAGTATTTAGTTCTATGATTTTTTGATTGACTAAATCAAATCCTTTTTGCCAAAAACTTTCGCTTGATATGTCTATGCCTTCATCCATCAATAATCTTTCAGGTTTCTTAGTTCCACCTGCAGAGAGAATCCTAATATACTTTGGAATAAAATCTTTTCCTTCATTTTTATACTGTTGATAAAGAGACATAACAAGTAAATTGCCAAATGCATATGCATAACAGTAAAAAGGTGAATGATAAATATGTGGTATATAAAGCCATTCATATTTGAAATCTTCTGATACTTTGATCGAATCACCAAATTGTTCTTTTAGATTACTTAAATAAAGATCCGTTAAATTGTCAATTGTTGTAGCATTATTTTTGGATATCATTTCATGTGCTGATATTTCAAATATGGTAAAATATGTTTGTCTCATAATTGTTGCATAAAAATCGTCTATTTGCTCTGCTAAAAGTATCTTTCTCTCTTTATCTGATACTTTGTTGGATATCTTATCATTTAATAACATTTCTCCAAAAACTGATGCTGTTTCAGCTAATGGTAGAGGTGCATGTTGTACACTAATTGGTTTATCTGATGATAGTACACTATGAATTGCATGACCGAATTCATGTGCCATTGTAGAAATGTCTCTTATTGTACCATCAAAATTTAATAATACAAATGGATCAATTTTTGGAGATATTGTTGAACAAAATGCTCCACCTTGTTTGTTATTTCTGATTTCTGAATCAATGTGTTTTTCTTCCACTATTTTTTCTACTATTTGTTTGAATTTAGGATCAAAATTTTCGTATGCATTTAAAACAGTTTCCATAGCTTTGTTATAATTGATTTTTTCTTGTTTTTTTATTTTTAATGGTGCATAAAGGTGATAACGTTCTAACTTTTTTAGTTTTAACATTTTGGATTTTTCTTTAAAATATCTTTGAAAAATGCCTGCATTTGCTCTACAAACCTGTATTAATGTTTCAACAGTTTTGTCATCTATATTGTTATAGAGATTTCTGACTGATATAGGTGAAGGAAACTTTCTTAATATTATATATTCATTATGCCAATTCAATACTCTATTTATATATATTTCTCCTAAAACTCCGCTATTTTTTTTGTAAGTCGACCATAGTGATTTATATGCTGCTATTCTTTCTGTTGGGCTTGAGCTTCTAACAAGTGTGACTAATTTCTCTTTATTAGTAAATATCTTCTTTATTTTTTTCTTACCCTTAAGTTCTATGTATTCATATTCAAAGCCGTTAGTCATTCTATCATAAATTTTAATTAAAGCTTCGATTCCTGTGGTATCGAGAATATTTATTATTTTTTCTTCAGATTCTTTTAATGTATATTTTGATAAAGAGCGCTCGTGTTTAAGGTGTTCTTGATATACTGTAGGAGCTTCGTTTATCAAACGATTTGCATTATTATCATCCAAATCTTTTTTGAACCATAAATCAAAGAAAAGGAGTTTATTTGAAATTTCAGATGCATAAATATTCATTCTTGTCATCAATGAAGAAGCTTCGTTGGATGATGTATTTTCTGCATATTTTAAATGCGCATATCCAGCAACTATGCTTAATTTTTCAGAAATAGATTCTGCATTTTTAATTAGATCTAAAAAATCCTTTGATGGAATATCTGGTTTTAAAACCGATCTTTTATTTTCAAATTGTTCTACTTTTTGGTCAATGGACTTTAGAAAATTGGAAATTTCATCACTTTTTGGATTTTCAATAAGTTCTGATAGATTCCATGGTCCTGTTTTTAGCCTTAATTTTGACACGATTTATTTTAATATATAGAACTATTTTATGTGTTTTTAATTCATTTTCTATTGTTAGTGCCATGTTGATGTTATTGGTAAATTAGAAATAAGTAAAATATCTTTATTTATTTTTTCAATCATAAAAATTTTTTTCTCAATAAATCATACGCTTTAGCTGCCTCACTTCCTCCTAAAATTAAAATAATTTCTTTATTTGTAAAAAAAGCATTTTTAAGTGCAATTTTGTAATTATTTACCATGTCAAAAATATGATATAGTATATGTCTTGTTGTAATTATGTCCTCATTGGCTAAAGTTAGTGTTATTTTTGAAAGACCATCTGTTATGTTTCCATTATACCTGTCTTTTAATATTCCTATAATTTTTCTGGACTCTTGAATATCTTCGGTAAATATATAAACTTTTTTTGTAGTGTGAATTAAATTATACTCTGAAAACGTGTCTTTAGAAAAATTATGGAGAATTTCTGAAATATCTTGGAATGTCAAGTCATTATTGAAATTAATATCAATGATACTTCCTATAAGTGTCATTCTTACATCATTAGGTCCTAAAAATGAAGTCTGTTTTTTATTATAATTTTGATTGTTCTCAGAATTTACTTTTTTATCATTGTTTAATTTCAAATAGTAATTATTTTCTTTGTTTAATTCATCTGCAAATCTCTTTATTGCGACAATGATTGTTCCTATGTTTACATTGGACTCTGTTAGTGCCTCTACCTCTTTATGAATTTTGTTAGCTAACGCTGTATAGTTGACTATTCCTAATTTAATTGCCTTAAGGTAAAAGTCATTTGATGTAATTATTTCTTTTATTGCTTGCGGAACAGAAAAGTCTTTCATGTACATATACTTGTAATAATTATTTTTCCATAAAATAAGTTTTACTTGTTGTAAAGAATGTTTACTAAGCGTAAATCCCATTACAATATGTAAATTAAAATAATCAAAATTATAAGAGGTAATAATATAAAAAATTTATTATTAGTTGTTAAAAATTGCTGAAACTGATATACGTTTTGTTGGAAAAGGGTTAGCTCTGCTTGATCCTAAAATCATGGATGATTTAAAATTAAAACCAGGTGACGTTATAGAGTTAAAAAGTAAAAATAAAGTTAGTTTTGCTAAACTTTGTACTGGATTGTCCTCTGATTATGGGCGAAATATTATTCGTCTAGATGGATATACTAGAACTACCCTTGAAACAGGAATTGACGACCATATAAGTATAAGAAAAATTGGGAAGGTGGATGTAGCAGAGAAAATAAATTTAATCCCGCTTGACGAGATAGAATATTCTGGCTTTGAAGATTACCTTCCAAAATTGCTGGATGGTCGCATCGTATCAAAAATGGATACTATTCCTATTAATTTAATGGGAAAAAAAATTAATTTCCTTGTAAATAAACTAAATCCTGACTATGACCCATTGATGATTGATAGTAGAACAAAATATACTATAGGTAATTTTAAACAAAATCTTTCTTCTAATACCATAAGAATAAGCTATGAGGACCTTGGTGGAATGAAAGATTCTATTCAAAAAGTCAGAGAAATGATAGAACTTCCTATTCGTCATCCTGAATTATTTAAAAAAATTGGAATTGAGGCACCAAAAGGTGTATTACTTTATGGTCCTCCAGGTACAGGTAAGACCCTTCTTGCTAAAGCAGTAGCTAATGAGACAAATGCAAAATTTTATTCTATTAGTGGTCCTGAAATTATAAGTAAATTTTATGGAGAAAGTGAACATCGACTAAGGGAAACTTTTAATGTTGCACAAGAACATGCTCCGTCTATAATATTTATTGATGAGATTGACTCAATTGCTCCTAAGAGAGAAAAAGTAACTGGTGAAGTTGAAAAAAGAGTCGTTTCACAAATGTTAACATTAATGGATGGAATTCATAGTAGAGGTAAGGTTGTTGTAATTGGAGCAACTAATAGACAAGACGCAATTGATACTGCCTTAAGAAGGCCTGGTAGATTTGATAGAGAAATAGAAATAGGAATTCCTAATGAGGACGGTCGAATGGAAATATTAAATATTCATACTAAAGGAATGCCTCTTGATAAAAATATACAATTGTCAAATATATCAAAAATCACACATGGATTTGTAGGAGCAGATTTAGAGATATTAACTAAAGAAGCAGCTATAAGATCTCTTAGACGTATACTTCCTGAAATTGATATTGATCAATATCCTCTTTCTCCAGATATATTAAATAAGATAATTATAACAAATTCTGATTTTTATAATGCATTAAAAGATGTAACTCCTTCAGCAATTAGAGAATTTCAAATTCAGAAACCTAATACAAAATGGGAGGATATAGGTGGATTGGAGAAAATAAAACAAGAGATAGAAGAAATAACTGAATGGCCATTAAAATACCCTGAATTATATGATTTTGCTGATATTAAGCCATCAAAGGGAATTTTGTTTTATGGCCCTCCAGGTACAGGTAAAACATTAATAGCTAAAGCTGTTGCCTCAAATTCCAAACTTAATTTTATTAGTATAAAAGGACCTGAATTACTATCAAAATGGGTTGGGGAATCTGAATATGCGATTAGAGAGATTTTCAGAAAGGCAAAACAAGTTTCTCCTTGCATAGTTTTTTTTGATGAAGTTGATGCTATATTTAAGAAAAGGTCATTTGAAATTAGTGAATCTAATGTAAATGAAAGAATGGTAAGTCAAATGTTGACTGAACTAGATGGATTGGAACCACTTGAAGGTGTTATAGTAATTGGAGCAACAAATAGAGTTGATGTCATAGATGAAGCGTTGTTAAGGCCTGGAAGATTAGATAAAGTTATAGAGATTCCTCTTCCTGATACATACTCAAGAAAACAAATAATACAAATATACTTAAGAAAAAAACCAGTTGATGATGATTCATTCTTAGTTGATAAGCTGTTGAAATTAACTACCGGATTTAGCGGGGCAGAAATTGAAGGTTTTATTAATTCGGCATCTATTTTGGCATTGAGAGATTTTTTAAAAGACCCTGTCAAAAATAAAGATCAGAATAATAGATTAAAAAAAAGGGATTTAAAGAAATTTAAGATTACGATAGAACATTTTATTAGAGCAAAAGAGAAGATAAATGTAAAATTAAAAAACAAAGAACATTATGACTAATAAAATAACCAAATTACGTATTTAAACTTGGCTATTTCAATTAATTTTAATTTATAATATGAATTCATTTAAAAATCACTTTTATGAACTGTTATTGTTTTTTAATTTTGTTTATTAGATTGAATTATAAATATCCTTTACTATATTTTCTTTCCAGGAGTCTGCTCTGTAGCCATTTTAGAGATCCTTCCAAGTGCTTCCTCTGTCCCTTTTAAAATATGTTTTTTTATCAATATTGTAAAAACCCTGGCGATTCCATTTAAGTGAATGTCCCATCTCACATTTATTTTGGCATTATTTTTGTCAATTTTTTCCAAAGTTATCGTTTTTTTGCCTATTATTGGACCTTCTACAATTTGTATGTCGATTTGATACTCTTTGTTTAATTCTAATGTTATTATTTCTTTACACATTTTGTTTTTAAATGATATTGTTGTTTCTCTTTCTATGATATTACCTTCTTTTTTAATATTATTAATAGATCTTATTCCATGCCAATATTGGAAATCTTTATCTACGTCTGATATAATTGCCCATAATTTATCTATAGGTAAATTAATATCTCTATTTGCTAATATTATTGTCATATTGTAATATTGATAAATTGATATTTTAATTTAATAGATTTTATGTGAATTGTATCAATACCAAGGTAAAAACATTTGGATAAAATTAAAGTAATTTAATATCCTATTTCTTAAACCTTCAACAGTATATTGAATTGCAATAGCAACTAATATGACTGCAAAAATTCTAGATATTACTTCAGAGCCTCTTTTTCTATTTCCTAATATTTTATAAATAGGGTCAATTGAACGCAATATAAGATGCGTTATACTGATAACGATCATTATTGATATTATAGTAACTATTAACCTATCTTTTTGTTAAGATATTATATCTGAAGTATTGCTCCAGGCTCAGCTATTAATGGAAAAGCAATTGGTATAACACCTGTTCCTTGAATATCATTTTCAATATTCCTTAATTCGCCATGTCTCATTATTTCTAATGATACTATAAATAAAGCTCCTACTGCTATCGTAAATTTATCTATATTTAAAACAAGAATTGAAAAACTATACTATTTTATAAAGACATTAAATATTTATGTATTTTTTATGGTTATTAAAATAAAGTTAATCTAATTTAATAAATTTTAATTATTGTATTTTTTTAATCTTTTTTAATATTTTAAGATAAAGAATAAGAACTTTGAGATTTTTTTGTTGTTTGTCTATATCATTTTCGATGCTTATTGATTTATTGCTATCAATTATCTTTTTGATTATTGTTTCTTTTACTTGTTGAAGTAAGTTGTTATGCTCTTCGGATTTTTGAAAATCATAGATTTTGTTCATAATATTTTTATTTGGATTTTTTTGTCCAATTTCGATTTCTTTTTCTTCTTCATCTACTTGTTTATTTTCATTTTTTAATTGTATCTCATTTTTATCTTGTCCTTGGCAGTTTAGACACAAAGTATTTCCCTTGAATTTAATTAAAAGACCATTGCAAGTTTGACATGGTTCTGATAAAAGAGTACCTCCTTTTAAAAGATAATCTGCTCCTTTTTTAAGAATATCGTTATTCATAAGAGTTTAAAGTATATTATTTTCATCAATTTTTTTATCTGATACTTGAATTTTGTCTTGCTTGCTTAATTTGTTAAGTTCATTTACCAAAAATTCTTGATATTTATTTTTTTCTTCTTCAGTCATTTTGTTTAAATTAGAACTTAGCGTTGAACCTATTGTAAAAATTCTGTCAAGCAAATCCATTGTCATAAATCTGCCCATATTTCCAATTCTAAATACTACGTCGAGGTGTTTTTGTATAACATTATGAACATTTTTTATATCTGATGCTATAGATATGCCTTTTTTTGTAATTCCGTATCTTCCATTTTCGTGTTCTTCTATTAGTTCTTCTTCTAATAATCTTCCTAATAACGGATAGATTAAACCAGGGGAGGGTTTCCATTTTCCTTCTGTTTGGAGTATGGCTTTGTCAATTATCTCTTTGCCAGTCATTGGTTGTTCAGATAAAAGTTCTAAAATATAATGACGTGAAAACCCTCTCGGAATAGCACTCCCCACCCTGGAAAACCAATCAGAAATCATACTATATATTTTATCGCTAGTGACTTATTAATTTTTATAGATATATTAGTGGTTTTCTATGGCAAGTTCTAAATCTTTGATATATTTTTCCCATTCTTGTTCTTTCTTATCTTTCATCATTTCTGATTCCATTAGGCTTTGTTCTTTCATTTACTCTAATTATTTATGGGTGTTCTACAATATAAGATTTATTTTGACTTAAAACGCTATATTTTTTATAAGTTTTTTATACTTTTAAATAAAAACATAAAAAACTAAAAATAATGTTTTGATTAAACATTATTTTTATAAATATTTTATATAGGTTTTTAGATTGATTTTATATTTTTGTGTATCAATTTAAAGTTTTTATTATTGACGTAAATTTTTCATTTTTATATTAATTTAATCTATATTTATTTGTCTGTATCAATAATTTTTAAATTATGAATATGTTGTTAAATTCAATCTGAATTTATTGAAATATATTTTATTTTTCCTATTGTTATATCAATAACCAATAAAATTTATATGGATAAAGATTCAATTAACTATACTATTTTTTGATTTGCTGAACATGAATTATATCCTTCTATATATCCGAGATTATACTCAATAGAGTGATTACTAAGTCCATGTATCTTATCGTATTGTGTTGGATCAGGATTTTTACCTGCTAACCCATCCTTACATCCAATTGCAAATCCTATTAGGTTTCTTTGTTCTTTGTCTGTTAAAGCAAATACTTTATATTCTGATAATCCAATAAAGAAAATTGAAATTGTTAATATTGACATAATTATAAAAAGATATTGCTTTATCACGATCTTTATTATAAATAATTATTTTTAAGGATTTGCTTAGTTAATAAAATCTTTGAACATTTTTGACAATATCATAAATTATGATCCATCTCTAATAAATTATATAATAATGGGGGTATTAGAATTGGTCGGTTATAAATATTCTTTTTGTTTAAATAACATTTAATATTGAAAAAAATTCAAATGCTATTATGGCAGGTTACTCTGATGATGATATTAAAAATGCAGCAGAGATAAGAGAATGGTTGACTAAATTAATTTTTGAAAAACAAAATGAAATAGAAAGAATTAAAATTACTTTATCTTTAATTGATTCTGTTTTAAAACAGGGGAGTTTCAAAACTGCTGCTAATCTTAACTTGAATAAAAAACCATTTACTGATGAAAAGTCAACTAGTATTTATGATGAAAGTAAAAAAGAAACTAATAATCCTTCATTTAAAAAAGGGAATGGCGAATCCTCACAACTATTGGAAACTAGGCAAATAAAAAGAATGAAAGATAATACTTTAATTGCACAAGTGGAAGTTTCAAAGGAAAAAATAGAAATAATTCCTAGTGAGTCGTTTAGTTTTAATATGGATACTCCTCCTTTCAAATCTTTTTTTATAAATAGAATTCTAGAAGGAATGAAAAATAAAGATATAGATAAAGTTAAACAAGGACAATTATCTGAAATGGATGTAATTGCATTTAATACTATACAAAAAGAGAACAATGATAACATCCTGAAAAAAATTGAAATAAAAAATTATAGGGATAAGGACAGAATAAATGAAATTTTTAATACTGTGGCATGGGTTTTTACAAGAATGCTGGAAAAAAGCGAAAGATAATGGATAAAATAATTGTTCTTGATTTTGGATCACAATATAGTCATCTAATATGTAGAAGAATTAGAGAATCTAATGTTTATTGTGAATTATTGCCATATAATACTCCAATAAAAACAATTATGGATTTAAATCCAAAGGGAATAATTTTTTCTGGAGGTCCTGCAAGTGTTTATGAAATAAATTCTCCAAAACCTGACAAAAAAATATTTGAATTAAATATTCCAATATTAGGAATATGTTATGGACAACAAATCATTGTGGATCATTATCGAGGAAAAATAAAAAGAGTCGATAATAGAGAATATGGGAACGCAGTTTTAAAAATTAAGGATAAAAATAATTTATTTAAGAATATTCAGGCAGATGACATTCAATGTTGGATGAGTCATAGTGACGCAGCTGAAATACTTCCTTATGGATTTGATATTTTAGCAGAGACCAATAACTCTATTTCTGCTGCTATTGGAAATGCAAAAAAAAAAATATTTGGAATCCAGTTTCATCCTGAAGTTGTACATACTCAAAATGGATTTGATATACTCAATAATTTTTCTCACATAATTAGTGAAGCGAAATCTGAATGGACTATGAATAACTTTATTGACAGTATTATTGAAAATATAAAATCAAAAATTGGAACTGAAAAAGTGCTTTGCGCTGTTAGTGGAGGTATTGATTCAACTACAGCTGCTGTTTTAATTCATCGGGCAATTGGGGAGAATTTAACTTGTGTTTTTGTCAATAATGGTTTACTAAGACAAGATGAAGAATTTCATGTTATGGAACTTTTCAATGAAACTTTACGTATACCTGTAAAATATTTAGATGCACAAAAAAGGTTTTTAAATAAATTGAAAGGTGTATCTGATCCTGAAGATAAAAGAAAATTGATTGGAGAAGAATTTGCAAGAGTGTTTACAGAATTTGCAGAAGAAGAAGGTCCTTTTCAATGGCTTGCACAAGGAACATTATATCCCGATGTAATTGAAAGTGGAGTATCAAGAGGCCCAGCAACAGTCATAAAAACTCATCATAATGTTGGAGGATTACCTGATTGGCTAAATTTAAAAGTGATAGAACCTTTGCGAGATTTATATAAAGATGAGGTAAGGAAGGTTGCAAAAATACTAAAAATTCCTCCGGAATTGCTTAAAAGACATCCATTTCCTGGCCCGGGGCTTGCGGTAAGAATTTTAGGAGAATTGAGTGATGAGAAGATAAGAATTACAAAAAAAGCAAGCAAAATTGTAGAAGATGTTTTGGTAGAAGATAATATATATGATAAGGTGTGGCAAGCTTATGCGATGGTAGGAGATGACAAAGCTGTCGGCATACTAGGTGATGAAAGAATATATGGACATATAGTAACTGTAAGAATTGTAGAATCTATAGATGCAATGACTGCTGATTGGGTAAGAATTCCATATATCACATTAGAAAAAATAAGTTCAAAAATCACAAATGAAGTAGAAAATGTTACTTGGGTAACATATGCTATATCGAGCAAACCTCCATCTACAATTGAACCTCAGTGATCTTTTATTATAAAAGTATCAGTTGAGCTATTTTAATTTTTATAAATTTAATAAAATTTGAAATAATTGTTAATTTGTATATTGCATAATATTTTAATTAAAAATGCGGAAACATTTATGATTTTTTTTTATTGTTGTGTTTTGCTTTTTTTTTAAGGTAATTTAGTCTAATAATGATTAAAATTGTAGCTCCCCACATAATCAAGGACCATGAAATTTGGTTAATCATCCAAAAATAGCCGCCTAATAAAGCAAGACCAAAACCCGCAAACCCAAAAATTTTTTTTAAATTCATTTTAATTTATAATCAATTATTCCATTAATTATTGAATTAAATTTAAAAGTTGTGACATTGATAAAAAGAGAATTTGATTTTTTTGCAAGAATTTCTAGCAATTGTTTACCTATAGCTAATTTTTTCTTCTTTATCTTAAAATCAAATTTCATCTTTTTTGAATAGTATCCAAAAGGATGACCAAAGTCCATACCAAGTAGCCATATCTCTTTACAATGAAATTCATCTGCAAAAAATACGCATCTGTCACCATCTGTAAATCCTCCAAAATTATATACATTTTGAAGTGGAAATACTTGTGTTGTTCCAATGAAATTTTTAAATTTAGGTGCAAGTTTAAGAATTTTTTCTATATTGTTTCCGTGAGAATGAATTAATAATGTTGAACCCAATCCATTGGCAGTTAACAAAGAATCAATATCTCCATCGAGATCAGTTACAATAAAATCGGGAATAATGTTAATTTTAAGACATAGTTCTGTAGAACCATCCGCAGATATTATTATATACCTTGAATTTTCTTTTATGAATCTTTGAATTGATGGCTCCTCTAAGCTAGGTCCTGCACCAATTATTAACACTTTTTTATCACTCAGGTTTTTAAAATCCTTAAAATTTGGGAAATATCTTGGAATTAGTTTAGATAAAATTAGCGAACTTTGAATATCTTTTTTTATATCTAAATTTAAATCAGATACAATTTTTAAATAGTAAGGATACCATTCAGCAATATTCATTTGTTATAATTAAGTATTCATTTCATATAGGTATCTCTGCATATACTATTAAATTGTAATTATCTTGTTTATGCATATATCAAAAAAAAAAACAAATAATCATTGATATTGTTGTTGTCCAAAATCATTAATAAATAAAACGAACAATAAGTATTAATGATCATGAATGAAACATCTAATACAGATAATTTTTCAGATCAAGAAATAAGAGATATTTACAAATTAAAAAATATCGCAGTAGTAGGAATGTCTCCAACTGATGGAAAACCATCAAATTATGTTCCAAAATTTCTGATAGAAAAAGGATATAATGTAATTCCAGTTAACCCCAATTATTCAAATATATTAAATAAAAAATCATATAGTAAAGTTTCTGAAATTCCTGAAAATATAGATATTGTAGATATATTCAGAAAAACTGAAGATGCATTATCTGTAATAAAAGACTCAATAAATAAAGAAGGTATAAAAGTTATTTGGATGCAAAAAGGCATAAATAATAAAGAAGGCGAGGTACTTGCTTCAAATAAAGGTATCAAGGTGTTATACAATAGATGTATGCTAGAAGAGCATAAGAGATTGTTTAAGTGATTTTGAAAATCTTTGCTATACTTACAGATGTAAGTAACCTAATTAAATAGCGAATACTTTAAATTTATTGTATAGTTAATGCCTAAGAAAGGCCAATCAATAGACAAGATAAATTTTACCAAAAAAAAGAATTATAACAAATTACAGCCATTTCAAGAATATAATAAAATAATTATCATTTGTATAGATAGGGATGATGATATTGGCATCAAAGGTGGAATGGATACACCAATAGTAGGCAAAGATCAATGTATTGAGGCAGGAACTAGACTTGCCATTGAAGATCCAGAAGACTCTGATTGTAATGCAATTTTTGGAGCAATTAAATCCTTTGAAGAATTTAGAACAAAAGGATATGATGTTGAAGTCACATTAGTGGCTGGAAAGTATAATAGAGGCATAGAAGGTGATGCTAAAATTGCACAAGAAATAGATTTGGTATTGGATAATTACAACGCAGATGCGGCAGTTGTTGTTTCAGATGGAGAAGATGATGAAACTTTAATCCCAGTTATTCAAGGAAAGGTTCCCATACTTTCAATACAAAGAATTATAGTAAGACAAAGTAGAAGTGTTGAATATTCATATGCAATATTAGGGCGCTATATAAAAACTCTTTTTTATGATCCACGGTATTCTAAATTTTTTCTTGGATTACCTGGTGCACTTTTAATAACAAGTGGTCTTTCAATACTATTTGGATTTTCAAAAATAGCATTTGCCTTAGGTTTAAGTATTTTGGGCCTCGCATTTATAGTACGGGCGTTTGATATAGATAAATCATTGGCTTCTTTATCAAAGCCAACACCTTCAGCATTTATAAGAATATTTTCCTATTTTGCAGGTACACTTATTATTTTAGCATCAATATTAAATGGGATCTCCCATATTCCTCCTGATATAGTAGAATCTCAAAAAGGAATAAACTCGATACTGACAAATAAGGTCATATTAGGAAATTTTTTTTCTGGTTCTATTACACTATTGTGGATAGGAATATCTACAATTTTTGCCGGTATATTATTAAGCAATTGGTTTAAAGGAAGCATAAACATAATCTATGATATATTAAGATTGGTTGTTCTTACTTTATTGTATATACCAATGCTGCAATTTACCTCACTGATAACTGCCAGAGGAAATCCTTTTAATCTTATTTCTTCTTTATTGATTGGTTTAGCAATTACATTAATTGTTGCAACATTTCTCTTTCAGTATTTTAGAAATAGAAAAGGCGGAGAAGTACTTAAAAATGATAATCAATAGAAATGATCAATAAACTTTTATATTAAAAATGTGTCATGCTGATAATAAATAAAGGATTAGAAATAGTTTATAATTTATCAAGACAAAATTTAATATATAAAATTTATGAGAAACGGCTATTGAGTCAGATAAATCAATATCCATTTCCTCAGCATATAGGAATTATTTTAGATGGTAATAGAAGATGGTCAAAGATAAAGGAAATTGATAAAGAACGAGCTCATAAAATAGGTGCAGATATTGCAGAAGATTTATTAAACTGGATTTATGATTTGGGTATCAAAATAACTACTGTGTATGTACTTTCTGATGAGAATCTTGAAAGGGATTCATATGAGATTGATAATATATATTCATTATTGGAAGATAAATTGACAAGATTATATCATGATAATAGAATACACAATAAACAAATTCGAGTTAAATCTATTGGAGATTCAAAAAAACTGCCAATTGGACTTCAAGATATTTTGGGAAAACTAGAATCAAAAACTGAAAAGTATCAGAATATGTATTTGAATATAGCTATTGCTTATGGAGGACAAAAGGAATTATTAAATGCTATAAAGAAAATTGCAATTGGTATAAAAGAAAAAAAGATTGATATAAATGATATAGATGAAAAATTAATAGAATCAAATTTATATACTGCACACCTTCCCCAAGCAGAACCTGATCTAATATTGCGAACTTCAGGAGAAAAACGATTAAGTGGATTTTTGTTATGGCAAAGTGCATATAGCGAACTTGTATTTGTGGATATATTCTGGCCAGAATTTAGAAAAATAGATTTAATGAGATCTATAAGAACTTACCAAAAAAGATCAAGAAGATATGGAAAATGATCCACTAAAAATTTAATAAAAATTTAATAGAAATTAATAATAATGCCAAGTCATATAGAAATTAACAATGCCTCATCATGGTGATATAGATAAAGATAAAAAAAAAGTATACTGTGGTTATTGGATGACAATTGAAGAATGGGAATATATACACAATTACAGTATACATGAAAAGTTCAATGATTCTGATTTAAAATAGAATATTTTACAGAAATCAGAAAGACAAATATTTAATATATTTTATAAATGTAGAAATTATTCATGACAATGTATGATGAAATTTCTATAGGATCAGTATTATATATTCTAGATACCAATTTTAATGTAAATTATCTCATCTTAAATTATAGCTATGGACATTGGGATTTTCCAAAGGGAAATATTGAAAATGGAGAATCTGAACTAGATACAATCAAAAGAGAAATAATGGAAGAGACTGGAATAACTGATATTAATTTTATAGATGATTTTAGGCAGCAAATTTCTTATAGATATAAAAAGAAGTTTAAATTAGTAAATAAATTAGTAATATATTATATTGTAGAAACAAAATCAAACAAAGTAGTATTATCTTTTGAGCACGTTAATTTTGCATGGCTAAATTACAATGATGCTCTAAATAGATTGTCATTTGATAACAGCAAAAAAATTTTAAAAAATGCAAATGAATTTTTATCTTCTAAAATTAAAAAATATTAAAGTTTATAAAAATATTGATGTATATTGTCAAAATCTAATAAAAATGAATTTAATTTATTTATTGAAATAATAGGTACTCCATTAATAAAGCTATTGCCATTAGGTAAAAAAGTTAACACAATTGGAAATACATTTTGGACTTTCAAATTTGATTTTTGAATAAATAATTTACTTCGATTCTTTTGCTTTTCTACAATTTGTTTAAGACCGGTTATGGATTTTTTTTTCCAATGTTTACAATCAATTAGTATAGCTTTTTGTGACTTTATTCCTATTATGTCTATTTCTCGTTTAGGATTTTTTAATCGAAAATTGGTATATACAGTATAACCATGATATTTTAATAACTCTGATGTAAATAACTCAAAATCATGCCAATTTAATTTACTACTTATATCAACTACGTTAATACCTTTATTAATGGCTATTAGTGCAATGGAAAGTTTATTGTAGGCAGAATTTTCTATTTTATTTTTTCTAATTCTTACGCCATGTTTATCTAAAAAAAACATTAATTCATTTAAAATATCTTGATTGATAATGCCAAAGCTCTCATCACTAGTATCAAACTTATCCAATATGTCAATTAATAATGTAGTATTTATACTCAAGAAAATTTTTTAGATAGTTTTAAAATAAAAAAAGAAGTTTAGGATACAATTACTGTGCCAGTCATTGTTGGATGTAACTGACAATAGTATGTGAATGTACCTGCTTTAGTAAATGTGTGTTCAAACGTTGCATTTGGATTAATGAGCTTTGTCAAACCAGAATCAAATTCTTTGCCAGAGTCTGCAGAACCAGGTTTTCCTGATGTGACTGTATGTTGAACTGAATCTTTGTTTGTCCAAGTCACTTTTCCGCCAACTTTTACTTTGATTGGGTCTACACTATATGCTTGAGGCCCTGATTTAGTTGAACCACCTGGAACAATATCTACTTTTACATCTGATTCTTGAGCAAATGCAGAAAAGTTACCAGACGATGAAATAGCTATCATGCCAAGAATTGCAACTAAGCCTGCAACGATATAAACTGGTTTTCTATTTACCATTTTTATCAATTTTTGTATAAATTATAGTGTAATAAATGTTTTAAGATCAACAAATATTTTTAATAATGATGGACAAAATAACTATAAAAGCAATTATTTGGTATCAAATTAAATATTTTCTATAAATAATATATTTCATTAATATTACAAAATACCCGCATAAATAAGAGTACAATGTTATAAAAAAATATAAAGGTTGATAGACCTTTTTAATTTAAACGATGTCCAAAATTTGTTTGAAATGTAACAGAACTTTTGATGAAAACCAGGTAGAAGATCCCTCATCATTGAAATATCCCTCTTGCCCTGATTGCTGGAAAGAATGGACGACATATGCTGTAATGGTGATGAATGAAATGCGTCTTGATATGTCGCTTCCAGAACATAGAAAAGCTTTAAAAAAATATGAAAGAGGTTTTTTTGAAAAAACTATTGGTGAAATTGAAAAGAAACCAGAAAATAAATAACAAATTGCAAAAGAATTATTGTATTTTCGAATAACATTGATGATTCAATGATTTAGGTTTGGAATTAGTTTTATAAACTTGGTAGGATCTGGTGTATTTGATATTGATTCTATAAAGCAATTCCATAACTTTGTTTTTTTGTTTTCATCTAGTTTGTTAAATAATTCAATTAGAGACTGAATAAATGACTCGTCAAAACCATTTAAAATATTAGGTTTGAAGCATAATTCTATTAGATATGACTGGAAAATAGAGTTGATTGAAGAATTGTCCATGTCTGACAGAGAATTAATCCATGTTTCAAAAAGATTTAAAATTTTTTCTCTTTCAATTTTATCATAATTATCTAAAATATTATTAATTATTTCTTTTTTTTCTGTTTTATTAAATTCGTTAAATTCGCTTAACCTTTTTTTTATAATGGCTTTCCTTAATTCTGGAGGTAAATTCGATACAATTATTAAAATATTTTCAATAAAGTTTGATAAAGTATCTTGACTCATAAAGGAAGATACTTATACATTAATTTTTTTTTTACTACTTTTATTTGAAAATGATGGATTTCAATTAACAAATATGATAATATACATTCTAATAGTTCTGATAAATTGATTCCTTTGAATAAATTATATTGGATATATGGTTCTACTGTTAGTTTATACTTTATATTTATGTGCAATCGTTCTTGATACTTTCTATGATGAAGACTATTAAGAATAAATAATCAAAGATTTTATAAAAATATTATGCCTTGTTTAGTTACAATAGGTGGTTTTTATGGCGATGAAGGAAAAGGAAAAATTATTGCATATTTGGCAACTAAAGATGATTATAATGTCGCTGCAAGAGGTGGAGTAGGACCTAACGCAGGGCATACATTTGTGCAAAATGGAAAAGAATACAAAGTTAGAATGCTACCTAGTGCTGTAGTAAATAAAAATACTCGACTATTAATTGGCGCTGGTGTCCTTGTTGAGCCAAATATACTTTTAAAAGAGATTCATGAATTTAATTCTGTAGATAGAACATTCATAGACTTCCAATGTGGAATAATAGAACCCCACCATTTAGAGACAGATAAAAGTGATAATCATTTAAAACAAACTATTGGTACAACTGGAACTGGAACTGGGCCTGCTAATGCTGATAGATCTTCAAGAAAGTTAAAACTTGCTAAAGACCTTCCTGAAGTATCTCTTTTTTTAGAGGATGTTAGCAATTCCATAAATTACTCTATCGATAATAAGGAAAATGTACTCATAGAGGGTACACAAGGTACCTTTTTATCTCTCTATCATGGAATGTATCCATATGTTACTTCAAAAGATGTAACTGCATCTGCAATATGTTCTGATGTTGGAGTAGGTCCAAAAAAAATAGATGATGTTTTAATTGTTTTTAAATCTTTTGTTACAAGGGTAGGCGAAGGACCATTAGCAAATGAAATTAGTATCGACGAAGCTAGAGAAAAAAATTGGTTAGAGTTTGGTAGCGTGACTGGAAGACAAAGAAGGGCTGCACCTTTTGATTTTAATCTTGCAAAGAAATCAATTCAAATTAATAGTGCTACTCAAATTGCATTAACGAAATTAGATATTATCTTTCCTCAATGTAAAAGTATAAAGGATTATTCCAAACTTTCAAATGATGCAAAGAAATTTGTAGAGAATATAGAGTCTGAAACTGGAATTCCAGTTACAATAATCGGTACAGGATCTGAAACCAATGATACAATAGATCGTAGAAAATACGTTAAATAAATCTATTTTATAATATTTGAAATGTAATAATTGAAATATGGTTTGGAATATGATTATTGAATATTAAACAATTATTAAAAAAAATATAAATCTGGTTCATCCTTTTGTTAAACTATAATTATTTTAAAATAATGATTATGATTATTATATAAACAAGTAATGGAATGGAAAAAATTTATAATTTTCATTTGTATCAAAAATACTATAATTTCAATACTTGATAATACTTGATAAATAAAATTTTATTATATTTTTGTAAGTTTATCGATAATAAATGAAAATGAAAACGCTTATAATCCTAGAAAATACTATGGATAGAGGTAAATATTGTATTTCAAAGAAGGTCTAACCTTTGATGATGTTCTTCTTGTCCCAAAAAGATCTCCAATAATTTCAAGATCTCAAACTAACCTCAATACTAAATTATCTGCTAATATCAAAATTAATATTCCGATAATTAGTGCTAATATGGATTCTGTTACCGAGTCAAATATGGCCAGTACTTTAGCAAGAGAAGGAGGAATTGGAATAATTCATCGTTTTATGACAATACAGGATCAAGTTGCAGAAGTATTGAGAGTAAAAAGAAGTGAATCTGTTTTAATCGAACAACCTTATACTATAAGCCCAAATAATACAATTAAAGAAGCTAGTGCTGTTATGTTAGAAAAAGGTATTTCAGGGTTATTAGTGGATGATAACGATAAAAAACTTTGTGGTATAATAACAAGACGAGATATAGTATTTGAAAAAAATTATGAACTCAAAGTTTCGGATTTAATGACAAAAGATGTTGTTTTTGCAAATGTAGGGACGACCTTGGACCAAGCCAAGGATATTCTTCATAAAAACAAAGTTGAAAAATTGCCTATAATAGACAAACAAAGACGAATTATTGGACTTATAACTGGTAAAGACATTTTAAAAATGGAAAAATATCCTAATGCATCTAAAGATAAAAAGGGACGATTGTTAGTTGGTGCTGCAGTTGGAGTAAAAGGAGACTATCTGGATAGAACTGAAGCATTATTGAATAATGGGGCAGATGTAATTGTAGTAGATATTGCACATGGCCATAGCGAAAATGCAATTAATACTGTAAAATTGATAAAAAAAGCTTTCCCAATGTGTGAACTTATTGCTGGTAACGTGGCAACAGAAAGAGGGACTGAAGATTTGATAAAAGCTGGAGTAGATGCAGTAAAAGTAGGGGTAGGATCTGGTTCGATATGTATAACCAGAATAGTGACAGGTTCTGGTGTTCCACAATTAACTGCAATAATAGATAGTGTGAAAATTGCAAAGAAATATGATATCCCTGTGATTTCTGATGGTGGAACAAGAACTTCGGGCGATTTAACAAAAGCATTGGCAGCAGGAGCCTCTTCCGTAATGATAGGCAGTATGTTTGGAGGAACAGATGAAAGCCCCGGCAAAACTTTGATTAAAAATGGTAAAAAATACAAAATGTATAGGGGGATGGCATCCTTTGCTGCTTCGTTAGGCAGAAAGTATAGAGAAAATGCTGAAATGAATATAGAAAATGATGATTTAAATGATTATGTTCCAGAAGGTGTGGAGGCAATGGTTCCATATAAAGGAAGTGTTGTAGAAATAATTAGACAGTTAGTAGGAGGCGTTAGATCTGGCTTGAGTTATTGTGGTGCAAAAACTATTAATGAAATGTATGAAAATGCAGAATTTATAAAAATAACTGCATCAGGATATAAAGAAAGCCAACCTCATGATGTAGATGTAATTTAAAATGCGATATATATAATTTTTATTTTTCTTAGATTAATGAATGAGAATTTATATAAAATTTACTCCGTATTTGTTATTTTTAATGGCTATTTTTTAGTTAGTAAATATTTAATTTCATATATATTATATTAAAAATAAAATAATTTTATAAATTATTGATTGTATATGTTTTGATTTGATATTAAAAAAAATTATTCTAAGAACATGTCCTAAAATTCGACAGAAATATGGCTTATTTTTATTTTCATTAAAGGATGTCCTGCAGTAACTACCATAAGAACAATAACACGCCTACCATTTCAAATATTTCCGATAAGCTATGGAATACCATTAGTTCTACATTACCAACAGAAAAATCAAACAATACAATGGGTTGTCATAGTCCAATTTAGAAAAGTAATGGATGGTATTCTATATGTTCTTAGAACCGGCTGTCAATGGAAGATGCCTTCTTCAGAATATGGTTCAAGTTCAAGATGTCATAGAAGATTTCAGCAGGGGTGGATTAAAATGGATACATTCTAAAAGATGTGGACCCGACTATTAAAAGAATATGGTTATAAAAAAGATATCAAATGGATATGATGGCAATCCATAGACAGCATATCTATAAAGTCACCTTTAGGAGGGGGGACATGACTGGAAATAATCCCTACCGATAGAAGCAAAATATGCACAAAATGGCATATTTTAACGGATAAAAAGGAATTCCACTATCCGTTGTAATAACACCCGCAAACACTCATGAAATAAAACCAGTAACAAAGATATTATCGATAATTCAGTTATTAAACAACTTTTGTATCAAATAAACCAAAAGGAAGGAGACATAGGAAGCATCATCACCTGTATCTTGATAAAGCATATCAATCCAAGTCAATAAAACAAGAGATAATCAGCCTTGGTTATGTTCCTCACATACCTTACAAAAAAAAGAGGGCAGAAAAAAAAGAAGAGAAGACATACCAAAAAAAAGGAAATATTCTTCTGCTAAAGATAAAAGATGGGTTGCAGAGAGACAACAAATTCACGATGACACAACAGATTCAGAAAACTGTTTGTAAGATATGATAAGAAGGTAGAAAACTACCTTGCTTTGGTGCAGCTATAATGCAGTATCATTATCTATAGAATGATAATTTTGGGATGGGCTCAACCTGTATAATTGTTTGTTCCACTTGTTCTACTTGAATTATTTGTTTCACCTAGTGGTATATTTATAAATGGAATTGCACCACTACTACTACCGCCTCCACTGGTACTGCCTGTTACCAATGGAAGTTGTCCGTTCCATTTTTGAGCTTTAAGCCAATCAAGATATATAGTACTGTTCCTCAGCTGTTTATCTATTATATTAATGGCTTGAGATTCTCCTTGTGCCTTTAATATATTAGCTTGACTTGTACCTTGAGCTTGGGCAACATTAGCTTTTTGTTCTCCTATTGCTTTTGCTTGAGCTTGCTGAGCTTCAATTTGTATTCTCTGTAAATCATTTTGAGCTTGTAATGCACGTTGTTGAGCCACTACTTTTGATTCAACTGCTGTAACAAATTGATCAGAAAATCTAAAATCAGTAATTGAAATTGTATCAACTAGTATGTGATAAGGAGCTAGTCTGGCTTTTATTGTTTGTAAAACTGCATCCTTTACAGCTTCTCTTTTAGAAACCAATTCTTCGGCGTTGTATTGAGCAGTAATTTGTTTAACTGACTCTTGAATAGCTGGAACTATAAGTCTATTAGAATAATCAAATCCTACTTGTTTGTATAAATTGGGAACTTCATTAGGGTCAACATGATAATTCAGAGCAACCTGTGTTGCAACATTTTGAAGATCTTTTGAAGCAGCATTGGTGTCTTCCACTATTTTTTGTGTTCTTACTTCAAATTGTACAATTTGATCTCTAAATGGTAGAACAAAATGTATGCCTTCACTTAGTGAAACACTTGTGTCTATTGCACCAAATTTTACCAATACTCCACGAAAACCACCATCAACAATTTTAACACTAGATGATAAAATAACAAAAATCAGTATGACTGCAATAATTGCTGGAATTGCTATTTTTAGGGGGCTAGAAAAACCTCCTCCTCCACCTCCTCTTCCATTACCGACATCCTCCAACGGTTCACCATCTGGAGTAATACGTCTGTTTTTTTTACGACTAAAAAAGTTAACCACTACTAAACAATGCGATTAATTTTAATTTAAATATTTGTAAATCCTTTAATTTTATCTATCTTTTATTATTTTCCAAAATATTTCAAAAAGTCCTCTGAAAACCTTCCTGATTCTTGTAAGCTAAGATTTGATTTTAAATTGTTTTCCTTTATCCAAACAATATTCCCGTCTAAATCAATTATAATTTGATCAGATCTTTCTAAATATTTTAAAATTGCATTTATTTTATTCAAAGTAAAATGCGGTTTTAAGATCTTTGCAACCTCTCTTAATTTGGGAAACGGGGTTACCTCTTTTATTTTGCTTAAAAATAGTTCGACATCATCTTCTGAAAAGTCATTGGAAGCTGACAAATTTCTTTTTTTATTAACTTTTTTTTTTCGGATACAAATGTACAATTAATTTAATTAATAAGTCTTTTTATAATGTATATTTATTGTTTTTATGATCTTTTAATAATATATTAACGAACAGAGAAAGGATTATTTTATACTAAAAGTTAAAAAAGTAGTTTGTCAAAAGGCGGATCAATTGATAAAAAAGGTAATCGGACAAATAAAAGGTTAGACTATATCCGTAGTGCACATAATGAAAAAAAAGAAAATGAATTAAGAACTGACCGAATGGAAGATTACTTGGAAGTAATTTATGAACTTATTCAGCAAAAAGGATATGCTACAACAGCTGATATTTCTAAATATCTTAATGTTAGTTCTCCAAGTGTTACGAAAATGGTAAAAAAATTAGGTGAGAATAGATATTTAGTATATGAAAAATATCGTGGTTTAAGCCTAACAACAGAAGGTATTCATATTGCAAAAAATATGCAAGAAAAACATAGCTTATTCGTTGAATTTTTAAAAATTATTGGAGTAGATGATGAAACTGCACATATTGATGCAGAAGGTATAGAGCATCATCTCCATCCTCAAACTATAAGAAAACTTGAAAGATTTATAATGGTTTTAAAGAAAAGAGATTCCAAGCTAATCGAAGACTTACAAAAAGACATGATTTGAATTTATTTGACTAAATGTGAAAATAACGCTGATTATTTTTGGATTATGTTTTTATGGAAATGGAAGCGGTATATAGGAATTATAATAAGAAATGTCTATTATTTTTTTGTCGCTAGATAATAATACTCCATTTATTTTATTACTTTGATGATCGTTACAAAGATTTAGAAAATCGCAACCTGTATTTATTAATGTTTTATTTTCTATAGGGTTTTTTTGATGAGATTTGCCTTGAAGTAAACCAAATGGAACTGATTCTGAATAGATATATTTAATATAATAATGAAATATTGATGATGTTGTTAACAACACAATATAAAAAATAACGAAAAAGCCTAATATTATATTCATATATGTTACCATTTATCCTTCAATAATAACTTATAATTGCATTTCCACAAATAGTGCTATTATTTTGATCCTAACTCATATATAGAAAAAAAACACCATAAAAAGAATAAAGATTACTAATACTGTTGTCATAATTATAAATTAATTAAAATAAACATGTAGTGGTTGTTAACTTGTTCTGATTTATTTTAAAATTATAAAATACAATTGAATTATTTTTTCTAACACAATAATAAGAAAATATATAAAGTTAAAAACGATATATTGATATATAGTCTCTTTTAATGCAAATATTTTTAAACAATGGATAAAAGTAAATTTATGGATTTTGGTTGAGAAATTAATGTGGCTACGATTTCAGAATGGAAAAGATGGATTTTGTACAATTTAATTGGCGAGGGATTGCATAATGTATTATATGAGGATCAAATAAAGAAACTTTCTGGTAGGCACTATGAAAATAACTTAACAATTGCTTTAAATATGCTGGTTGATAATGGCATATTATTAAAATTAGAAACAAATAAAAGAAAAAAGTTTATTGTTAATTATGAAAGATTAAACGATGCTCATCTAATATTAAACGATGTTAGAAATTGGACATATGATAAAGACCATAAAAAAGATAAAGATACAATAAACCAATATTTTTCCGAACCAGAAGGCTATACTTTTTGGTTTAATATCGAAGAACAACCTCGTAAGAAAAAAAGTATATACAACTTATATTATAAGAAGACGGATGATTTAGATTTTACTGCTCAGATTATAACTCCAAAATATTCAAAAACATTACATATGGGATCTTTAAGACAATCTAATTCAAATATTACAAAATTATGGAGGGCTTGTCGGGAATTGTCAAACTCAAAGAAAGGTGCATTTATTTTACAGGATTTGCAAGATAAAGAGCGAAGAGCGTGTGGTAATAACAGACAAAGAGGAAAGATATCTTTGGCTATATTTAAAAAATTAGACTATATAATAGAAAATGGAAAAAAAGGAAATTCTGTTTTGTATAAATTAACTGGAAAGAACCCTCCGTTTTCTACACTTGATAAAATAATTAATATGTAGCGCAAAAGAGTTAACTAAACGTAAACCTATTATTAAATAATTTCATATCATATAGCATGGAAATACTTGAGGATAAAATTTTAGCTAAAAACATATTCAGAAAATATACTGTTAATCCTAAGGACTGGAATTTTGTAATTTCAACAACATCTATGAATGATGGATTTTTTGATGCTGCAATCACTAATCCTGATGAAGTATGGCAGTTAAAAATTGATTCATTATATAAACCATTTCCAATAATTGCAGGGGCAAAAATTGATATAGAATCAACAAAAATGAAAAAAATAATGGATAAAAATGTTATTCCATTTGGGTATAGAAAAATCGATCCTCCCATGCTAATGAATCTATTTAAAAGAATATCTGAAGAACAAGAAATTATATCTAAAAAAGATGTTGACTTTGTCAATAAGGAACTAAATACATTTTTGGGTTCGCTTGAACCAACGGTCCCTGTTAAAGACACAGATTACTTATTTGGACCATTTATGTTTACTCCCAATAATATCATAGATAAAAATCCTGTCCAGAAAAATGTATCAGAAAAGTTATCTATGAATTTGAAGAACAAGATTAAATATAGATATCCAAATTATGGCTAAAAATTGAAAGGACAACTAAAAATAAACCGATTTAATAGTAAAGTCTTAAAGAATAATCCATTAAAAGATCCATATATCCGAGATATATTAGTTTATTTGCCTCATAATTATTCTGCAAGTGTATCTAAGGGATATCCTGCAATTTTTCTATTGCCTTCTTTTGGAAACAATAATTATTCTGCTGTTAGAAATGATCCATTTTCTTTAACCATTTTTCAAATTTTGGATAATTTAATAAACAATGGTAAATGCGGAGAGATGTTGATTGTTATTGCTGATTGTTTTAATCGATTTGGAGGTAGCCAATATTTAAATTCAAATGCTATTGGAAATTATAGAGATTATTTTGTTAAAGAAATTGTACCCTATGTAAATTCTAAATATAATATATCCAGTAATGCCTTATTAGGTAAATCTTCAGGGGGATATGGTGCAGTAACGATTGGTATGCAATTTCCAAAAATGTTTAAAGCAATAGCTGCTCACTCTTTTGATTCTGCATTTGAATATTGTTATATGGCTGATTTCCCAGTGGCATTTAAAATGCTCAAAGAGAAAGGCGGCCCTAATAAATGGTTAACATATTTTTGGAATAAGGAAAACAAAAGTGAAAAAAAAGATTTTATTACTTTGAACGTATTATCAATGGCGGCTCATTATTCTCCTAGAAAAAAAACAAATAGTTCTAAAATACATATCGATCTTCCATTTAATTCAAGAACCGGTCAGATAAACGAAAGAATATGGAAAAAATGGAAAATTCATGATCCAATAAATATGGTTAATAAATTCAAACATAATTTAAAAAATCTAAAGTTATTATTTTTTGATTGTGGGATACATGATGAATTTAATTTATTCATAGGGACAAAAGTTTTTAGCGAAAAGTGCAAAAGGTTTGGAATATCTCATGAATATATGCAATATGAGGGTGGACATTTTAATACTGCTTTTAGATATTTTAAATCTTTACCAAAGATATATTCTTCTTTATCAAAATGATGCTTTTGTTTAGGGGGATTATGATTCGTCTCTGCTATATATTTAGCTAAAACGTTATAGAAAGTCATATTATGTTATTGAATTGTTACTCTTGTCTTATAACAATTACGGACGATTTATCTTATAATATTAAGATCTATATCTCAAGCTATTAATTTTATTAAAACTTATTCTAAATGATCTTCATGTTTCTAAAAATTTATGCTTTCAATAAAATTAAACTGTATTTTTCTAATATTTATGGAAAATATTGAGATGAATCTTAATCTTTTTTATATATAAAAGGAAATTCATTTGATAACATATTTTGACTGAAAAAACTTTAACAAAAACTTTTAGTTTTAATTAATGAATCCTATGTCCTTTTTCTCTTTCTATATAAATAGTGTATCGTAAGTTACCTATTAGAATAATTATAAAAAGAGGTTACATATTGACTTGACTTTTTAAAAATTAAATTTATTTTCCATTAATTTCAAGACTATATAGAAATTAATTTGGCAATATTATTTTAAATAGGTCAGCCAAGATTTGTTTTTATTGCTTTTGCCTCTTACTATTTGCTCATAGTATTTAAGAATTTCCTTTGTTAACGGGCCAATTTTTCCATTACCTATGATCCTATGATCGATTTTACTTATGGGAATTATCTCTGATGCAGTGCCTGTCAAAAAAGCCTCATCAAAATAATATAACTCGTCTCTTGAAATATTTTCAATATTAATTGGAATTTTATTTTGATTTGCTATTTCAATAACTGTGTCACGTGTTATCCCTTCTAAAGCGCCAGTTGATATCGGAGGGGTATATAATATATCATTTTTGACAAAAAAAATATTTTCTGCGCTGGCTTCTACAACAAATCCATTTGAATTTATCATTATTGCTTCATCAGCACCATGTTTTAGTGCTTCTATTCTTGCTAGTGCAGAATTAGCATAGTTTGCAACACCTTTTGCATGAGTAGGTATTGATCTTGCATCTGTTTTAATCCATGATGAAACTATGGTATCTATTCCTTCATCTTTCTTTTCTTTTTTTATATTTTCACTCCAATTTAAAACAGCTATTGCAATAGTAACTTTGTTGGGTAAGGGATTTACGCCAAGTTTGCCATAACCATAAAAAGCAATTATTCTAATATAGCATTCTTCTAAATTATTAACTTCGACCATGTCAATTGAAGCTTGTTTAATTTCTGCTCTATTGTACTCAAAATACATGAAATAAGCTTTAGCACTATTGTAAAGTCTTTTTATATGATCGTCAAGCCTAAAAATTGCCGGCCCATTGTCAGTATTGTATGATCTAATTCCTTCAAATACTGCGGTGCCATAATGTAATGCATGAGTTAAAACATGTATTTGTGCTTTGTCATAATCTATTAATTTTCCATCAAGCCATATTTTTTTACCTGAGGACATTATTGGTTTAACTTTATTAAATTGGGTTAGTTTATAATCGTGCCTTTTGAATGGATCGACTTTACTACCTCTTCGACACTATTATTTTCTACAAGTATAAGGATCCTTGATGTTTCCTCTTGGGCGTCTATGTTCAATATGTTTATGTCTTGTTGACTGACTATACTACTTGTTTCTGAAACAATTTTTGGAACTTTCCACATTAAATCTCCTATTAGTGTAACAACGCCTCTGCTATATACCATTTCCACTTTTGGATAAAATGCACGAAAGATTTTCTCATGCCTTTTGACATAGTCCCCATCCAAAAATAAAAATCGGGTAATTTCTTGATTATCTTTCTTAAATGGAGATAGTTTTATAAAATCATGATATTG
>Ga0157374_10000519_pt1 | contig 34639 bp, 26 predicted proteins | sample M25metaG_FD_115308 | JGI IMG/M metagenome (GOLD analysis project Ga0157374, IMG submission 115308) | Miscanthus rhizosphere microbial communities from Kellogg Biological Station, Michigan, USA - M2-5 metaG | ecosystem: Host-associated > Plants > Roots > Rhizosphere > Soil | place: USA: Michigan...
ACCGACATGAGGCGTCGTTCTGCCGACGTCGGAGACAACAACGAACCGGACTCGATGGATCTAGGCCAACGGATATTTTGAGCCAGCGAACACTCCCTTGACACGCCATCAGCCAATACTCGCCTCGCACGGCCTGAACATAAATTTTGCTTATGCGTGCGGATCCTTGGCCGATATAGAAGACCTCCAGGGCTCTGCAGTGTGAAAAGGAACTATGTCACACGCATTCTTTTCGTCGCGGGAAATTCCCGAAGGCACCCTTATCTCCTTACAAAATTTGCCCATAGTGCATCCAAGCTGGGATCCGTCCTCCCACAATCCGGGAACGCCGCATTCACGAGCAAGATCCATCAGTTTTGAAGCGCTACAGTTTTTTCCGAACAACGGGCCCGTGGGCTCCGACCATCGGCCGTTCGGCAGAATTCCGATGTCGACCACATCGAACCCGATGTCGTCTACCAAAGCAGCGACAACTCGTTTTGCGCCGGTGTCATTGCCGCAGATGGGAACGGCAATTCGCTGCGCCGAACCAGCCTCCCGGCCGCACGCGAGAACGTCGCGAGCCTGCAGTGTATTGAGGGCCTTCACAAGGCGCGTATGCGGGATATCTAACGCTATAGCCTCGCTCGAAGTGGTGGTTCCTAAGTCGACGACGCTGGGATAACTACTATAGGCGTTCATTGCGTCCAGTACGACTTTGCCTGCTAACGAATCAGCGCTCGCTGCAAGCTCTGTTCTCGAATCCCATGGAAGGGCTAGCGCAACCGCCTCCGACCAACTTGCCGCATCCGGGATTGCCATAGCTTGGATACTAGAGCCGAGTTCGGATATTAAAGGGCTCATGAGAGTGAACTCGCGCCTACAGCCGATAACGACCTGATGACCGGCTTGCGCCCAGACGCGTGCTAAGGCGGATCCCATCTTCCCGGCGCCCAAAACAGCAATACGCACGATAAACTCGCTTTCCGCTCCAACCTTTGAGTCAAGGCCTGAGCAATTCAGAGCATCTAATTAGTGGAGGAAGAGCATTTTTTCAATCAATAAACCATATCTTAGGAATTTCAACGGTTAATTTTAATTGTCCGTACTAGGACTCCATGTTTTGACAAAAGCTTCGAGGTGCTCTACTCTTGAGGCACAGGAACATCAGCATGAAATGCTTAGGGTCGCTCGGAGGCGAACCTGGGGTGTGGTTTGCCTTGCAGGTTAAGACTCGGCACGAGAGAATTACCGCAGATTGTCTAGTGAGCAAAGGTTATGAAGCCTTTGCACCCCTAACAATCCAATCCAACCAAAGTTGTAGCGAGGTTTCCGGTCCCAATACGCCACTCTTTCCGGGGTACGTATTCAGCAGATTCGATCCTCGCTTTCGCTTACCCATTTTGACGACGCCCAAGGTGCGATGCATAGTGAGCTATGGTCGCGATCCAGCGGTGATCAGCGCCAGTGAGATAGAGGCCATACGTGAGGTCTCCCACTTAAAGTATCCAGCAGAGCCTTGCCCGTATTTGACCGAAGGGACGAGGGTGCGGATCACAAGCGGCCCTTTGAAAGGCACCCAAGGAATACTGGTCCAGATTCGATCTTCGTTCCGAGTGGTTCTTTCCGTCTCTTTGATCCGCCAATCCATCCGGGTCGAAATTGACCCTGGCATGCTCGTGGAAGATCCATTGCCGCAAGCACATACGGGCTACCGAGTAGCGAGCTGATGTTTCCGTCCTTTTAGCGAACATCCACCGTCGTAACCCGATGATTCATCAGCAGACCACCACCTGAGGGGGCGCCGAACAAAACGCCGGGATCAATAAATTGAATCTTACTAAGGCCTATGTTCGAGTAATCAACAAATATGAAATATCGGTCCAAGGACCCGGAAATGTCCGTTATAGACGTATTGACGAAGGATACGTTACCAATTGCGCCTTGCCCGCCTCCTCCGCGAATTACAGCCACGGCGGTGTTATCGTCCGTAGCGTGCGCTTGATTCGGATTCTCGACCGTTAAATTTTGAAATGTCAACGTCGGACCGGAGGCGTTATAGAAGTTAGCCACCGCGCCATATAAAGAATCGAACGAAGATCGAGAGTCACAGATGAGAATACTGCCTGTTACTCCGTCGTAACCGGCATTCTGGTTGATGGCGTAATAACCACTCTTTTGATTCCCATAAGACGTGTGCCTCTCAATAACAATGGCCACCGGAGCGCTCGATGAATTTAGATTTCTTATATCGATGCCGACACCATTTCCGGCGTTGCCGCCAGTAACACTATCTTGTATAGAGATATTCTGTAGAAAATTATCCGGCTCATTTGGTTCAAGATCAATTCCGTCGGCGGGGGCAGTTCCAGATGTGCTCGTAAAGTTACAGCGGCGGATAGTCACATCGATTCCGGAAGTGATGCTCATCCCTTGCCGTCGATTGTTATCGAACTTTGCATCAGTGATCTGAATACGCGCACTATAGCCCTTCAATCCTGCTCCGATGTACAACCCATCTCCCCCGGAATCATTACAGCTAATACTCGTGATGCTGACGTCGGAAGCACCCTCGATATTCAGACAGTGCCGATATTCACCGGATGTATACTCGGCTTTTCGCATACGAAAGACCGCTCCATTGCCCTGGAGATGGACATTACTCACGTTAACGATATTCAACAGCTTTTGGTTGGCCGAAAATCCAGGCCGGGCTTGCACCACGACGCCTGCATCCAGAAAGAGACTTGTATTGCTTGGAAAGTAGAGCGGTCCAATATTATAAGCCGAAGACGAAGCAGGTATTTCTAACGTTTGTCCAAGGGCGGCGGTCCAATTCAAAGCGGTTTGGAATACCTCGGTATCGTCGCCACCGAGACCCACGGGACCAAAGGCGGCGACATTCAGCCGATTCGCCTCCTGCGCGAGCGTCGCCGGAATTAATAAAGTGGCAAGAAACAGGATGCGGAGCGCAAGAGTCGGCGGCTGATGCGTACGAGCCAAACCGCCGAGAGGAAGATCCCCGTCTAAAATAGGTTCCATGAACTTTTCACGCGAGCCAAGCTACCGGCGCGATGGAGAATTCGAATTTAATACCTCTCGCTGTTTCGCGCGACCGTGGTAGCTTCCCCGCTTCCGCTAGAAGCGACTGCGGCCCGCGTAAGCCGGCCGCTCTCGGGAACACCAATATACTCAACGGGCGACGTGGCGATCTTTGGGTCGCCCAGCGCTGTCTTGGCTTGTAGGCAAGCCCGAATTATCTTCAGAAAGGCGGCTGTCGCCAGAGTCTGACCATCGATATACCGCCGCTCAAGGAGGAGGCTGGAGCTTGGACCGAACTTGAGCCGAACGTGGCAGACATCGTCGTCCACAGAGGAGTGGAATCTTTCTTGAAATATACCCGCGGGCGAGTTCAAAGTTATGGCTTGAAAACTCATGTCGCGGCTCACGCGACAAATCAAAGCCCAGCAGTCTTGGAACGATTCCGTTTTTTTCAATCCCTCCTGTAGGGTACGAAGTGCCATTTCTTCTTCTACCGTCTTCCGAAATCTGCCGTTAGCCAAAAGGTGCTTCGCGATCTCGAATTCGACGAATCGCAGCTGCCAGACGGCAAAGCACGCGAGAGCCCAGGTCAGTACCATCAACCCGACGCCAAACGGTTGGGCTACGAAACCAACAAGCACACCGATAACGGCTAGCACTCCGCACACTCCGTATACCAGGAGCGCCACACGGCGCGAATCTAACCCCCTCTCCAGCAGACGGTGGTGTATGTGCCCCCGATCGGCGGCGAATATAGACCGATTACTGATGAATCGCCTCCCGACCGAAATACCGACATCCATCAAGGGAAAACTGAGCGCAATGAGGGGCGCGGCCATGCCGATCAGCGTGGCCGACTTCTGGCACCAGATAACGGCGAAGCAGCCCAGTAGAAATCCGATGGTCAGGCTTCCGCTATCGCCGAGGAAAGCAGATGCAGGATTGAAATTGTACCGCAAAAAGCCGATTAAGCAACCCGCCAGAGGCGCAGCAGCTAGCACCAATCCGGTGTTCCCCTGGACGGCAGCCGCCGTAAGAGCGGCTAAGGTAGCAAACAACGCGACTCCTGTAGCCAGTCCATCCAAACCGTCGATCAGATTAATCGCATTGGTACAGGCAATGAGCCAAAGCACCGTCAGGGGAACCGCCCACCACGATGCGACCAGATGGTCGTTGATGGCAGTGATGCGAACGCCGTCCCAGCAGGCCCAAGATGCCGCAAGAATTTGAGCGGCCAGCTTCGTTTTGGGCTTCAGACCGCAAATGTCGTCCACCAGTCCTGTCGCGAAAATCAGCGCGATGGCTGGCGCCAGGCCGATGAACATCTTGTCGTGATGTGACATGAGCCGCGAGCCCTGGGGTAGTACGATAACCGCCAGCGCAATCGCTCCTAAATAAGAAACGATAATGGCGAGCCCTCCCGATCGCGGAATAGACCCTTTGTGCGTCTTACGCAGCTGATCGGGCCGATCGACGATATTGAGGGCCTTGAACAGATCACGACACACAGGCGTGGTCAGCAGGCAGAGTAGAAAGGAAACGGCTGTAAGGAAGAATACCACTGGCTGAAATCCCCCAGATCGAGGAGCGAAGGCGAAAGGGCGCGCCTCCCGGGCGCTCAATGAAATCCATCAGAGAGCAGAATGATATAAGTTATTTTAATTACACTATATAATTTAATGTAAAATTTTAATGGCTAACGCTAGTGCAAATCACGATTTCTGCGATATGGTGTTAGGAGCTTATTGAGCTATAAGCGATACCAATCTCTGAGACTTCTGTGAATACACTACATTACTCTTTTGCATATTCCGGAAAAATGGAGACCATAGGTGCCATTTTCTTTTCGTTGGCGATTGCACCGACGACCGTTCGGGCGGCCCAGGCGATTTACGAGGCGGAAGCGCCAGCAAATCTCATCGGCGGTACAGCCGATATCGCGTCATGTTCGGTATGTTCCGGTGGACAGAACGTACAGAACCTGGGCGGCCCAGGGGGGGGCAGCCTACAAGTTAATAATGTTTCCGTTCCAGCTTCAGGCAACTACCCTGTTACTATTACGTATGACAACGGCGTATCATCGCCGGCGCGAGGATCCATTCTCGTAAACGGCAGTCCTGTCCAAGCGGTAAGCTTCCCTTCCACCGGCTCTTGGACAAAACTATCGACTGTAGCCATTTCCCTCCCTTTAAATGCTGGTAAAAACTCAATCACGTTTGTAGGGAACAACGGCAGCTGGCTTGCTGAAATCGACAAGATCTCGGTTCAGACCCCTGACTCTCAGCCAGCGCCACCGGCGCAGCCTTCCGCGCCCGCTGCAGGAAATCCGGCACCATCGCAGCCCTCCGATCCAGCACCATCGCAGCCTTCCAGTCCCGCACCGGCGCAAGCGCCCAGCAACGCGGTTTCTCTTTCATCATTCGGCGCGGCCGGCCAGGGAGGAGACGATACGAGCGTCATACAAACGGCTATCAACTCGACAGCCTCCAGCGGGCAAACTTTGGAAATTCCCGCATCGGCGCAGCCCTACAACGTCCGGCCCCTTACGATTCCCAGCAACGCCAAGATATTTCTGGATGCCGGCGCAACCATTCAGGCGACGTCCGGTTACTCCAGCGGTCAAAGAATGATCACTATAGCCGACGTGAGCAACGTTTCCATTACCGGCACTCCGGGCAGAAGCACTTTCCAGATGCGAAAGAGCGAATACACAGCGGGCGAGTACCGCCACTGCCTTGATATTGAGGGAGCGAACAGCGTTACTATCACGGGGATTGCCTGCAACAATTCCGGTGGTGACGGACTCTACATTGGCGCAGGACGGCAAGGGTTCAGTTCGAACGTCACTGTGTCGCAATCGACCTTTGATAACAATCGCCGGCAAGGTTTCAGCCTGATTTCCGGAAAGAATATTTTGATCGATGCCTGCACGTTTTCGCACACGAATGGAACCGCACCACAGGCCGGCATCGACATCGAGCCGAACACCGCGTCTAATGTCCTTCAAAATGTTACCTTTCGGAACAGCAAATCGATCGGCAACCAGGGAGCAGGCTTCATGGTCGACATCGGAAACTTGAGCTCCTCCAGCGCTCCCGTTTCGGTAACGCTTTCCAACCACGCAACCTCCGGAAATGCCACAAACGGGTATCTGGCTATTAACGAGCACGATAACCAGAGTCAGGGTGTTCCGGGTACCATTACGATCGAGAACTCATCATCTACTAACGACGCACAATACGGCGCGGTCGCGAGCTTTTACGACGCGGGTGCGGCGGCTTTGAAATTCCAAAATCTAAAGGTCACCGACGCCAATTCTTCCAATAGTACTTACGATGGGGCGGCAATCGGTGTAAAGCGCGGAGGCGGAGACCAAAGCCTGATGGGAAACGTTACCTTCACTGGAACCTCGATTACCGCAACCAATGGAATGCTAAAGCACTGCTTCACAGTAGAAGACTACTCAAATGCGGGCCTTAAGGCTATTTACATTGGCGATTTTGGCGCAGTTTCGGGCATTCCAGCCTCAAACTCGATGGGGATGCTGAACGGAGTGAGTGTCAACTCGGTCAACATTCCCTAGCGGATTTGTTTCAAAGGTTAGCAATCGATGAAAGCCGGAATCCAAGGATTCCGGCTTTCTTTTTATCGGAGCATTGACTTGCGAGAGATCAGATGATCCCCGACAAAGAGCCAATCGATTCCCGTTCGCAAAAAGGTCTCAATCGCCTCGCGGGGCGTGCTCACAATCGGTTGCCCTTTCACATTAAAGCTCGTATTCAGCACCATCTGCCGGCCGGTAGTTTGTCCTACAGACCGAAGCAGCCGATGAAACTCACAGTTATCTTTCGCGGAAACAGTTTGCAGCCGAGCGGTCCCATTCACATGTGTAATAGCGGGGAGTGCCGAGCGATATTCGTTGCGAACATCCACAACAGTGATCATGTAGGGCAATTCGGCTCCGCTCTCGACATCAAACCATTTAGCCGCTTCTTCAATTGTCACCGCTGGGGCAAATGGCCGGAACGCTTCTCGCATCTTCACCATTGCATTGATTCGATCGCGCATGTCCGGAAGTCCGGGATCGGCCAAGATACTGCGGTGGCCTAGCGCCCGGGGCCCAAACTCCATTCGGCCGCGATACCAGGCGACTACCGATCCGCTCGCAATCAACTGAGCGGCTTTTTCGCAGGTGTCATCAAAACTTTCGAAAGAATGAACGTCGATACTCTGTTCGAACTCCTGAATGGCGCACTTTACCTCCTGGTTCGAATATTCTGGCCCTAGGAAGGGAACGGTCTGCCGCTCGTTTATTACCCTGTCTGCGACAGACGAGCGATATAAAGCTGCCCCGAGCGCCGTACCGTCATCGCCAGCGGCGGGTTGAATATAGATTTCATCGAAGTGGCCGCTGCGCATAATTCTTCCGTTGGCGGTACAATTCAATGCGACGCCACCGGCCAGCGCCAGTTTTCGGAGCCCAGTGCGGCTGCCGAAATACTGGCAAAGGTGCAGCAATGTATTTTCAAGAGCTTCCTGCAACGCCGCTGCTATGTCGCGATGGCTGTCATCAATTGCGCTATCCGGATGTCTCTCGGGTATCAGGAGCCGATTAAGAAATGCTCGCGTGCAAGCGTAATTTTCCTGCTCTTGCCGAGTCTTATTCAATCGAAGAATAGGAATCCGCAGTGAACCGTTCTCGGAGCCGGTGACCTGTTGTTGGAAGAAGGCTCGATGTCGCGCGGGATCGCCGTACGGGGCGAGCCCCATGATCTTGTATTCATCGGCATTGAAGTCGAACCCCAGGTGCAGGGTGACGAGCGAATAGAGTATTCCGATTGAATCCAACGCAGAGATCCGATGAATCCTCTCCAGCTTTCCATCGCGAGCCACGTAGACAGAGACGCTATCTACTTCTCCCATTCCGTCGATCACGAGCACTAGGCACTCATCCCATCCCGACGTGAAGTATGCGCTGGCCGCATGGGCCATATGATGGTCTACATGTTTTACCCGTTCCGGCGGGAACTGCGGCAGGTGTTTCCTAACCGATTGCAAAAGCGCTTCGCGCGAATAGACCTGTTGATATTGACGAGCCGAGATCGTGTCTAGCGAGAAGATGGTCTTATAAGGCGAGTAGTCGAATCCATGCACTAGTTCGTCAACATCGCTAAGCTCCAGGCCGCCTTGAGCCAAGCAATGCCGAATAGCGTGGACTGGGAAGTCACCGGTATGCTTCTTTCGACTGAATCGCTCTTCCGCCGCAGCAAAAACACAGCGGCCGTCGACGATCAGAGCAGCGGCTGAATCATGCCCTTGTGAGATGCGAAGCTCTCGCTCAGTCAGATCGGGCCACTGCTGCTGCCTGAATGGAATGGATTGGTCGAGCCCGCTTATTCCTATAACGTTCAAATCTGTACTCCTTGCATAGCCGAGTTTACGTCCGCGTTGACAACCATCTCCGCAATTCTCTCGATGGAGCGGAAGTTTTCGAAATCAAGGTCGGCAAAATTCGTCGTGAATCCAAACCGTTGCTCGAGATGGAACAGTAGCTCCACCATGCCAAGTGAATCGAGCAATCCGGTTTCGAGTAGGTCCGTGGTGGGTAATACGCCTTCTCGCATCAGCACATTAGAAAAGATGGTCTGAATCTCATGCACGCAATCTGACATGCTTATAAACGCTCCTCATGACAGAGCCGGTAATGCAGCCGGCTCAGAAGTCTGCTCGAATTGAAGTCGTAGTTGGGGCCGATCGACCTTCCCGTTTCCGTTTAGTGGAAGCCCGTCCAAGCTGGCCCATCGCGTTGGAATCATATAGGCGGGAAGTCTTGACGACAGCTTCTGGCGCAGCGCCGGAATCTCCAATTTGGAGCCGCTTTCCGGAACAAAGGCGCAGCAAATCGTAGCACCTTCAAAAGCCCCATTATTGACCGCTACAACGGCGGCTTCCCGGACGCCGTCTGTCGTGTGCAGCACCGTTTCAATTTCCCCAAGCTCAATCCGGTAACCACGGCTCTTAATCTGAGAATCTCTGCGTCCATGCAGGTAAACCAATCCGTCGCGTCCTACACTGGCCAAGTCTCCAGTTTTATAAATACGTTCGGATCCAGGCCCGAAGGGCTCCTCCAGAAAAGCCGCCTTAGTCTTCTCTACGTCATTCCAGTAGCCAGGACTTAGACCGCAGCCACTGATATACAAGTTGCCAATCTCACCCGCAGCAACATGTTTGAGATTTTCGTCCAAAACCAATAGTCCTTCGCCATCACATGCTATGCCGATGGGAATTTGCTCCTCGCCACTCTCCGGGCAAGCAGGTACATCGTAATAGCTGCTGGCAATGGTCGCTTCCGTCGGACCATACAAGTTAGTAAACTTGACGTTCGGAAGGCGCCTCATCCAGTAGATCAGTTCCGGCGTAGTGAATCGCTCGCCACACCATAGAACGCGCCGGAGAGAGGGGAAGTCATCCTGCCGTACGACATCAAATTTGGCCATGTACGCCAAAAGCGACGGCACTGAGAACCATTGCGTCAACTGGCGCTCCCGAATGAAATTCGCGATCTTATGAGGCAACAGGCTGAGCTGCGGGGACACCAAATGAAGTTCCGCCCCCGAGCTCAAAGCGCAATAGATATCCATCGTGGATAGATCGAAATGCAAAGGGGGATGGCCCGAGACCCGATCGGACGCACTGTAGCCGAAATGCCGAGTCGCCCAATGCACGTAATGGGCGACGTTAGCGTGTGTGATCATCACACCTTTCGGTCTTCCTGTCGATCCCGATGTAAATAGAAGATGAGCGACATCGTTAGACCGATTGACATAATCCAATTGGGAGGCCGCCATGCCGGACAGATCGGAGCCTGTGAATTTCACCGCGACGTTGCCTGGCCTCTCATCGTCGAGCCATCCGATCGAAATACGACTATTCTCTGACTCCGGAATAAGTTGCTTCAGCAACGATAACGAAGAGTTAGCTGCCAGGAGAACTTTGCTATCTGAAGACTCGAGGACCATCTGAAGCCTACTGACTGGGCTACTTGTATCCATGGGTACGTAGATACATCCGGCTTTCAGAGACGCCAACATGGCGACTATAGCGTCGATCGATTTTGGAAGTAGCAGTCCGATGCGGTCACTTTTTTTGCACCCCACCTCGCGGAGCAAGTGCGCCAGCCGATTCGATCGGGCAGCCAGTTCCGAGTATGAAATTGATGCCGTATCCGACACCACGGCAGCGGCATCGGGCGATCTCGCCGCCGTGCAATCCAAATACTCCTGTAACAACGATGCATTCATTGTCTGTACTTTCCCGTTTTTACCGTATCGCCAGTTCAAACACCTTTTGAATATGAGCTAATTCCTCTTCTGTTGGCGGAATGTCCAAGATGAAAGTTCTGTATCCGGAAGCAATGTACCTTCGCAGTTCCCGAGCAACGCGGTCGTAGTTGCCCACTAGATAAGGGCAGTTAGACTTGGAGTTTTGAAACGGCCCAAGCCAGTACACTTCTTGTTCTGAATCGAGCGCTTCGCGCTCGGATAATTGTTTATGCCACGACGAGTCCGACACCCGCATTGCGAGCTGATGTGTAAGTTGGCCCTTGCGGTCGGACGGGAACCGCTCATGCGCGATTTCCCAGGCGATGTGATCGCAATCGCGAGCGATAATTCCTACCCGCACGCCGGATGACGCCAAATCAGGCGAGCTGAGCGGCGCGCATTCCTGCGGCGGTTCAGGATATTTGATGGCCGTTGCCCCAAGTGAATTTGCCGCAGCAACCCCCGCGGGTGAAGATCCAGATATAAAAACTCCGGGCATAAGATCCGGCGGCAGAGGGGGCTTCAGCGCTAGTTTGTCTACTTTGTAAAACTCGCCGTTAAAACTAACCGGGAGATTGGTATCGAGCAACATCTGAATGATCGTTGTGTACTCAACCAAGCGGTCGTATCTACGGTCATGCGGCGTCTGATCATTCAGCGCCAATAGATCGTTCTTAAAGCCTCCGGCCACCATGTTCAGAAATACGCGCCGTCTATGTAAGTATGCCAATGACGTGACCATTTTGGCCACGGCGTAGGGGTGCATATAGACGGGTTGTACAGCCACCAATGGACAGAGTGATCGGGTGTTAGCGATGATTGTTTGCGCCACAAGCCACGGATCAACTATAGAATTATCCGTATACACAAGCGTTCCGGTGCATCCGGCGGCTTCACTCCATCTAGCCACATCGACGACACGTTTCAGATACAAATCGCAATCGACATCAAGCGACTGCGGACTCGTCGCAAAGACAAGAAGCCCACCAAATCGCACTGACGATATGGGCTCTTCGGCCGGGGCGGCAAAGCGTAAAACGGACATTTAGTGGATCCTCCTCTCAATCGAGTCGTTCTAATTAGCCTCTGAAGGCTTGTTAGATAATAAATTTGACGTCTTTTCCTTGATTTGCCGAATCGCCTCCGCTCTCCGCCAAAGGTCGGCGAGGCGACTTTCATCCGTCGCTTCAATCGAATCCACCGGTTGGCCTTGAAAATGTCCGAGCGGATGATCGTGCCGGGCGCCAGTCAAAACACCTGGCTGGCTGAATAGCACGTTATTAAAGCCTTTGCGCGAATAATCTACGAATGTGTAATAGTAATCAAGCGCGGTCCTTTTTGACGTATCGCGGATCGAAACTCTTTGGAATTTAATGTTGCCAAGCCGGCCTACGCCATTTCCTCCTCGAATTATGGCGACCGCCGCATTGTCGTCCGTAGCATGTCCCTGATTCGCATTCAGAATACTTGCATCCTGCACTACGGCGCTCGGCCCCGAGGCATTCCAAAAGGAGAACGCGATCCCGTAAAGCCGCGCATTTTCACTGGAGAAACGATCAATCAGCACCGTTCCCAGCACGCCGGCATCATTATCTGTCTCATTGGTAGCGAACAAGCCATTTTGTCCTGCCGCTCTATCCTGATGGCGTCGGATTACAATTGAAATCGGCGTGCTCTCCGCCCTGAGCTTACTAAGGCTAATCCGTATCCCGTTGCCTGCGTTCGATTCGGTTACGTTCTCCTCCATCCGTACTCGCTCCAGCCGGTCATGAACCGATTCTGGCTCGATGTCGATTCCGCTCTGCGGCATTACACCACTGGAATTCGCAAACAGGCTCTTACGCACAAACAAATTGCGGACCGAAATGATCGTCAGTCCCTGCCGTGCGCTCCCTTTGACTGTCACACCAGATATCGTGACGTTTTCACTGAAGGTTTTATTTTCGCTTCCACTGATATAGAGACCGTCCCCCCCAGGGTCCATGCATGTCAGCCCGCTGATTTCGATATTCGTCGATCCGGAAATAAAAATGCAATGGCGATATTCGCTTCGTTTGAACTCCACCTTATTCATGCGTAAGACCGCACCGGCGCCAGAAAGTTCGACGTCACGTGCATCGACAATGTTTATCAACTTTTGAAACTCTCGGAAGCCCGGAAGGGCCTGCAGAACAGTGCCCGGCGCGAATGTCACGTGAGATCTACTTGGAATTCGCAGCGGCCCCACGCGATAGGGGCCCTTCATGGCCGGAATGTGGAGCGTCTTACCCTGTGCACTGCAGGCATCGAGTGCTTTTTGTATCAGGGCAGTATCGTCCTTACCTAGAGCTGTACCGAAGCTTGTCAGATTCACCGATAACGGTGCAGCCGCCCATCCCGAGAGGCCAGCAATTAAAAATATTCCGCCCGTCAGAATGAGCTTCTTACTATATTTATGACATTCGCTTAACATAATTTAGGTCATTCCAAATTTCATAGCTGCTTTTGCATCACTTACACTATTCCTGTGGCTACTACCGTGATTCGGCCGCTCAGCACGCTACCGCCAGCCGCCGTAAAAGAGTACCTTCTGCGCCAGGGAAACGACACAGAGCAAATAATCGATTGGAAGTATTTTGATCCTACGCCTAATCGTGGCGGCGAACGCGGATTTGCATGTGTTCAGGACGATCGTATAACTGCATTCGTAGGTCTTATTCCCTTTCAGGCCTCCGATACTGGGGTACGTATCGAAACTGCTTGGAGCTGCGACTGGTATCGAGATATTGGAATGAGTGGGCCCGTAGGAATAGTCCTACTTAAGCACAGCCTTGCCAGCTACGGCCGGCTCTATTCACTAGGCGGCAACGAAAACACTCGGGCGATTCTTCCACGACTTTCTCAAACGATTGTGCACGATGCCGCAATTGAGGTCCACAGGCCTTTGCGGATGGGAGGCGCCATTCGAGCTCTAGGGCGTGCCGCTCATCTTCCTTTCACACTGCGCATTCCGTTTGCGGCCGACATACCGCTTCAAAGTACTGGGCGCTTGGCCTCTTCTTCTAGAGCACGGCTCTTGTCACATTTTCCTCCGTCGCTCGAGGCTTTATTAGAAGCCAGCCGCGGCCCGGACCCGCACTCCTGCTATAACGTGACTTATATAAAGTGGCAGCTAACAAGCTGTCCCTTATTGAGCTCCGGCGTATGCACCGTGCCTGGGGATTCGCCTCCGCGAGCTGCCGCCTTCTTCTGGCATCCAGTCAACAATAGCGAATTCTGGCGCATCGCCGCGATTAGCGAACCACATGCCTGGGACGAGCTCGATTTAGCGCTCACACGGACGATCCAACATATACACGAACAGCACGGATGGATGGTCTCGGTCCTAGTCTCACATCAAGAAAAGGAGCTTCTCCACTTATTGCGCAAAAGAGGCTTCATGCCAAGTAAGCGCCGTCGCCCGCTGTTTATCATGGATATCAACGGCAAGACCGTTCCCGGCGAACTCAGGAAGTTGAGTTACCTCGATACGGACTATGCCTATCGATTTCCGCTGGCTACCCGCCTCTACTAAGAAGCGGCCGTCATAGACCGGACGAGTTCTTTTGGACGGGCGAATGCTGCCATTATGCTTTCGTCACTTTCCTCCTGATTTTCGGGGCTGCCGGCTATCTGAAGAAATTTCTGATTATTATATTGATAATTGTTGTAATCCAGAATTCTACCTTCTGCAAAAGCGTCGCGAATTTCGCGGATTCCATCGGCCAGCGTTTTTGAGCATTCAAAGTTCACGGCATTGCGGATTTTATCGAAAGATACTCGATAATTACGCCGATCAGTCACTGCACCGAATTCAACCGTTGCATCGGGGAATAAAGATGCAACGGTTTCCGCCACATTTGTTATGGTGTAGTTCAAGCGCGCATCGCCCAAATTGAAGATCTGACCGCCCACGGCTTCTAACGGCGCATCAAGAACACGCAGAAAGCCTTCAGCTACATCGCCGACATGGATAAATGGCCTCCACTGCTCCCCGTTGAATACTGTGATGGGATGCCGCTGACAAGCTTTGGCTGTAAGGAGGTTCACCACCAAATCGAACCGCGGTCTAGCAGAGAGCCCAAATACGGTGGCTAGACGCAAAATCGTGGGGCGAAAAGAAGCGTCACAAGCTTCGAGTAAGGCCCTTTCTGAATCGACTTTTGTTTCCGCATACAGCGATATGGGATGGACAGCTGAGGTTTCGCTCGAAAGAGTGTCCGAAGCTCCGTAGACGCTGCAACTCGAAGCGAATATCAGGCGCTGAATACCATGCCCCTTGGCTATCTCGATCAGTAACCGGGTGGCAGAGTAGTTTATCTCTAGGGCGGCCTGATGATCCTGGGCACAAGCCGGGTCGCCAACAATTGCGGCTAAATGAATGATCGATTCTACGCCATCAACCGCCCGAATTACGCTCTGCAGGTTCCGGCAGTCGCCGACCATTAATTCAAGGCGCGGATGATAAATAACATCGCGCAGAGCCCCATTGCCATATATCAGACTATCGAGCACTCTCACGCGCCGGCCAGATCGTAGCAATTTTTCGACCAGCAACGATCCAATGTATCCCGCTCCGCCGATCACCAATACCGGGCGATCCTCGATGCGCGCCTCCTCTTTCTTGACTTTGGCTGAGCTTGAGGTATTGAGTAACGCCCATTCGCCTAGGCGGGCTGAAAACAGCAACGCGAACAGAGCGACACAAAAGAGGATTAGACTTCTTGAACCAAGGCTGCTCTCTGCTAAGAAGAGCAGGGAAACAGGGATGAACACAATAAGACCGAACGCTATTCCCCGTACCATAGCTATGACCCTCTTCGCCAGAGGCCAATCCGTGTGGTCCTTGTACATACCACTCAGGAAGAATGCCGCGGGAAAGATTAGCGATAACGGCAACAAAAGATGCAGGTATTGGGCAATTGCCATTCGGGCCTCCGCCATGAGAATGGCGTCGTTGGCCTGCTCTGTGCTACGAATCCAAGAAGCGACTAAGGCAAACACGAGACTCGTGTGTACCACAAGAAAATCCGCCACAACTTTGGATACAGCCGGCGGTTTTCCCGATTTATTAGGTAGTTGCAACATGGAAGTTCTCCTTTACGCTCGTGAATTGAGTCAAATGAGTTCGATAGTAGTTGTGAATACGATGAATGCTATCGGTAATTCGTTCGATGACCTGATTCGACAGCGTTTCGTAAATGGGCAAGCTAAGAATGCGTCCAGCAACGAAGTCTGTGGCGGGCAGATCTACGATCTTGAACTGCTTATAGTGCTTCTGCTGGTGCAATGGCGGATAAAAATATTTTTTTGTCTCGATATTTTCGGCGAGCAGAGCGGCGGCAAGTTCGTCGCGATCTAAACCGAATTCTTCTGGCGTGATATGAATTGAGTAGTCTTTAAAAGTATGAACATCCCGTGGATCAACCGCTTGAAAGCGCAAACCGTGAAGTGACACGAGCCGGTCGGTATACAATTGCGCGATTTCATTTCTACGCGCCACCTTTGCTTCCAGTAACGGCATACCGGCCAGAGCGAGGGCGGCATTGAACTCGGACATGCGGGCATTCAATCCGATCCACTCCGGATCGTAGCTGCCGTCGTCGCCATAGTTGCGCATGACGCGGAGATTCTGTGCTAGTTTGGGGTCGTTCGTTCCTATCAGCCCACCCTCGCCTGCGACCAGCAACTTTGTAGGAGAGAGCGAAAATACTTCGGCATCGCCGAATTGACCGATCGGGGCGCCGCGGTACTTACTTCCGAATGCATGCGCAGCATCAAAAATCAGTCTTAATCCTCGCCGCTCTGCTAGCTTCTCCAGGCTCCGCACGTCGCTCGGATTGCCGTACATGTGTACCGCTACAATGGCGGATGTCCGGGACGTGATTTTGCTTTCAATATCCTCGACGCTAACATTCCAGGTTTTCGGGTCGCAATCGGCAAGAACCGGCCTAAGCTCATTCCATCGGATAGCGTGCCCAGTAGCAAAAAACGTGAAGCTCGGCACGATCACCTCTCCAGTAAGTCCGAGCGCCCGCATCACGAGCATCAAACCGCTCGTACAGCTTGAAACGGCGACTGCGTGTTTTACACTGAGCTGTTCGGCAGCACGCTCCTCAAAGTGAGCCACGCACTTGGCATTGGTGATCAGGCCGTTCTCAAAAGCGGGGCTGTAGGTTTTGAGTACGTCGTTCAATTCTGGCAGCGTAGGCGCGATGAACCGAAAACGCTCCGCAAAAGCGGGGGCGGCGCCGAAACGGGCAATTGTGTTCTGAGTGTAATCAGGAGTAGGTTTCATATTTTTGCGAGATCCTTATAACGCCCGACGGGCTGTATACGAGACAGTTCTGGCGGTACCCACATAGGATTCAACAATTTCAAAAAAGTATGAAGGAGAATTCGGCAATCGCCAGAGAAGGACTGCTCTCGCACATACTTCATCTGTAGCTTGACCTTTATAGGCCGAATGAGTTCCTCGTAGGTGGCTTCCGGATTCGGACTTCCTTCGAGCACCTCCGCCTCATTCGAATTCCAAATCGAAGCCCAATCTGTAATTCCAGGCCGGACGTCCAGGATAATTCTTTCTCCCCCGCTCAAACTATCCATATACTTCTGAACTTCTGGCCGCGGCCCCACCATACTCATCTCACCGGTAAAGACGTTGATCAACTGGGGTAATTCATCCAGCTTGTAGTGACGAATAAAGTGGCCGACCGGCGTAATCCTGGCATCGTCCTTCGCAGTTGCCGAGCCGCCTAGAGCTTCCGCATTCTGCACCATGGAGCGAAACTTCCACATACGAAACGGCACATTGTGCCGACCAACCCGCACTCCTCGATACAAAGCGGGGCCTGGGGAACTGAGCTTCACCGCGAGTGCAATCGCAATCAACAAGGGCAAAGTAAGCAGCAGTCCGACGCCTGAAATCGCCACATCGAGTAGTCTTTTCCCCGCCGGTTCCCGCTTCCGCTTTCTTCCAGCCGAGTCCGTTCGCGAGAGGACAGTGCGATACACTTCCATCGTTTCCGTTATTACCCGATCCATCGAGAAATCGGCCACGGCAAGGTGCCTGCTTCTTTTCGCCATGCGCGCTCTTAGATACGGGTTGTCGATCAGAAACGAGAGCGATTCCGCCAGCGCCTCAGCATTCTTTACCGGCACAAGCAGGCCATTCTTTCCGTGCCGAACGATTTCCCGGCAACCCGGGACGTCGGTTGCGACAATTGCGCGTCCGACAGCCGCCGCCTCAATCAGCACCTTTGGAACACCCTCCCTGTAGGAGGGCAAACAAACAATGGTTGCTTGCGCTAAGACGGAGCGCATATCCTCGCGAAAGCCCCACCATTCGATATCGCCATTAGCTTGCCAAGCCTTCAGTTCGGCGGCAGGAATAGCGGTCGGATTGCCCGGATCAGTGTCACCCACTAACACAAATCTCGCGCGACTGCCCCTCTGACGTAGTATTTGTGCGGCCTTAACAAATTCCGCAATGCCTTTATCCCGCAACATTCTGGCGGCGAGCATCACGACCGGGTCGCCGGTGGGTTCCGGCGTCATCGTAAATTCCGAAATGTCCACTCCCGATCCCCGAATCAGTGAACATTGATCTTTGCCAAGAGTCTTCTCACCGAGAAACACGCCCATATCATCGGGATTTTGAAAGATCACCCGCATGTTTGGATGACGAAAGGCGACTTTGCAACCCCACAATATGACTCGACGTAAGAGTTGCGTTTTAGTTGTTTCAGATGTAAAAGCATGCCCCAATCCCGTTGGCATGCTGACCTCGGCCGGGACTTTGGCCGCGTAGGCCGCAATCCCTCCGTAAAGAACGGGCTTCAGCCGTAGATGGTGAACCAAATCGGGTTTTATGTCTCGATAGAGGCGGTATAGCCGGCGGACTGAAGCGGTCTCTCGAAGTAAGTTCATGCCGCTGCGCGTCATAGGCAACGGGTGGTAGATCAATCCTTCCGCAACAATTGTCCCTTCGCATCGGCCCGGAGGCGCGGCCACGTGCACCTCGAACCCCGCCCGCTTCGCAGCTTGAGCGAGAGGCATTCGGTAGGCATAAAACGAATCAAGCGAGTTGTCTACGAATAACAGGCGAGGTTGATTATTCATGGAATCGGCGGAAAGGAAACGATTGGTTTGATACCGATTAGTTAAACGACACGGCGCAGTCGTTACATCCTGTTCAATAAATACTGGTCAGTAGACTGGCTGCTAAGCAGCAGATGTATGTGAGAGTCGATCTATCGAGCGGGCCGTCGGAAGTGTTAGCTAATTGCTCGCCACTCGCACGTAAAGATCCTGATAACGTTCGACGATCGCCGTCAAACTGAATAATTCTTCGATTCGGGCACGGGCTGCAGTTCCCAGGAGCAGCCGCCGTTTAGATCCGGCTTCTATCAAATTGCCAATCGCCTCGGCCAAGGCTTCGGCATTCCGGGATGGAACAGCGCGACCTGTATCTCCTACCAAAAACGCTGAGTCGCCGACATCCGTTACGACACACGGCGTACCTGCGGCCATCGCTTCCCCTACAGCGAGCGGAAACGCTTCCGTCTGTGAAGAAGAGACGGCTATGTCTATTCCGGCGAAAAATCGCTCCGCGTCGGAGCGCAAACCAAGTAATCGAAATTGGCGGCGTATACCGGCATTATCAATGGAGCTCGTTAACCTTGAGTTCTGCCAAGTAATATCTCTGCCGCAAAGACAAAAGATGAGATCCGGCCGCTTTTTGGCCAAAATCGCCGACGCGCGGACAAAGTTTTCGTGATCCTTATTCGCGTGAAAGCGCCCGGCCATCCCGATGAGCACATTTTCCTCAGTCACACCCAGTTCGAGCCGTAGTGCTTTGCGGACTTGAGCGTCGGGCTTAAATTTTTCGGTATCAAAGCCATTCGGGATGAATTCTGTCTTGCTCTCAACATATCCAAACTTGGCGTGCGTTCTCCGCGAACTTTCCGAACAGCAAACAATTCGTGTAGGAACAATGGGCGACAGCATGGCGCACATCTTGGCTGTCGTGAGTGTCAAGAATTTATTTGCTTCCGGATCGAGGCTCGCGTGATGGACACCCCAGACGACGCGGCGAACACCTACACTTTGCGCAATCAATCCGCCTAGCAAATCGGCATGATACATCCACGTATGAAGCACATCGGGTGGCGATTGCCGCAACAATTTCGTCAGTCGCCAACAGGAGGCGAGATCCGCCGCGAGATCCGCCGGCTTCTTTTTCAAGCCGAGAACGCGAACGTCAATACCGTCAGCCTGCAACGCCGCTCCGAGATCGCCCATGCCTGTCAAAGAGACCACGGTGTTATGGAATCGAGTCCGATCCATTTGCCTGACGAGATTGCAGAGCATGTTTTCGGCCCCGTCGGCGGCAAGTCCTGTGATGATATGAGTGACTTTAATCATTGCCCCAATGAGCAAGAAGGGAATTAGACGAGGACCCGCGGCGCTGCAGATGAATCGGTTTCCAACTGTAATCGGCGGGCAGTCGCCTCGGCGGCCACTTCCGACATGGATAAGCACCGCAGTTCATACGCCGCTCGGCATTCTGCAACAACTTCGAGAATGGATCGGAGAAACTGGAGATTTTCTTCCGTGTACGCACCAAAATTGTGCGGATGCCACCAGAGGTGAAATACTCGTCCCGTAACGGCTGCTTCCCGAATGCAAGCTCTGATTCGACGCAGGCGGATGTCGTCAAATATTTTTGCGTGAGGCGCAAATGGCCTCAGAAACATGCCGCCCCGCACATTACAAAGACTATCGGACGCTTCCAGCTCATCCCACGCGCAGAGCTTATTTTGATGCACGGAAATATATTGATCCGCCAGCCTGGCGGCGCGTCTAAAAACAGTCTTGCTGCGGGAGGGATCGGAAATGAAAGCCCAACCGGATTCGGCGCCCCGATAGTTAGTGAAACCGAACTCCGGCAACAAAGATAGATAGTCGGAATTCACCTGATTCCGAGGAAAGACAATCGACTTCAATTGTATTCCTCGTCGCCGGGCAAGCAAAACAGCCGATTGGATGTCGGCCGCAAAAGCCTCCCGTGATTGTCCCGGCTCCAAACAATAGTAATGGGAAAAGGTGTGACAGCCAATCTCTTGCCTAGGCGTGTTTTTAATTAGCGCAATGAGACTCGGAGCATAGTGTAGCGGATCATCGAGTTCATTATCTCCGCATCGTTCACGATAAGGATCCAGGCGGGGGTTCTCGTAGGCCGGCTTTATTGCCGGAAGATATGTTGCCGCTTCGCTTTTGGATTGAGCAAAAAGCAATCCTACTGTCGCCCAAGTCGCTGCGATCTCGTACTCTCTAAATAGCGATAATATCTTAGGGATGGCTTTCCGTGCGCCCAACAGATTACGCCAGTACGACGATTGCACGGTTATCCGGTCGCGGACGCCCCAGTGCAGTTCGAAGTCGAGCGAGACAACAAATGCCCCGATGCGTGATACCGTCGCCCTTCTCGTCTCAGCCATTTTCGTCTCGGGTACTTGTATGGTCAAATAATTCCCGATCTCGGCACAGCGCCTCGGTAGCTGTCGACCAACTGTCGATCGGTCATCACAGCGTTGCTTTTCCTAGCCAGCAAATACGTCCCAGTAGCCGCATCCAGTCCGGCTGGCGTTTGAGCAAGCACATAATCAAAATATTTCAGCCAGAACAGAGAGGCGCCGGTCATGAACTTGATTGGATCCCGTAACGGCGCTGGCCCAAGAGCCAGGAGAAAGTATTGGATCGACCAGGCAAGAGCGGTAGCGGGTCCGGCGCAAGCGCCGCTTGAAATCTCGGCAAAGCGCCGGAATAGGCGCCGATGTCCCAAGTGCGTGAGGCGGGTAAAGTCATATCGCCCCCCGTGTACATCCTGCATAAACGGCATTTCGGAATATACAAGTCCATCCGTCTTTAACACCCGATAAATTTCTCCAACGGAACGTTCGAGATCGGGAATATATTCAAGAACCGCCTGGGCTATTACTCCATCTACTGACTGATCCCGAAAGGGAAGATAGGTGGCATCGCAGACAATTTTAGTCCTCGTCCCGATTGCCACATCGGTCTCTAGAAACAACAATCGCTCGTTTTCCAGCAATTCTTTCAGCCCGGCGCCAATTTCCGCACCGCCCACAATGAGCACCAGTGGTGATGCGGTTTCGTTGAGCAGTAATCTCGCGAACTCCGCGAAATTCCTTCGCGCTACTAAGTTCGCGGATATTCTGGGTGTAATCGCACGGATCTTTTTCCGCAACGATGACGCATTCCCATGCCTGCCATCGCCCTGCGCCGTGTAATCTGACAATCGAAACGTGCTATTCCTTTCATCGATGAATACTGGTACGCCATGGACTATTGGATAAGTAGCGGAACATCGCGTGTCCAAACATGAATAGCTTGCACTTTCCTTCTTCAGTTTAGACTTACAACTTGGACATACCAATAATTTATCGAGACCATCTTTTATCATCTTTCACAGCAGCCTTCACGGTCTTCTTCTCCCACCGCTTGGTATTAGCAAATGTCTCAGCTATTACGTTACGGTTCTTGCCGGAATACAACGATGCAACTGTTTGAACACCGGCCATTTTCTCCGGGAACGTTTCCATCTTTTGGCGGAACAATCGATGGGTCCAAAACGGATGAAGCCGACCCAAAGTATATAAATAGTCCGTTCAATCGGTGTCACACATAGCCGTATAGATACGCATTTTTTGCTACTAAAATGGACTCTGAGCAAGAACCATCAAAGAGTGGTCGCCAAGGAGTCGAACTCCAAGATCTCTGAGCCCTAGAGTCGAGCAACACCAAAGGGGAAAGCGTCTAAGCAGAGTAGTTTTTATGTTCCTCTCTGCAGGCCGTCGGATTTCGGTATAAAAGCAGTCCAGAATTTTGAATCCAAGATCTTCTAAGCTCGCTAGGGCCAGCGATTTTGTGAAGTAGTGAATGTGACCGACCCCACGTCGGCGCTTCATAATCGGCCAATCGCGAAGAATGGATAATACCGACAAGTCTAACGGAATATGAAGAATAAAGTAGTTCGCCTGCGCCCGGATATTTCGCAGATATCCGATGTAATCATCCAAATGTTCGATCACATCGATTAGTAGAATTAGATCAAAATGCTTATCATTTTCAGGAATGCTAGCCGGGAAAAACGTTAGCCGATTTGTAGACTTGGTTTGGGCTATCGAGAAAGCTTGCGGCGAAGGCTCATAGCCTACAAACGCCACGCCGGCATCTAGCTTCCGGTATAAATTGGCCAGCACCTCTCCGGCACCACAACCAAGATCGCAGACGGATCTAAATTTAAGCCCATTTCGGTCGACTATCTCTAAAACTCGCTCGGCCTTCCATTGAGAGTCTCCTTGATGCCAGTCGGGGTTTCCCGCCGCATACGAGCCATCAAGATAGCGTGAACTCGCTATATTCACTGAGGATTCGTCAACTGTATTCATGGCTAAGCCCCCATCGAGTTGTTTTTTTTGCGAGCAGTTTAAAATGCCGCTAAGACTACGTACTGTGTTCCGTAAAGTCAAGCAATGCTTTTATTGCCGTAAACCAAATTATTAGCTCTTGCAAAGAGTCAGGAGAACATGTCGCATCGACCACGCAAGAGCCCGTGCCGGGCCGGCGCAAGTACCGCTTGAAATCTCCGTAAGCGCAGGAAGAGACGCCGAAACTGCCGCTTCGTTTAGCAATAATCTGTTAATTCATCCAGGCCATTTCTGACCGTCGGACATGCTGCTCATGGCAGCCTTCGCGACCTTCGCCCAGCGCACGGTCTGAGCAAATGCCTCACCTATCGCGTTACTGTTGTTGCCGGAATACAACAATTCGACTGCTTTAATATCGGTGATATTTTCCCGGAATGTTTCAATCTTTTGACGGAACAATCGATGATCTGAAAACAGACGATCATCGGGATGTATACAGATGGTCCACGTTCCAATCGGCATTGAGTAGAATCGGCCCAATTGTTGCGGAATCCAAAACAAGCCCCTGCTATCCGTATGTGGCCACAGTTGAAAGCCATCGCTTATAGTGCGGAGACCAACAATTTTGAGCGCCCTAAGTGTGTTTTCGTCGAATGTATGGGCGGGGGCAACCCAACACGTAGGCTGCACCCGCTCGCGAGCTAAAATCTCCAAGCCCGTGCGCAGTTTCTCGTATTGCTCCTCAAAGCTAAGACCGGCAAACTCGCTATACCGATTGAGGCCGACCATTCCGCTAGATTTAGACACATAGAGATGTTGATGGCCATGGAGCCCAATTGTCCATCCCATCTCCTGCCAATTTCGAACACGATTCCAAAAGTTTACATCCACCGGCCCTTTGTGCAAGGTCACATCCCGATTATCCGGGATAATAGCCATAATGGGTCGGATGTTGTTAGCAATTAGAACTTCTTCTACCCCGCGCCACGCCGCCCAAGGGTATGTGGGACAAACATCATCAAATCTGAGAAGATACTGCGGTCTTCGCCGGAAGGACATGCGTACAGCCTGAGAACTTTGTTCGGAATGCGCGAGACAACACTGATTAGTTACATTACGGCGGCTAACGGCACGGCCGATAACCGGGCAGTGCACATAGCCATGTAGACACGCTCATAGGCCAGGACCATAAAACGCAAATCGAATTTTTCCTCGGCGTGTCGGGCGGCGCACAATCCCATATCATTTCGGATATCTGGCCTATCGAATAATAATTGTAACGCCTCTTTGAATTCCGCCTCATTGGCAGGATCGACCAAGATCCCATCTCTGCCATGTGCGACCAGTTCCGGCACGCCGCCTACTCTGGTACTCACAATCGGAAGGCCGGCCGCCATGGCTTCCATTATGGCGAGAGGGTTGCCCTCATAGTCGGAGGACAGCACGAAGACGTCGGACGCTCCTAGAACCTCCGGAATGTCATCGCGCATACCGAGAAAACGGACCTGATCGCCTAACCCGTAGTATTCGGCTAATTGCCGAATGCCGTCCTCAGTGGGGCCAGCGCCGACAAGCAGCAACTTGGCACCCGAATTGCGGCCCGGTCCGGCTTTAAAGACCCTTAGTAAGCGCTGGTGATTCTTTTGCTCCCGAAACAGCGCAACACAGGTAAAGACCGTATCGGTACTATTAATCCCGGCGTTCCTGCGCCACTCTTCGCGTACTTCTTTTGAAAGCTGATACCGACCGACTGGGATGCAGTTTGGAATTACTTCGCTATTGCTAACGCGGTAACGGCGTTCCAGACTGACGGCCACTTCCTGCGCGACCGAAATTGGAACGATTCCCGATCGAAATGCTAATAGCTGAAGCCATTGCGCTCGTGGCTCGACTTCCCGTTCCGCAATGTTATGGACCGTGTGTACGATCGTATGCGACTTGCGGAATAGCAGGTGAGGTAACACATATCGCAGAACATGCACATGAGTGTGAACGACGGCCGGCCGAAGTCGCCGGAGGGCTTGACGCACGCGCAAGAACATGCGGGGATCAAAGCCACTCTTTTTACCCAAATAGATGGTGGGAATACCATTACTATCGAGACTTTCTTCAAGGGATGAACCGGAACGTCTACCCAAGACAATTGCCGACGCCTTGAATCGCGCCGGATCGAGACCCGTCATAAGGTGAATCGCCATTTGCTCTGCGCCACCATTTCGCAAATGAGGAACAATATGGGTAACGTTGATTTGCTTGTCAGCGGTAGTCATTACTTTGTTTGATTTCAATCAATTGAGCTGGTGCATGGAAGATCTGTTGTGCCCGTTTGGTTGAGCCGTCCTTTTCTGTATTTGTACCGTGGTGGTGACCGCAGCTAAAAGACCAAACAGCAGCCAAGTTGGCTTTCGATATTCCCAAGTAAGTTCCATTACTCCGACAGTCCACACTAACAAAACCACGAACCAGAGCTTTCGCTCCGCTACAGGTAACCCAAATATCCCTTTCCATAGGCCAGCTAATATGAAAATAAACAGGAGGAAACCCACCACTCCCTCTTCCACCAATACGGAAATGAATGTATTGTGCGCGACAAGCTCGACTACATTATTTGCCGCGGCGTTTTTGATTTGGCGCGGCGTTCCAAGGGCACGTTGGATAGTGGGAGCGAACGCATTTACGCCGATGCCGTTGATGGGATTCTCGCGGAACACATCCAATCCCGCCTTCCAAATAATAGTACGCTCGTTTAGTGTCCCCGATGTGACCTCGGTTTCGATAGTTCCCAGCCGACTCCATGAACTAGCTGGAACAAATAACGCAATTCCGATGATGCCGACCACACCCACAAAGAAAACGGTGAGTTGCTGGCCAATATTCCATCTTCGAAAGGAGAGTGGAATGATTAAGCAGGCGATCCCTAGATCAATTAAAGCGCCCCTCGCCGCAGTGCACAGAACCGCACAAGCCGCCACCGCCGGCTGAATCCGATAAATCCATAACCAAAAAGTATTTTTTTCAACGGATGCCAGGTAGATCGAAAACGGAACGCTAAGTACGATTATTAAGGCCAGATCTCCCGGATTAAATCCTTCAGCGGAGTAGCGTTGATAATGGGCTGAGGTCCCTGAAATCGCAGCCGTGAAGGTGAAAATCGCGGATACGTATGTACCTAGGACAAAAGCGCTGATCAATGATCGTTGCGCCCAACTATTAGACGCAAGCTCGCGGAGGATCCACACCATCAGTAACAATTGGATGTAAGTTATTACTTCTTCCCTCGTGCGGTCTGGCGCCTTACTCCAAAGCAAAGTAAATCCACCCCACATGACAAATAGGGCCATCACTCCGTGAATCGCCGCAAAACGTCTCATGTGGCCGGTGTTTACAATTGCCAGGATGCCCACGGCAAAAGTGACTATCCCGACCAGCTTGCCGACCGTACCGACGCCGGGGACCACAATCACGTTCTCCCATGCAATCGTAAACACAAATAGCCACATGAACCCGAATGCGATCCGGCTCAGACCATGCATCTTATTGGAGCGACGAATCGAAGCGACTCGGATCGCCCCATAGGACGTCTTGGCAATTCTGTGGACTACTCTTCGGTCCGTCGTTAGCATCGTGCCGTAACTTCGATCTCTAAGGCTCCGAAAAGCAGCCCATCAGTTCCACAGTCAGTTTACGAATCGATGGACCCGTTTGGCCTTGCCTATTTCGTATAATGCTCATGAACAACAAAGAAGAATAGCCGAGGAACTGTATTAACATGGCGGCGGCAATGGCCCAGATTGCTCCGGCTACACCGAACTTTGGCACCCACAGATAGCACGTCCCGGTCAGTGTCAAAACGACAATAAACGACAACGGAATCTGCGCGACAAAGATGCGGGCAGCTGTGACGGCATAACCAAAAAATTGTGAGAGATATCCCATTCCAGCCGCAATCATGAGATACGTTAGAAGGTTGGCGTGTTGCGCGTATTCCGGCCGGTACATGATTTCTAAAATCTGTTTACCTTTGAAAGCCGTGATAACAATTCCGGCTAAACCTAGAGCCAAGCCCGCACAGGTCATTTTCAACAGTAATGCCAAGAACTTCGGTATGTTGTGATCGGCGAAGGCTCGAGCTAATCGGCCAAACGCAGCCTGGCCGAGTGCTCCAACAATGGTATTTCCGGTCGATTGAAAGAACGATAGCGCTGCAAATATTCCCAATTCTCGAGGCCCGACTGACCACGCAATAAAATATCGCGGAACGGCTGTGTTCAAAGCGATCAGAACAGATGCTAAGCCAACCGGAAAAGCCGTGTTTAACAAAGTTCTCTGCACGTTCCATCTAAACGCCGGCCGAAAGACACCATCGGCACCGGCCAGATCGCAAGCGTGCATATCGTAAAACATCGTGACAGCAAGGCGGCATACCAGCAGTAGCAGCATGGCCAGGAGGATATTTTTAGTAAGCAACATCACTAGAGTAATTCCGGAAACGGAAAGCAAGCCCCGACCGATCATCGACTTTGCAATTCTGTCCATGCAATGCCGACTCTGCATCCGACCGTAATAGATGTCGCTAATAGCCTCGACGGCAAGCGCCGCTCCGAGAACCTCGACCAAGATGAACGTCGAATTCGGATATCGAAGGCCAAGGCAAATAGCCGTCAAGACTACCATCGCGCCTATCATTGTCCAGATTCGGAACCCTAGATAGTCGCGAAAGCCGTGCTCCTCCCTAGTGTCGCTTACTTGAACGGAACGAAGCTGAAATGTAGCAAATGTAATAACCGGCATGGCCACCGCTAAGGCCAATGAATATTGGCCTACAACTTCCGGTGTGCTGGTTTTTGCGAGCAGGACCAGTATTGCCCATTGGCACGCCGCATAAAGGCCATTGCCAAAAAATGTCCACAAAAAGTCGGCCCGGAGTGTCGGGCCACCCCGTTTGGCCGCTTGCCCTTTGTGCACGCGGCTAACTTCGACCGGTGTAGACATATCGATTGACGTTGCCTGGATCCCAACTATTCAGGATCGTCCCTAATACGCGGCTTCCATCTTCAGCGAGCCGTTGTTGAGCAAGAACGGCGCTTTCTCTCGCTGTCCGTCCGGCGCGCACGACTAGAATTAAGCCATCCGCAAACCTTGCAACCAGACGACCGTCTGGTATTTGCAGAACAGGAGGGCTGTCAATGATTACGGTGTCGAAGCGGTGTCTCAATATTCCGAGAAGTTCGGGCAAGCGGCGCGAATAAAAAAGATTAGCCTGATCCGGCCGCTCGCCGCCGCCTGGCAGAACGTGTAGTCCGTCAATCTCGGTGCCATGGACAACATCCTCTACTTGGGCCACGGAGAGACTCTCAGTTGAGGAGAGCAGATCGGCGAGTCCGGCCTTATTCTCGATACCGAAAATCCGATGGATACGCTGCTTTCGGAGATCGCCATCGATAACCAGCACTCGTTGGGTGATTTCCGAAATCGCGATGGCGAGATTAGTTGCAACGGTAGTCTTTCCTTCAGCGGGATTTGCGCTCGTGACCACAATCACCCGAGGCCGTGCGCCCCCCGCCTCACTAAATAAAATGGAGGGTAAAGTAGCTCGAAAGGATTCCGCAATAAATGAGGAATTTCGATTCCAAGTGACCAATTCTAAATACTCTGAACTCGGCGATTTAACGCCGCCCACATCGATTATTAGCGGTTTTTTAGCAGTCGTGTGCATCTGGAGAAAACGCGGGCGAACCTCGGGAATGGCGCCAAGTTCCGGCACGTTCAACTGCAGAGAAAGTTCACCTCGGTCGCGAAAACTTTCGTTGGCCTGCTCGCGGAAGAAAACGAAACCTATCCCTAGAAATAGACCGCCACCCAGACCAATTACCGAATTCATGAAAAAATTCGGTTTGTAAGGGAATACGGGTTTCCGCGCCGGATCCACGACCAACACGTTACTGGCGCGCATCGCCGAGGCAACGCCCGCTTCTTTCACACGCTGCAGCAGTAGTTCGTACAACTGACGACTCGTGTCGACTTCATGCTTCAGCATGTTGTACTCGACTGCATTGGTAGATTGGTGAGCCACGAGTTTAGTCTGCGCGGCGCAGGCCGCCTGCAAGAGCGCCTCATGGCGCGCCGCCGCATCGTACTCGTTCCGTATGCGTGCCAACACGTTGCTGCGGGCCTTATCAAGCGCGCTTTTCATCGCATCGATCTGCTGCTCCACCTCCTGCACGCGATAATGCGCTGGCATAAGATTGGAGTTCAACTCCGCCAGTTGGCGCCGCAGATCCGTAAGCTTGATCGTATAATCCCGGATTGTCAGATCGTCCATGACTTCCGGGAGCGAATCAGGCCCGACAATTCGGGCCATCTCTAGCTTCGACTGCTTCGTCAGCTTCTCAACTTGAGTCTTCGATAGCTCATCTTCCAGCTGCCGAAGCCGGGTGTCGTCGATACTGTCTTTGCCCGGCTCGAACGCCATACCTGACGCTTTCGCCTTGTCCTGAAGTTGAGCTTCCGCCTTTTCCAGTTTGACCTTCATCTCGGCCAATTGACGTGTCAGCCACTCTCCGGCACGTTGAGCCGACTTCCACCGCATATCCTGACTCTGGTCGATAAACTCGCTCACTAGTGTATTGGCAAAGTCTGCTGCGAGGGCAGGATTGGGCGACTCGTACAACACTTCCACCACGCGTGTCTGCCCAGAAACCCGAACTGTCAAATTTTGGCTCAGTTCGCGTAGCATCTTTTCCTGCGGCGGGATTACGGAGGTGTTCGGCCAGCGTATGAGCGACTTCCACAGGGCCGGCTTCGCAGCTGGCTCCAGCCCGCCCTTATCCAACTTCAACCTTGCGGCGACTCGCTCGAGCAGCGATTCACTGCGAAGGAGGCGCATTTGCGTTTGGAAAAACGTTTCGGCAGCGTCGCTACCCGTCTGTGTGGTGTTGCTGAAACCACGGCTCAGAAAATTTTCATTTGGATCCTGTATCTCGATGGCCACCTGAGCGCGGTACACAGGCTTCTGCGGAAGGCTTATTAATAGTGCGAACGCCAGTCCAATAAGAGCGAATACTGCTACGGTTCGTTTATGCCGTGAAAGGATGTGGAAGTAATCTACTAGTTTTCCGGAATCATCTACGTCGATAAGTTGCGGCCGCGTGGGATCGACTGGTAGAAACGGTTCGCGGACACCAGCTACAGCGCGCGGCGGTGAAGGCGTACTGTTGCGCCGCGGATCGTCTAAGTAGTGAAAAGGTTGCATTATGCTTGTTCGACCAGACTTTCTTTGGACCGCGTTGGAGCTGGCGGTGACCTTAGCGGATACCCCAAATCGCAATTCCAGAACCTGTCGTAATGGCTGTTTCCAACGCTTTCAGTGCGACTTTCTTTGTTGTACTGCCGGGAACGTACAGAATATCCTGCGGTCTCAAACCAAGGTCTTCGGCCTTTCCGCTCAGGACCTTTTGCAGATCGCACGCAATCTCCTGTCGTGCCGCTGGAGAAGAAGAGTTGCGGATGATGCGTGCTTTCTTTAAATCGGCCGTTCGCTCCGGGCCTTCGGCGAGCGATAGGGCTTGAATGATACTAATTGTGCTCTCACCGCCCATAACAAAACCGCCTGATTTTCTAACTTCTCCAAAGACATAGATCATTGCTCCGCGCGCTATCGAGATCACATCATGTGCTTTTGCCTCGATGTTTTCATCGGGACGGCGGCCGCTTATTATGTCATGTAGTTGAAATTTCACCGTCGAGTATCTACCAGTGTCATCCAAGTGCTCCCCTGGCAATGCGATTCTTCCTAAGGCCACCTCGCGCGTTACTGTAACCTCGGCTCCAGCATCCGGGCGGAGTCCGCCTGCCATCGAAATCATCTCGACAAGATTTTTATAGCCTTGAATCTGGTAAATTCCCGGACTGTTCACCGCTCCAAAAACTGAAACGGGTTGGCTCTTGTATTCGGCAACGTTTACCACCAGTTGCGGATTGCGGACGAAAGTACTCATACGCTCGTTTAGCGCCCGCTCGAATTCATGAAGCGTCAAACCACCTGCGTGCAAGCTACCAATCAATGGGAAGGTGACATCTCCCTTGGCATCAACTCTGGTGGGTTTGTTTACGACATCGTCGGCGTTCGGCCCTTGAATGACAATCTGGTCATCAGGACCTAAGACATAGATTTGCGAAGCGCGTGACTTCAATGAATCGCCAGCTTGGGCGCGCGCTACTCCTCTACTACAAAACACTAATGCGTGGAAAAGAACCACGCTAGCCAACGTCGAAACACTTAGTTGTAATCTGAACAAAATACTACCGCCTGTCGGAGCATTCTAGGAATTCAACATTAGCCTGTAGTTACGATCTACCACTCAATCGAGACTAGGTGGATGTTCGTTCGCGGATGGCGCTACAGGTGCCCGTCGCCCTGAGCAGGCTAAAACGGGAATTTAGACAAAGCTACCGCCGTATGTAGACCACAGTGTGTCTTTGGAAGTAACGGGGTCTAGGTAGTTCAGCATAGGGTCTTCCCAACCTGCTGTCAATGAAAACGCATGCCCCGTGCGGCAATTTCGGTACTGGGGCTGAGGTATCTGTGCTGTCGCAATAACGCCCAAAATCCGCAACGAGTTATGTATATTTGGTTTAGGCGTTCGTCGCAGTACTGGAACTATAGTGGCACGTCTCCTCATGACGTCGCATCTAGAAATAACCGTCGCGAGGCTCCGGATCACCCTGCGGTTTACCTTCGCCGATCTGCTTCCGCAACCAAGCCAAAGCTGCTAGAATAATTTCGAGTACACGCTTTGAACAAAATCCCGCGGGAAAAAGCGCAGGGTGCGCTATCAGGCCGTGCACACAAGTCGGCAAAGGTGAAAAGTTAAAACTAGCACTGTCCAAAATAGTTTGGGTCGAATTTCGCGCAAATAGAGCTCGATTTATTGCCCTGATTGTGCCATACAGCAAGAGAATTGCGTGCGCCGTCCTAACTAAATCTAGCCAATCGGTTGCCAGATTTTCTCAAATTCAAGACGGAATTATGGACAACAATCGAATATGCCGGCGCCTAAATACCTGAAACCGTGGGGAGCCATGCTGTCGGATTCGGTGCAGTGAGAAGGCACTCATCTTTTCTATGTTGTGTTGGGCGGTGAGTAGACTAAGGATCGAAAGCCCATGGACGAACAGAGCATCGCGGTGCGGCAAGCCACCATTTTTGACTTGGATCGCATTGCGCCGCTATTCGATCTGTATCGGCAGTTCTATCGCAAGCCACCCGATTTGGATTTGGCGCGGCGCTTTCTGCGGGACCGCTTCGAGCACAATCAATCCATCATTTTTCTGGCCACGAGTGGGGATGGTGCGGCGGCCGGGTTCGCGCAATTATTTCCCAGTTTCTCCTCAGCTTCCGCGGCTCGCATCCTGATTTTGAACGACTTGTTTGTATTACCGGAAGTGCGTAGAACGGGCGTCGGTTCTCAGCTACTCGCCGCCGCGGCAGAATTCGGCCGCGCAATGGGCGCGGTCCGGCTGACGCTTGCGACGGAGATTACGAATGAACCGGCGCAAGCGGTCTATGAGAGCGCCGGATGGGAGCGCCAAACGGATTTTTATGTCTACAATTTTCTGTTGTAAGTGAGGCGCTTAATCGGCGTTCATCATGCCGGGGCGTGCTTTCGCCTGCTTCAGCAGCCAGACGAACGGCAGACATGCAAAGCAGAGCAGCGCCATGTAGCGGAAATCGTCCACATAAGCCCATAGGCGGGCCTGCGAATTGAGTGTGCGGTCGATGATTGCGTAGGCGGCTTTCGGGTTGGTGACGAATTGGCCCAGTTCAGAAAGCCGGTGTTGAAGCACCGGATTCGAAGGAGTGAGCGAGTGGACGAGTTCATTGCGATGGAGCTGCTCGTGCCGCGCCACGATCGTATTGACTACTGAGATGCCAACGCTTCCGCCGACATTGCGCAACAGATTGTAAAGTCCGCTCGCATTACCGATTTGTTCATTGGCCAGCGTACCCATTGTGGTCGTCGAGAGCGGCACGAAAACCATGCCTGAGGTGAAGCCGCTGATTATGATCGCCCAGAGGAGCGACCACGGGCCGATAGCCAGATTGATGGTGCCGAACGCGAGGCTGCAGGCGGCGAACAGGAAAAAGCCCATACCGATTAGCCAGCGGTTGTCGATACGGGCGGTAAGCAGTCCGATGATGGGCATCGCGATGATCGCGCCGATACCGCGCGGGCTGACGGCGACACCAGCGTTCAGTGCGCTGTAACCCATAAGTTCCTGATAAAAGAGCGGCAGCAGCGTCACTAAGCCGTAGATCGCCGCTCCGAATAATGTAATCAGCAGGCAGCCGAGGGCGAAGTTGCGGTTGGTGAAGACACAGAGATCGACCAGCGGCTTTTTGATACGGAGTTGGCGCACCAAAAACATCGCCAGAGTGACAACGCCAATTAAGGCAGCCCAGCGAATCCAGGTGGCGCTGAACCAATCATCTTCCTGGCCTTTATCGAGGATGATCTGCAGACAGCCGAGCCAAATCGCCAACAGCCCAAGTCCCCAGGAATCGATCGGCCCCGGATCGGCGTTGGTAATGTAATCCGGATCGTCTACATTGCGCAAGATCATAAAGGTGGCCAGGATGCCAACCGGGATATTGATGTAAAACGCCCAACGCCAGGAATAGGACTCGGTCAGCCAGCCACCGAGAGTCGGGCCGAGAACCGGGGCCACGACGACGCCGAGTGCAAATACAGCCATGGCAAGGCCGCGCTTCTTTGGGGGAAAGCTTTCAAGAAGAATGGCTTGGGAGAGCGGCTGCAGCGCGCCTCCGCCAGCGCCCTGTACGGCACGAGCTACCAGCAGAATTCCCAATGAAGGCGCCGCGCCGCACACAAAAGAAGATGCGGTGAAGATCAGGATACAGACGATCAGAAAGCGCTTCCGTCCAAACCGCAATGCGAACCAGGTGCTCGCCGGAAGAACGATCGCATTGGCGACTAGATAACTGGTCAGGACCCAGGTGGCTTCGTCATTGGTGGCCGAGACGCTTCCAGCTATATAAGGAAGTGCGACAGCGGCGATGGAGGTGTCGAGGACCTCCATAAAAGTTGCCAACATTACAGAAACGGCGATCAGCCAGGGATTCACACGCACGGAAGGTTAGAACTCAAGTGTAAGGCAAATGCTGCGTATTAAACGCCGTTAACCCGGACGGACGGCTTGGAGTTTTGGTCAAAGCCTTGTAACCTAACAAGTTGTCGGAGCGCCTTGACGATCAAACGCGTAGCGTGTCTGGCGGCAAGCCGGGTATGCTGGTCGCGCGGGAACTGATTGAACGGGCGCAATCCGGTGATTCTGGAGCATTTAACGAGATTGTTCTGGCTTACCGGAAACGCATTTTGGGCACGATATCGCGGCTGATTGGGCGTCCGGAGGACGTCGAAGATGTGGCGCAGGAGGTGTTTGTACGCCTATATTACTCATTGGACCAACTTCGTACTCCAGAGGTATTCGAGCCATGGCTGTACCGGCTCACTGTGAACGCCTCGTACGATTACTTGCGGCGTGCAAAGCGGCGTGGAGAAGCGCGCATGGCGGACCTGAGCGAGCAACAGGTGATGCGCGCGGACTCGCTGGCCGGGAGCCGGCAGGAAGACGATAAACGGCAGAAGAGCAACATACGGGATTTTGTGAATGCATTGTTCCGGCACGTATCGGACCAGGACAAACTGCTGCTGATGTTGAAGGAGGTAGAGGGTTTGTCTCTGAAGGAGTTGGAAGCGATATACAGCGTGAATGAAAACGCTCTGAAAGTAAGGTTATTCC
>Ga0157374_10000522_pt1 | contig 34527 bp, 20 predicted proteins | sample M25metaG_FD_115308 | JGI IMG/M metagenome (GOLD analysis project Ga0157374, IMG submission 115308) | Miscanthus rhizosphere microbial communities from Kellogg Biological Station, Michigan, USA - M2-5 metaG | ecosystem: Host-associated > Plants > Roots > Rhizosphere > Soil | place: USA: Michigan...
CGGCTCCGTTAACGCCATGCACGATTCGTTCACACCCATGGGCGGTCTTGTTCCCATGTTTCTCATGCAACTGGGCGAAGTCATATTCGGCGGTGTCGGCTCGGGACTTTACGGCATGCTGATGTTCGCTATCTTGGGGGTATTCATTGCCGGACTGCTTGTCGGCCGAACCCCGGAGTACCTTGGAAACAAAATCGAGTCCTTCGAAGTGAAGATGGCAAGTCTTACGATTTTGATTCCGCCTATGCTGGTATTGGTCGGTACCGCAATAGCGGTAATGGTTGAGCCGGGCAAAGCCGGTGTGGCCAATCCCGGCGCACATAGCTTCAGCGAAATCCTTTATGCATTTAGTTCTGCAGGCAATAACAACGGCAGCGCCTTTGCAGGAATTTCCGCTAATACGCCGTTCTACAACTTGATGCTTGGTGTCGCGATGTTCATCGCTCGCTTCTGGCTTGCGATTCCCGTGCTCGCAATAGCAGGCAGTCTGGCTAAGAAGAAACTGGTTCCCGCAGGCCCCGGCACCTTACCGACCGATACACCACTTTTCGTTATTTTGCTGGTCGGCACTGTGTTGCTTGTCGGCGCACTGACCTTCGTTCCGGCATTGGTCTTAGGACCTGTCGTTGAACATCTGCAAATGATAGGAGCTGGACAATGAATACGCAGACCATAAGATCTGTGCAGCCGACAGGCACGCACGCCCATATCGTGCTTCCTTCGCCATTATCGAAAGAGAGCCTGAAGCCCGCGCTAATCGCTTCTTTGAAGAAGCTGCATCCGCGTGACCAATTGAAGAACCCGGTCATGTTTGTGGTTTACGTGGGCAGTATTTTAACCACGGCTTTATTCTTTCAAGCGCTGTTAGATAAAGGTGAGGCACCGCTGGGATTTATCTTGCACATCACCATTTGGCTATGGCTGACAGTGCTATTCGCCAACTTCGCCGAAGCAATCGCGGAAGGCCGCGCCAAAGCGCAAGCGGAAGCGCTACGCGGCACACGCAAGGATGTGCCGGCACGCAGGCTTTCCACCGGAAAACGCGGCGGCGCGGTAATGACAATACCGGCCATGTCGCTACGCAAGGGCGATGTAGTTCAAATCGATCAAGGTGAGGTCATCCCCGGCGACGGCGAAGTGATCGAAGGCGCCGCTACCGTGGACGAAAGCGCTATTACCGGCGAATCCGCGCCGGTCGTGCGCGAATCCGGTGGCGATAGATCTTCGGTAACCGGCGGCACCCGCGTGTTGTCCGATTGGCTCGTTGTACGCATCAGCGCGAACCCTGGCGAGTCGTTCCTTGATCGCATGATCGCATTAGTTGAAGGCGCGAAGCGGCAAAAAACACCGAACGAAATCGCGCTCACGATTTTGCTTGCTGCGCTGACTCTCGTTTTCATGTTCGCTACCGTGACGTTGTGGCCGTTCTCTGCTTACAGTGTTGACGTCGCGAAGCAAGGGGAAGTCGTCGGCGTGACTGTGCTCGTCGGCTTGCTTGTATGCTTGATTCCTACAACTATCGGTGGACTGTTATCGGCAATCGGCATTGCCGGCATGAATCGCATGCTGCGTGCTAACGTTATCGCTACATCCGGTCGTTCCGTGGAAGCTGCCGGCGATGTAGATGTTCTGCTGCTCGATAAAACCGGCACGATTACCCTAGGCAATCGTCAAGCTTCTACTTTCATCCCTGCGCCGGGCGTTTCGCGCGAAGAACTTGCCGACGCGGCTCAACTGGCCTCGCTCGCGGATGAAACGCCGGAAGGACGTAGCGTCGTGATACTCGCCAAAGAAAAGTTCGGCATTCGTGAACGCGACATTCATCAACTTGGTGCTCACTTCGTTCCGTTCAGCGCGAATACACGCATGAGTGGTGTCGATTTACATGGTCGTCAAATACGCAAAGGCGCCGCACAAGAGATCCGCAAATTCGTCGAGAACGATAGTCATGGTCAGTTCTCGAAGGAAGTCGATGTGATTGTCGATCAAGTCGCAAGGAAAGGCAGCACGCCTCTCGTGGTGGCGGAAGGCGCTCGTGTGTTGGGTGTGATCGAACTGAAAGACATCGTGAAGGGAGGCATTCAAGAACGGTTCGCCGAACTTCGTCGGATGGGCATTAAAACAGTAATGATTACCGGCGACAACAAACTGACGGCAGCGGCCATTGCTGCGGAGGCCGGCGTCGATGACTTTCTCGCTGAAGCGACACCGGAAGCGAAATTGAATTTGATCCGCGAGTATCAAGCGGGTGGCCGCATGGTGGCAATGGCGGGCGATGGCACCAACGACGCGCCGGCACTCGCGCAAGCCGATGTTGCCGTTGCGATGAATAGCGGCACGCAAGCGGCGAAGGAAGCGGGGAACATGGTCGACTTGGATTCCAATCCAACCAAGTTGATTGAAGTGGTGGAAGTAGGCAAGCAAATGCTGCTTACTCGCGGTGCATTGACCACGTTCAGTATCGCCAATGATCTTGCAAAATACTTTGCCATTATTCCCGCCATTTTTATGACGACGTATCCGCAACTCAAGCTACTTAACGTTATGCAACTCGCAACACCAGCCAGCGCCATTCTATCGGCGGTGATCTTTAATGCAATCATCATTCCTGCGTTGATCCCATTGGCGTTGAGAGGCGTGAAATTCCGCGCATTGCCTGCCGGCGATTTGTTGCGCCGTAATTTGCTGATCTATGGCGTGGGCGGACTTATTTTGCCCTTCATCGGTATCAAATTGATCGACATCATTCTTGTTGCATTACATCTTGGCTAGGAGACATCGCCATGCGTGAAATTCGTTCTTCTCTTTTGGTTTTTCTAATGCTGACGGTGGTGACGGGAATCGTTTATCCCTTCATCGTAACCGGCATCGCGAAAACCGTATTCTCTTCGCAAGCAAACGGTAGCTTGATTAGGGCGGATGATAAAGTTCTCGGCTCCATGTTGATTGGACAAAATTTTAGCGATCCAAAATATTTCTGGGGCCGTCCCTCTGCGACTTCGCCGCAGCCGTACAATGCGGCGGCGAGTAGTGGTTCTAATCAAGGGCCAACCAATCCCGCATTGACCGATGCAGTGAAAGCACGCATCGAGGCGCTTCGCGCCGCCGACCCCAAGAGTGCGGCGCAGGTGCCTGTGGATCTAGTAACCGCCTCGGGCAGCGGACTCGATCCACATATCAGTATCGCGGCGGCTCAATATCAAATCGCTCGTGTTGCAGGCGCTCGCGGCTTATCTGAGGATAAGCTTAGAGAGCTAGTCGCTATGCATACCGAACAGCGGCAATTGGGCGTGCTAGGTGAGCCTCGGGTCAATGTGTTGCAATTGAATATGGCGCTCGATAAAACGAAATAATAGGATCGGTGGATGTAAACTTAGTGTGCCTATAGAGAGTCCAACCGAGTGGAATCCATGACTGTAAACAAGGCTACTGTTTTAATCGTCGAAGACGAGACGTCGATCCGGGACTTTTTGCGCGTTTCTTTTGAGGCGGAAAATTTAAAAGTGGTCGAGGCGACCGATGGCGCAACGGCGATTGCTGCGGCCCATCGTTATCGCCCGGATCTTTATGTTCTCGACTTAGGACTCCCGGATAAAGACGGCATTGAAGTCCTTCGAGAATTGCGCCGCTGGACGACGAATCCTATTGTGGTTGTTACCGCGAGGTCGCAGGAAGACGAAAAAGTCATGGCGCTCGATGCGGGCGCCGACGATTATTTGACGAAGCCGTTCGGTGTGCATGAACTCAAAGCCCGCATTCGTGTTGCGCTTCGTCATTTAACTTCGCAAAGTGGCGCCGATGCAGCGCCTATTCTTTTTTTAGGCGACGTCAAAGTCGATCTTGAGACTCGTCGCATTACCAAAGGCGAGCAGGAAATCCATCTAACGCCGACGGAGTTCAATCTGTTGGCAATGCTTGCACGAGCACCCGGAAAAGTTATTACTCAACGCGCTTTGCTCATCGAAGTATGGGGGGCTGCTTATGAACGCGAAACCCATTACTTGCGCATTTATATGAAACAGTTGCGCCAAAAGCTTGAACCGGACCCGAGAACGCCGAAGTATCTCATCACCGAAACTGGTGTCGGCTATCGACTAATCACTAGTTAGCCAATATTCATCATGACCGATGACCGCCCTGATCCGGATGCGTTGCTTGCCGAGGTTAACCGCGATGAAGCAAAGGCACATCGTGGCCGCCTAAAAATTTTCTTCGGCGCATCGGCCGGTGTAGGCAAGACGTACGCAATGTTGATAGCTGCAGCTCGATTACAAGAGCAAGGCGTTGACGTGGTCGTTGGTTTGGTAGAAACCCATGGTCGGCGTGAAACCGCCTTACTAATCGAAGGCCTTGAACTGTTGCCGCCAAAACAGGTTTCGCATCAAGATGCGACGCTGAAAGAGTTCGATATCGATGCAGCACTATTGCGTCGCCCCGCAGTTCTGCTAGTTGATGAACTCGCGCACACCAATGCACCAGGTTCACGTCATCCGAAGCGTTGGCAAGATGTCGAGGAGTTATTGAGCGCAGGCATCGATGTATTTTCAACCATTAATGTTCAACATCTAGAAAGTCTTAACGATATCGTCGGCGGCATCACCGGCATCCGCGTTTGGGAAACCGTACCGGATCGCGTGTTCGATGCGGCAGATGAAGTCGTATTGGTGGATCTGACGCCGGATGATTTATTGCAACGGCTCAAAGAGGGCAGGGTGTATATGCCTGAACAAGCGGAACGGGCTATTCAGAATTTCTTCCGCAAAGGTAATTTAATTGCTTTACGCGAGTTGGCATTGCGACGAACGGCTGATCGTATCGATGATCAGATGCGTTCTTATCGCCGAGGGCATGTATCCGGACGGTTCATGCATACGCGAGAAGCAGTGCTGGTTTGCGTAGGCCCATCGGGAGAGGCTCATCGGCTCGTTCGCAGCGCTAGCCGTCTTGCTTCAGCATTGGATGGTCGGTGGCATGCGATCTATGTCGAGACGCCGATGCTGCAACGGCTTTCGGAGGTGAGACGACGCGCCATTCTGCGCACGCTCAAGTTCGCGCAGGATCTTGGCGCAGTCACGGCCACGCTTTCTGCGCAAGATCCTGCGGCAGCGATTGTCGACTATGCTCGCAAGATGGGACTTACGACGATCGTCATTGGTCGGTCCGCGCAAGGGGGATATCTTCGTCGCTTTAAAAAGGATATTGCCCAACGCGTCACGGCGCTTGCACCGGATTTCGAAGTCATCATCGCACCACAAGAAACGCAGCGACCTGCACCCGAGCCATCCACATCTGGCGTTGTGGACGCAGAAGATGAGAGATACCAAAAGAATTTTCGGCGCTATGGTAGTTCATTACTCGTCAGTGTTTTAACGACATTCGGCGCATTGCCGCTTTTCCATTTTTTCGATTTAGCCAACATTGTCATGTTGTTCTTGTTGGCCGTGGTCATGGTGGGCGTGCGGTGGGGGCGAGGCCCTGCAGTGATGGCGGCAGTCGTCAATGTTGCGGCTTTCGACTTTTTCTTTGTAGCGCCTCGCTTTTCTTTTGCAGTATCGGATGTTCAATATCTGCTTACCTTTGCTGTCATGTTGATCGTAGGATTGATTACCGGTCAATTGACTGCGGGGTTGCGTTATCAAGCATCCGTTGCAGGCCATCGCGAAGAGAAAGCTCGTGCTCTATATGCCATGGCGCGGGAGTTATCTAGTGCACTAACGGAAGAGCAGGTTTGCGAAATCAGTGATCGGTTCGTGGAGTCGAGTTTTCGTGCAAAGGTGGCGATTCTGTTGCCTGACGAACACGAGAAGCTATATGTCGTTGAGGATAAGCAAGGTAGTTCGCCGACAACAGATACCGGCATCGCACAATGGGCCTTTGATCATGGCGAGCCCGCCGGCATAGGCACCAATACGTTGCCGGCAAGTCCATCACTCTATCTTCCACTTAAAGCCCCGGTGCGTAATCGCGGCGTAATTGCCATCGAACCGAGCAATACCCGAATTCTTATGATTCCTGAACAGCGGCGTCAATTAGAAACGTTTGCAACGCTGATTGCAATCGCGTTGGAGCGTGTGCATTTTGTTACGGTAGCACGCGACACTTTGCTGAAGATGGAATCTGAACGATTACGTAATTCTCTGTTATCTGCCTTATCTCATGACTTACGCACGCCATTGACGGCGTTAGTCGGATCGGCGGAATCGTTGATCATGACCGGGAATGATCTTTCTCCCATGCAAGTCCGAATCGTTAACTCCATGCACGAGCAGAGTGTGCGCATGGTGCAATTGGTTAACAATTTGCTCGAGATGGCGCGTTTAGAATCGGGACATGTGCAATTGCGCAAAGATTGGCAATCGCTCGAAGATTTAGTCGGTGGCGCCGTCAAAGTGCGGCAAGACATCCTTTCCCATCATCATCTCAAAGTCGAATTGCCGCCGGATATTCCCCTAGTCAACTGCGACGCCACGTTGATTGAACGTGTATTGGTTAATCTCTTGGAAAATGCCGCGAAGTACACGCCGCAAGGGACGACAATTACTGTGACAGCAGTTGCAAGGCCGCATATGTTGACCGTTACCGTGTTCGATGAAGGGCCGGGCCTACCACGTGGACAAGAACAGGTGCTATTCGAGAAATTTGTACGAGGACAAAAAGAATCGGGCACACCCGGAGTTGGGTTAGGGCTCGCCATATGCCGCGCTATTGTGGAAGCTCATGGCGGAACGATTGAAGCGGTTAATCGCGTTGAGGGCGGAGCAAGTTTTGCGTTTAGTTTACCGCTGAGCAAACCCTCCGTTATGGTTGAAGCAAACTCAGCTACTTGAAACTCATGTCGATTTCGAATGTGTGGTCATAAGTGATAAGGGGAAGGGCGGTGCGTGCCGTTTGGGTAAAGTGATGTAAAAAGCTTCGATACCTTTTCCTCGCTATGTTATCCGGACACACCAGGCTGGCGGCAATCGTTAATTTTGGCATCCGTCGCGTAGCCGTGGCACTGGCACTGGCACTGGCACTGGCACTGGCACTGGCACTGGTACTGGTAATCATTTTAGGTTCATTGAGGACAGTGGACCGCATTCCCCTTTAATTGCAAAAAACTGTGCGGTAGCACACAGCTAACCTTAAAACGCAATAGTAATGATGATTACTTGGTATGCGACATAGAAGTTCTAATTGACGAAGGTGAAAGCATGACTACCCTCGATTGGCCGGAAGAAGAAAGAGCTCGTTACGAATTAGCATTGAATCTGATTGCAGATATGGTGGGGCTGCGTTCAAGTTGGGTTGATGAAGAGCTTAAAATGTCGAAGCCAAATGAACAAAAAATTGCCATATGGAGAGCTGAGCAGATCGCATTCGATAAAGAGCAAGACGGATTAGATCCGAGAAATCGTGAACAAATAGAGTCCATCATCGATAGATATGGCCCAGTCCTTCGGGTCGTATACTCCTAAGCACGAGGGACTCATGGCGGAACCTGTGAAACGCGAAGTTCTTGATGATGATGCGCATGGACGAATCTTCAGAGAAATCGAGTACGATGCGTTGAGTCGGTCGTCACGCGTCGATAAACCCGTTGCCGTTCTATTCGGCGGGCAAATGGGAGCAGGTAAAACAACGGCTGTACACAACGCAAAAAAAGAGTTCGATCCTAAAATCGTTTATGTGGGCGTTGATGTTGATGCGTTGCGGCGCCGACACCAAAAATACTCTGCCTTGATGAGAACGGATGAGAAAAACGTCACTTATCATACTCATCCGGATGCCTCTAAGTGGAATCAAGAACTGACATCCTCAGCGATAAAAAACGGGCGAAATTTAGTCGTTGATACGCTAATGAGTAACCCTAAAATAACCGCTTATCATGCGAATAATTTGAGAGAAGCGGGCTATAAGACTCATGCGGTATTTATAGCAACTCCGGATGCTATAAGCAGGCAAGCTTGTATTTATCGATATGAAAGCGAAAAGGCCATAGCCGGCGCCGGGCGTAAAGTAAATCTAGAGTCGCATGATATTGCTTATGACGATGTTGCTCATTCCGTTGCCGAACTCGAAAAAGGAAAAGCTTTTGATAGGATCGAGATTCGCGATCGAGATGGAAACGTTTTGTATGACAGTGATTCACACGATAAAACGCAAAAATTTTCTTCCGCGACAGAAGCGCTTGAAGCGGGTCGTAATATTCCTCCTACGCTGCGCGATCTAAGCCGGTATTACGATGAAGCAATAAAGATCTCCGAATGGATGAAAGCACGGGGGGCGCCGATAGAAGACCAAAATGACGCGATAGATACTGTTCTAAAAGCGCAGAACGGCCATTTCAAAAATCTTTTTACGAGTACCAACGCTATAAAACCGACATTTCTTTCTACGCTAGCGCCAAAAGAATTAGAACGACTCAATGCTCAACACGGCCGGATAAACGAAATCCTTACCAGGAGAAAATATGACGAACATCAACATCTAGCCCAGCAAAGTCAGTCGCCGAGTCTTTCGCAAAGGCGGGATAGTTCGAATGCGGAAGGCGTTAAGGCCAAAAAGAAAATAACATGGGAACAAGATGGCGCCGCCGCACAAGTCGTTACTCCTGCAAAAGGCTCCCTATCCCCGGATATAGGGCAGGCGCTTAATGGCGTGCCGAGCGATGATCTGTTGCGAGATTTAAGAACGTTGGAAGAAGTTGGTGGCTTGATCGTAAAGAAATCTCGATACGATCCTTATAATGTGGATAGCGCTCTTTACAAGTCGCCCAATTTAGGCAGCGGTCCGAAGGATCGGGAAGTGCATACAAAAAAATTGGAGCAAGTGCGCAATGCCATATTTGCATCCATTGATAGCTATGTAGCTAATGCCCCGCCGGGTGAGAATCGCCAAATCGCAGCGGGCGCCGAGAAAGCGATGTGGGAAAATTTTTTCCAAAACAGCCGTGTGCAAGAAGACTTTTCTTATCGTTCGCAGCGGCAATACGCCACAGACAGACTGGACCTTAGTCATCAAGGGCTGACACAGATTTCTCCAACGGTCTTTGCCTTGCCTGGACTTCGATCTTTGAATGTAGCGAATAACCAACTCGCTGAGCTTCACATAGGGTGGCATGCCAACGATGCGGCGTTAGAACGCATTGATGCCAACGGTAACCCATTTGAGTCCTTAAACACATTGACTGCATTAGCACAAAGAGGAACAAGGGTCGTCATTGATGACCCTCATGAAATGCCTCTGCGTAAGGGCGAGCTGGAAACGTTCGAAGCACATTACGACAAAATGGAAGCGAATGCCCACGCAATAAAGCGGCAAATGGGAAAGTATGAAGGTATTTATATACCGACAACGGACCAAAGCAGCATTGGTTATAAAAAGCTCGATCATTTAACCAAGCTAAGATCGCACGCCGTTTATGAAAAACTCATGAACGAGAGCTACACACTAACCGGTAGTTTGACGCCAGAAGAAGTCGGGCAACATAAAGAATATGGACATATTGCCGCTCGTTTTACGTACGACACCACAGACGGAAAGAAACAAGAGGTGCATATCAGTTATTCAGGCGGATATCTTTACGGCGATAGAAAAGATGTTCAGGTCAAATGCAGCGATGAGCGCGTTGCATTGTTGATCCAAGCGCACTTAGTTAACCAACCGATATACAACGCCCGAAAATCTTTGACCGATGGAAACTTGGAAAAGCAATTTGAAAAATTTCTCAGTAATAATAGGCATGTGAGGCAAGAGGCTGCAATTGTGTGGCCTAACGAAAAACAGCAATTGGCACAACCTTCAAAACGTGTGAATCGACTGCGGAAGGAGCCGTTGCTTAATAGAATACTTTCTTTTATCGCAAGGAAAGTGGAGTCTGTCATTCGAACTATCGGAACGTTGCTTCCCGCTCGGCTTGTTGGTCCTACACCTCTCCAAAAGACTTGGACGCCGGATGAGAAACCACCTCCTTCTTATGACGAAGTAATAGCAAAGAAACGCGCTGAAGAGAAGGTGTTTTCTACTAATACCTCACAGCGCGTCACATCCGAAGACTTGTCAATATCCGATAGCAAACTACCGCCACCACCGCCCTACAAACCCGTGAAAGAAAACATTCAGCAGGACCAATCAATCGATTCAAAGTCACCTGTTAATTCTTTTTCTTCATCGCAGTTTGTGAAACCGCCGCCGTCATTACCAGCGCGACAAACTAGCTTCTTAGCCGAGATCGGTCCTAGCCAACGGCCAATGGTGCCACTCCAAAACAATAAAGCACTTCAAAAAAAATATTCGAGCGATAACGGAGATTTTTTCCTAAGAAGCACTGGAGAAAAGGCCTTCCATGCTCAACAAGAAGGCAAGAATATTCGTTTCACTTTACACAATACCAGTAAGGAAGTTCTTACCGATACCGTCAGAGTGGCGAAAATGCATGGGGGAAAGTTTCTAAAAATTGATACTCAGGATAAAAAGCTTGCGAGTCAACTATTCGAAATATGCTCTCGCGAAGGAGTCGTTCCTCAAATGAGCCCCGAAATGAGGCCTAGCAATGCAGAAATAAATAAAGTAAGAGAGAAGCTGTTGAGCGAAGTAAAAGACATGCCCAAAGAAAAGATTTTTTCCCGGCATGATCCAAAGGAAGTGGAATCTGCACACGACATTCCGGTGGGAAGCACGGTCGTAAGCACAACAGACGATGGCTTTCATATATTTATGAAGCCAGGTGCTAGCCAGTCTGCGATAGGGCAACTTTACGCTGTGCCTGCATCAAAAATTAACCCTCGCTTAGATGTAGGAGGGGCGCTGACAGAGAATCATAAGCAGTCTCAGAACCCAACGCTTGGTCCTCAAAACAATGCGCCTAAAGCAAAAGTTCACTAGGCTGCACTCCCCAATCAAACGTTTTATGATGTGCTTCACCGCTTTCTGTTGCCAGTGCTATGAGTTTGCTGTGCAACTGTCGTATTGCTTGACTGGAGAGGAGTATGTGTTAGGGAATTTCCGGTTGTGATTATTTGTCCGCCGACTATATCGCCGGTTTGCAGCTCGGCTACCGATTTAAACGATGAGCCGTGTTGAATCTTGCTGTCTCCCTCTAGTAAGGCAACTCTCCAATGATTATGTTGAGAACCGGCGGTCGAACGTTTTATGTAGGCTCTCGAGTCATTTCCATCTTTAAGGACGACTTCGCTACCGGGTTCAATGCGATTATTCGTTTGATCTGCATCGAGCCGCTCGGGGTTTTGCCGCATGCCGGCTTTTTTAGACATATCGGCGATTTGTTTCCATTCATCACGACGCGTCGTGTCCGATTGCATCTTTGCAATCGAATCGATCATTTCTGATGACAACTTCTTCTGTCGTAGCAATTCCGTTGCTTTAATAATTACAGCGTTGGCGTAATTTTCTTCGTGTTTCGCATCGGCAATAAGCTTTCTTAAGAACGCTCGCCGTTGATTGTAGACGTAGGAGCTTCCTAAAAATCGTTGTCTAAACGGAGCCTTTTTCCCGAGTTTCTGTAATTGCTTTTCTATGTCTTTCCGCTGAGTTCTATTAAATGCCAAGTCTTTTTTTACTTGGTCGATCACTTTAACGGCTAACGCAGTATCAGTCCCATTTGCAGAAGAGGGGGACACCGGTCTGTACCTAAAAATCGCGCTGCGAACGCTTGCCTTCGTAAAAGCAAATTTCTCTGCTAGAGGTGTTTCCGGCGCGCCAAAATATTTGATGCATCGCGCTTTTGCCTCGATCTCTTTTCTTTTTTTTGAGCTTATTTCTTCTATCGCTGTATCCAGTTTTCTTTGGGAGAGCAACTGCCCTGCATCGACTTTGCCGTTATTAGCGCTAGCATTCCGAGAATGAAGTACTGATCGCTCCGTTTGCGATATGGAAATCTGCTCTATATCGTCCGCAAATTGTTTTTGAGTGCGTGTAATGTCTTTTGCAATATCAGTTAATAAACCGTGAATTTTTTTTTGCCGAATCTGTGGCGTATCCATAGGAAACTGTAACGACTGTTTATAGGTGGTAACAGTATCATCCGCGATCGCTAAAAGAGATTGTATTTTATCGTTTTGGAAAGCTGCCAGTTGTTTGACTCTTGGCGGTGCTCCTCTTTGTGGCTCATAACGGGGCAACGACATGATGCCTAAATGTTGTAATGACGTTCTTGTTTCGACATTAACGGGAGCGTTTGCTACCGGGCTTATAAAGATGTTAATCGTTCTTAAATATCGCGCTTTAGCAAGTTTATCGGCAAACCTCGCGTGTACTCCTTTCATGAATGTGTCGATACCAATGCCGGAAAGGTCGAATCGATCTTCAGATTTATTGTCTTCCATGTACACGCCTTTACTTTTGGCGTGCTTAATTAAAGAGTCATGGAATATTTCTGACATCTCCTGATTAGGAATTCCCTGGAAGCGCGACGCTACGCCGGTGTGATCATAAAGTGCCCGGAGTTGATCGCTGGTATATATACTGTTTGCCGGTTCCGGAAGGTATTCATGTGCTAACAGAAATGGGGCGACCATGCTTTTTACGGTTTTCCTGGTTTTTTCCGCGTCAGTGCCAAAGCTGCTTTCATATCGTGCTGCGATTTTTTTTATTGCTGTAGCTTTTTGTTCAGAATCCGCTTCGGTATACGCAGACGACTGAATATATTTAGCGGTCTCAAGGATTAGTTTTCGTGCGATGTCGCGAACACGTTCGGTTCCAGCTTGAATGGTCGCTTTAACTTGCGCGGATGCGTAAGGCTGCGCTTCGTAAAGCGGTATTTGAAGTTGCGGATATGCAGCCATTATGCGTTGTAGCGTTTCAGATAATGTGTTTGGCTCAATGTCGAGACGGAGGGGAGGATTAATCCGGTCGATAGTCGTAGCAAATACGCTTACTCCGTTAAGTGCCTTCTCTTTGTTAAGCCTTACGGAAACCCGCTGATGTATATCCTCTATAAATTCGCTCAGGGTAATGCCTGCCAGATTTATCTTAGGCTTAACTCCATCGTCGTCGCCGGTCGGTAATCGCCACTTCTCTTTGGCATATTCAATGGCGGCTTTGCTGAAATGCAATTTCAAGACTTTCCTGTCCACGCCTTGCAATAAACCCCTCGTGCTTACGTTTTGTTCGTAGGCCGCGGCTAGCGCGTCTACGGCATAAATTCTATTTTCATAAAGGCGAGAGCGATCACGGTCTTCCTTGAGAAACTCTTGATTGAATCGTCTGCGGTAGCGTTTTCCGTCAGAGGTATTTTCTCTAAGCGTCTCGTTTACCTTCATGAAATCATTCATTTGCGACCTTTCGGCCTTAATTGCTATCGCGAACTTGGTGGCGATGTTTTTAAGACCATCTTGTCGTTCTTTAGTACTACCTTGCTTATACGCGTCGGAGGCGTGATAAATGGTGAGTTGTTCTCGATACGTATCTAGAAGCGCTTTTATGTGCGCATTCGCTTGGGTGGTCATTTTTCGAACGTTGCTGGGAGCTTTATCTTGCGGTTCGTAATATGGCATTGTCGATATGCCATTTTTGCGAAGAGCACTCTGTAAGCCTGGCTCGATTCTGATTTTTGCAAACCTGATTTCAGTGACGTTGACGCCACGCAGATAACCCTTGTTGGCTAGTGTGTCATACAGCGCTAATTGAATCTCATTTAGCAGCTCCCTACGCGACTTTGGAGAAAGCGGTGCGATACCTGAAAGGTTTATTTGCTCGCCGAGTCTGTCATCGATTCGAAAAATTCCTCTATCAGTACCAATCTTAATCAGCCGCATTCTCACGAGGTCATTAAGCATACTTTGTTCTACCCCTTGGAAGGAGTGCGGCCCGCCAAGTTCGCGGTATAGGGCTATTAATCCAGTTACTGTATAAAGTGGACCTTGTTCTCCCGGACTTTGATTGCCCATAGGGGGAGGCGTGGTTTGCTGATCTGAGGTAGACACGGACTGATTTGTGAATCGGGAAGACGGCTGACCCTGGTCTCTTGGCGGCGCAACAGTTGATTGTCGTTCAATGGCTCTGATGGATGTCTTAAATGCGGTTACTGCCTCGGAAAATTGGGAAACATTCGATTTTGGCAGCCGCAGCTCGCTCCCCTCTTCATTTAACTCCAGCATGATTGTTTGCGTTGTAGACGGCTTTTGATGTTGTGTTTTAATTTTAAGGTGGGTGTATAACCTTTCAGCATCTTGACGCGACAGGTCGCATGCGGTCTCAAGCACGTAGAGATTTATAGGATAGTGTGTTTCATTTCTTAGTGCCGACATTCCACCTGCTCGATATTGAAATATAGCGAGCCTGAATATCTGTGGATCCACTAATATTTTTTCGTCAGCCGTGTCGGGGTTTATTACTTGTTGTATCCCGTAGCTTTGATTATTGCTTCTTACCTGTGCTTTAAAAAAACCAAACAGAGTGTGAGCTTGCGCCAGGGCGTATGGCGATGAAATTTTCAGTTCGTTGAGTAAATCTAGAGGGCCATATTCTTGTAATTTCGTTCCCATTTTCATACCTTTGGACTTAAGTGGAGGCACCGAGTAAATGACCTGCAGAGCTTCGTGTTCCCTGAGAAGCAAGAAATAAGCCTAATTGTTGATGCGTAAGCCGTTGTTTGTAATAAGGTGATTTTTGTGAAGGGAAAGGGATATTGCAGAATTGCGATAAAGAGCCAGTGAGCTCTTTAAATAGACAAGAAATATAGGCATGCCCATCTTTGCCAAAATTGTTTGAAAATCCTCTCCGGTTAGGAAACGCTTAGCCTTCGGAAAAAACTCGTGCGTACTCGGTTTCTTTTATGCTTTTTCTAAAGACACCAGATTCATCGAAAGCTAATTCTGCCGATCCTTTTATAGCGGTATCGGCAGAACCAATGCCTGAGATGTCTAAGGAACTGGTACATGAAATTCTTCAAAGCCAAAAAAATAAATTAAAAAGAACGTCGACCACAACCACTTTGGACGGGCATGCCGATAAAAGAGCTGAAAATGAAATACAAAGACCTGTATCGAAACCTAAAGGTATTAGATGAAAAGCATCAGCTGATAATTGCGAACTCATAGCGACAGAAGTGGAGCTCCCAATTGCTGAGCTGGATTTAGCCGCATAAGAAGATTCTTAAAAAGCAGTTCTTGTCTTTTTTATTTGGCTTGAATTTATGACGTAACGATGTCAGCAAAGCCCAGCCAGTCGATGATCATTGTGTAAATGCACTGACAATACTATTGGTGCATTTTATTTCTACGCGGATTGTTCGGTATGGCTTTCTCGTTAGTCGATGCGATTCCAAAAGTATTCGCAGCCGCCACGAGAAATTCGCTGAACTTTTTTGTGAGATGCAATGGTGTATCGGTTCTGTTTTTTTCTACGTCTTCGTAATCAATTGTAATTTTCCACTCGTTTGTTTTCACAATTAGGTTACCTCCGAACGGAAAACCAAACAGAACCGGGCTTGACAACTATGAGATAGGTTGCCGCAATAAGGGTAATATCGCCGATTAAATCGGACATCATCCAAAATGGACTGGCATGAAGAATCGCTGAAATATTATTCAGATCGATTGAAATATTGATGATAGTAAAAATAACCATGCAGATTCTTGCCCAACTATACCCGCGCGACAAGCAGGGAATAAGTACTGCAAGCGTTATCAACATAACCAGCAGAAGTAGATCGGCGGTGCTAGACCCTTCATCCGCAGAAAACTGTGGCATGGTCAGTAGGATGGAAAGAGTTATTTGCGCGAAAGAAATCCATAGAAGCCACAATGCATAATGGATTTGTCTCGGTTTTTTTAAACTCTGAGGCGGCGAAACTATATTCAATTCCAAGCTATTTGGGTTGGCCATAGTTATATAAAAGCAATATGCTTTTCTCGGTTAAAAAAAACGTGTAATGGTTTTCGTGGAGCATCCGCTAAAGACACTAAGAAAGCGGTGTTTTCTATGGTGCAATTATGGACACATGATGTAAACAACATATGTCTTGTAAAAAGCGGTTTGTAACCAGAAGTTTCGTCCATAGATTTACATTGAGGTTGAATTAAGCATGCCGCTGTTAAGCGATAGACCGACAAATCCTACGAACGACAATCAGCCTCCGCAGTTCGCTTTAACTTTACGCACGACGCCCGTTCTTTCGTATTAATTTAGAGCGTCTAACAAAATGACTCTGCCTAGGCGCATCGACGCAGACGCGTCCTGCAAGGGCGGCAAGGAGACGCAACAACGCCAGGGGCATTTTGTTAGACGCTCTTAGACTCTTTCGCTTACGTTACTAAAATAGCACTAACACGCCCTTTTTTAAGATTAAGGCCCCAACATGAAAGGGAAGTTACAAATAGATACAATGTGCCTCTCTTTGGAAAAATTCTCCTTACTAAGCAGGATTACCATCGACCTCGCTTTTTTAATCTTTAGGACTTACGCAAAACCACCCCAGCGGCGTTACGCCTCCTTGTCGTACTACGTGGCGCGCCTTGCTGGGACAATTTTGCGTAAGCCCTGATCTTGAAATTTATGCCCGATGAGTTTTCCCCCGGGCAGTCCAAGGAAAAAACCATTAGCAATTCGCGGCTGCATTGCTGAAAGTCTCAGTTATATAAAAAACATTTGTATATACATCGTCGCGCGCCGGCGATATCGCGTTGATCGCTCAATAAAAAGGTTCTGTTCCGATGTGGATTGTCGAAGTCGCATTGCGCCGCCCCTATACATTCATCGTAATGGCGCTGTTGGTCTTATTGTCTACGCCCTTTGTCTTATTAAATACGCCGACCGATATTTTTCCGGAGATCAATATTCCGGTAGTTAGCATTATCTGGAATTACAACGGGCTTTCGGCCCAGGAAATGGGGCAGCGAATTACCTCGGTAAACGAGCGCGTTCTCACGACCACCGTAAATGACATCGAGCATATCGAATCGCAGTCGCTTGCCGGTGTTGCGGTGATCAAGGTTTTTTTTCAACCTAATGCGAACATCTCGACGGCGATTGCCCAGGTCGTCTCGGTCGAACAAGCACAATTGCGTCAATTGCCGCCGGGCATCACGCCGCCGTTGATTATTAAATATTCCGCTTCCAGCATTCCGGTTATTCAGTTAGGTCTGTCGAGCCCAACCTTGGCAGAGAATGAGTTGTTCGATACCGCGGTCAATATATTACGCCCGCAGCTCGTCACCATTCCCGGTGCGGCTATTCCTTATCCTTACGGTGGAAAAAGCCGGGTTATCTCTGTCGATCTTGAGACAACGTCAATGCTTTCCTTAGGGCTGACGCCGACCGATATTGTGAATGCTATCAATGCGCAAAATCTCATTTTGCCGTCTGGTACAGCAAAGATCGGTACCGCCGAGTACAGCATCAATATGAACGGCTCGCCGGAATCGATAGCAAGCCTGAACAACATACCGGTTCGAACGGTTAACGGTACGACAACCTATCTTCACCAAGTTGCACATGTACGTGACGGTTTCTCACCACAAACCAATATTGCTCGACAAGATGGGCAACGAGGGGTGTTGCTATCGATTTTAAAAAATGGCGGCTCATCGACATTGCAAATCGTGGAGGACTTGAAAAACATTTTGCCTCGCGTGTCGCAGACTCTGCCGAAGGATTTAAAAATCGCGCCGCTATTCGATCAATCGTTATTCGTAAAAGCGGCGATTAAAGGTGTGATTCACGAAGCACTGATCGCAGCTTGCCTTACCGCGGCAATGATTTTGCTATTTCTTGGTAATTGGCGCAGTACCTGCATCATTACCGTATCGATTCCACTATCGATCCTTACCTCGATCATCATGCTGCATATGTTGGGCGAGACGATCAACATCATGACGTTGGGCGGATTAGCGCTAGCCGTCGGTATTCTTGTCGATGATGCGACTGTCACCATTGAAAACATCGAACGGCATTTGCACTTAGGGTCTGATTTACATAAGGCCATTCTCGACGGTGCGGGCGAGATCGCTGTTCCTGCATTTGTTTCCACGCTATGTATTTGTATTGTTTTCGTCCCCATGTTTTTTCTGACGGGGGTGGCTCGATTCCTATTCGTACCGCTCGCCGAGGCCGTGGTATTCGCGATGCTGGCTTCTTATGTTTTATCGCGCACTTTGGTACCGACCTTGGTGATGTTGTTAATGAAGCGTTCCCATAACGATATCGATGCAAAGCCGAGTCTACTCCAGCGGGTTTATCGTCGTTTCGATACATTATTTGAAAGCATGCGCGGCGGCTATATCATTATTTTGAGTTCGGCACTAACCCATAGAAGGCTTTTCGCCAGTTTCTTTCTTGGCTTCTGTATTTTGTCATGCGGATTGTTTTTCGCCCTTGGCCGGGACTTCTTTCCCAGTGTTGATACGGGACAGATTCGTTTGCATATGCGTGCACCAACGGGAACGCGTATTGAAGAAACTGCGCGTCTCGCGGATCAAGTGGACACGGCAATCAGGCAGATGATTCCCGCCAATGAATTAGGAACAATCCTCGATAATCTCGGACTTCCTTATAGCGGCATTAACCTTTCTTATAGCAATGCCGGTACGATCGGTACATTGGATGGGGAAATCCTAATATCGTTGCGAGAGGAACGACGTCCGGCTAGGGAGTATATCGATCGCTTGCGCGCCGAGTTACCTAAGCGTTTTCCTGGGGTGGAGTTCTTCTTTCAACCGGCGGACATCGTAACGCAGATTCTTAACTTCGGTTTGCCTGCGGCAATCGATGTGCAGTTTTCGGGAAGCAATATTCAGGCTAATAACGTCCTAGCGAATAAATTGTTAAAACAGATCCGCAAAATTCCCGGCGCCGTCGACGCGCACGTCCAGCAAAAATTCGATCAGCCGGCGCTGAGTATGCAGATAGATCGCACACGCGTTCAGCAATTGGGAATGAATGCGGTAAACGTTGCGCAGAACACATTGATATCGCTGGCGGGCAGTTTTCAGACAGCGCCTGCTTTCTGGATGAATCCCACAAATGGGATTGTTTACAATATTGCTGTGCAGACACCTCAATATTGGAACGATTCGGTCCAAGCATTACTTCGAACACCCGTTAGCGGAAGCGGAGGTGCAACACAACTGCTTGGTAACCTCGTGCAAGTAAAACCGGAACGGCAGCTCGCGGTTGTTTCTCGCTATAACTTACAGCCCGCTATCGATATTTATGTCAGCGTACAAGGGCGCGATCTTGGAAGCGTTGCGGAAGATGTTAAACGTTTGGTCGATCAAATTCGCCCTGAATTACCGCGTGGCACGCAAGTGACTCTTCGAGGACAAGTGCAAACTATGCAATCGTCCTTTATCGGCTTGGGAATCGGTCTTGTGATGGCGATCGTTCTTGTCTACTTACTCATCGTTATTAATTTCCAATCGTGGCTGGATGCGCTGATCATCATTACCGCCTTACCTGCCGCATTGGCGGGAATTGCCTGGATGTTGTTTATTACGGAAACGACATTGAGTGTACCTGCGCTGACCGGCGCCATCATGACGATGGGCGTGGCCACTGCTAACAGTATCTTGATCGTGTCGTTTGCGCGGCAGTTATTACACGAAGGTGTCCCGCCGCTATCCGCCGCGCTGGAAGCCGGCTCTACGCGCATCCGTCCAGTGTTGATGACCGCATTGGCAATGATGATAGGCATGATGCCGATGGCGTTAGGCATAGGCGAGGGCGCCGAACAAAACGCGCCGCTAGGCCGCGCCGTCATCGGCGGATTATTGTTCGCTACCGTATCGACGCTGTTTTTTGTACCGATTGTTTTTGCCGGTGTACACCGGCGTTTAGAACGGCGTAAGCAACGCCACGTAGTCGCTTAAAAAGGAAGTAAGCAAATGTCTGAGAAACGTCACGCATCGTTAGGTATCCATCATGAGACATCGCAGGATGATGTCCATCCGGTACGCCGGCATACGATTTTGCGCCGCGCGAAAATTGCTTGCGCCGTGGTTTTGGTGCTACTCGCTATCGGCGCCGGCAGAACAGTCGTCAGCAGAATCGCGAATGCGCATGCGTTGGAAACAAACGTGGCGGAACAATCGAAGCAGTATGTAACCACGGTGCAAGCAAAAAGAACCGATAATGCAAATGCGCTAACATTGCCGGGCACCTTGCAGGGTTATGTCGAAGCGCCGATTTACGCGCGCAGCAGCGGTTATCTTCTTCATTGGTATAAAGACATTGGTAGTCACGTCAAAAAAGGTGAACTACTGGCAGACATCGATACGCCGGAAATTGACCAGCAATTATCGCAAGCGATTGCTTCGCGTCAACAAGCCGCAGCGAATCTTGAATTGGCAAAGAGCTCTGCCGAACGATGGGAAAGCATGCGGCAGAAAGACGTTGTATCGCAGCAAGAACTCGATGAGCGTCGTAGCGCTTTTGCGCAAGCGAAGGCAAATTTGGCGGCCGCCGATGCGAACACCCGACGGCTGGAGCAACTCGAATCCTTTAAGCGCATCATCGCGCCGTTCGATGGTATCGTTACTCGGCGGAATATCGATGTGGGGGGCTTGGTCGATGCGGGCAATGGCGGCTCTGGCCGCGCGTTATTTTCGCTTGCGCAAGTCGATCCACTGCGAATTTATGTTTCCGTGCCGCAAGCATATGCGGCAATGATTAAGCAGGGGCAAGCGGTTACCGTAAAGCAGACTGAGTTGGCGGGACAAATCTTTCAAGGTGTAGTGGCGCGTATGGCCGGCGCTATCGACGCAACTACGCGCACCATGCAAATCGAAATCAACATTCCGAATCATGACAGCAAACTGCTGCCGGGCGCTTATGTCGAAGTCTCTTTACCGGTTGTGAAATCGCAATCGCTAGTCGCCCTGCCTAATACCCTCCTGTTTCGTTCCGAAGGCCCTCGCGTTGCTATTGTTGACGGGACCGGGCATGTGAAATTGCAGCCAGTGACCATAGGCCGCGATTTAGGAAAATCCATTGAGATCCTTAGCGGCATTGGTGAAAACGATCGGTTGATATTGAATCCTTCGGATTCTCTGGCGGATGGGGACGTTGTCGTTATATCGCGCGCGCCGGCGGCGGGGGGCGCATGAAGCGAGCATTACAGCCACTTATCTTGCTCGGTGTTTGCGTACTAAGCGCTTGTGCTGTAGGGCCCGACTATAAAAAGCCTTCCGTGAATCTTCCTGCCGCATGGAAGTTGGAAAAACCTTGGCGTGAAAGTGTGCCTAGAGATGCTGCACGTAAAGGCGAATGGTGGGAAATCTTCAACGATTCTTATTTAAATACGCTGGAGCATCATGCGTTGGCACAAAATCAGACCTTGGCTGCCGCTACTGCTCGATTGAAGCAGGCGCAAGCCATTGTTACTATCAATGCCGCAGGATTGTTCCCTCAAGCTGCATTAACCGGCGGCGCTGCACGACGTAAGAGTTCCGAAAACCGGCCATTATCGAACTACGCTACGTCGAATGAATCGGTAGTTCAAAATGACTTTACCGTTAGCTTTGCCGTTAACTACGAGGCCGATCTATTCGGCCGCGTGCGTCGATCGGTAGAAGCGGTGCAAGCATCCGCAGAGCAAACCGGCGCGGACCTTGAGAATACTCGTTTATTACTAACAGCAGAGATTGCTGCCGACTATTTCTCATTGAGACAACTCGATAGTGAAATAGAAGCCGTGCAGGAAAGTATTGCACTACAGAAGCGGGCACTCGAATTCGTGACCGCGCGCCATAATCTCGGCGCGGCTTCCGGATTAGACGTGGCGCAGCAGCAAGCACAGCTAGATAACACAACGACCCAAGTGCACTTACTTAGCAATCAACGCGCACAATACGAACATGCACTGGCCTCTCTTGTGGGAACGCCGGCGCCGGATTTTTCTGTGCCTACCGCATCGCTGGTTGTATTACCGCCCGCCGTTCCACCGGGAGTTCCATCCGATATATTGGAGCGCCGTCCGGACATTGCATCCGCAGAACGGGCAATGGCAGCTGCCAACGCACGCATCGGTGTGGCAAAGGCTGCATTTTATCCGAGCATTTTTTTATCGCCGATCATTGGTAATGAAAGTAATGAGCTTTCGAATCTATTCAATACGTCCAGTTTATTGTGGTCGTTAGGTATATCAGCGACACAGACTTTATTCAACGCAGGCCGGGATCGCGCAAATGTTGTCTTTGCAGAAGCAGGGTATGAGGCCACTGTGGCGGCTTACCGGCAGACCGTGTTGACCGCAATGCAAGAGGTAGAAAACGGCATTACCGGTGTTGCCTTGCTAGATCGCGCTTCCATGTCTGCGGATGCCGCCGTTAAAAGCGCGCAGCGGGTTCTTGATCTTGCGAACAGCCGTTATTCCGGTGGTCTTGCGACATATCTTGATGTCGTTATAGCGCAGCAAGCCGTTTTGAATGGCCAGCGTCAAGCGACACAGATTCGCGGACAACAGTTGTTGCTGTCGGTTTATTTAATCAAGGCGCTAGGTGGCGGCTGGCAGGAAAATTAAGTCAGATAAACGACCCTCTCGCTCTGCGATTTAGAAATTATCTTTAAGAAGACAGCGCTACCCAGTGCAAGATTGCCGGTCCCCAGTGGCGTTTGGTGAAGTAGTAGCTGCCAACCACAACAAAAGCTGTGGCACAGGCCAGTACGCCTGCCCCAAGTAGCTTCAGCGGTGACGGTGCGGTAACGCGGCGCGCGCGGATGAAAACTTCTGCTACCAATAAATTGGGTAAGTAAAAGAAAAACGACATCACAATATCAAACGATCCGCTGAAGTCTTTCATATGTCCGACGCCGCCGGCGAGCATCTTCCAGAAGCCGTACTCCATGCGGTATAACCAAGATCCGATGACGAGTGCGAACAATCGTAGCGCCCATGCACGATGTATGTCGAATCTACGCGCTCGCGCATAACGAATAGTTTGAGCCGCGGCCAGCATCATCAATGCACCATATAACGCAAAGCCAACATTCATCGGCATACCGCCAACCGTACCCTTCGCAACGATGAAGATTAATCCACCGCTCCCTGTCATCAATGCCGCAGTTACATATACTCGACCTATCCAGCGGTGTAGCGCGGGGTAGCGAACGCGTAATCGATTAACGAGCTGGATGCCACCTAATGCGAGGAGAATGCCGCCGGCTGCGAAATGCACACCAATGGCAAAGGTGGCAGTTGGTGTATCCGTTTCGTAGATACGAGGAAGAATGCGATTCCATTGCATCATGCTGCCTTCTGCTACAGCACCCGCATAGAACGCGAGGATGTATAGTCCAAAGAGCAGGGCGCTTATCAATGAAACGAGAGCAAGCGCCGTTGCGCAGCTACGTAGCACTACTATGCTCGCATTTGAAGCGCCATGGCGCGCTGGTTCGAATGAAGTGCTGTCGAATAAATTGGTGCTCATGAATTCCCTTTTTATGTCCAACGGAAAATCTCACTTTTGTTTTGTCACCGATTTACTTTCCGTATGTCACGATTCCATCGTAATAACGTCATAAGTATTTATTGCTCGACGAGATTCAAAGTTATGGTTGTCGCGTGATGGCTTTGCGAAGCGCACATTATAGTCCGCGATAAAATGAGAGACCATGATGCAATCGGATTGAAATATCCGCTTCTTAGCTCAATACGGGTGCAGCCGCAACGAGATCAACACATTGGTCTGCTCGCGCAGAGTGGTCGAATGGCATGGCCAAAATCTGGTTGGCTATTTTCTGCGCAACTATGTCGAGCTTGCCGTGCAATGTTTCAAGCACATCTGCGGCAATACGTTGAAAGCGCGCGTTATCCCAACAGAAAACTGAAATCAGGATCGGTGCGTCCGCGTTGAACAGAATGATGCAATAGGCATGCCGATCTCTGTCAAAATAACATGACAAGATTACGAGAAAGGGCATTTCGCGCTGTGTTCGAATTTTTTAACAATGCCTTGTGAAAACAGAATCTTGGCAAAATGGAGGCATCCATGTACGCTTGCCTAAAAGCATAAGAAAGTACTATTTGCGATGAAAATACCAGAGTTTAATTCGCGGGGCCCAGGCTGGTGGTTTGCTTTACAGCAAAATGTTAGAAGTGCATGGCATAAAATTAAACGCCCTTCCTCGATATTAGGGTGGCTCGCATTTGGCGCAGCGGCGGGTTTAACTATTGCCTTTCTTGTTTCTAATCCAATAGGTTGGGGGGCCGCCGCAGCTGTGGCAGGCGTTAGCGGCGCTTTCTTAACGGTACGATACGGACCACCTTTGGTGCGCGCTGCTTGGAGGATGACAAAATCTATTGTAAAGGGAATCGGCAGGGCCACGAATGGGCTCGTCAAAAAATGGGGGTATTGGGGCGCGGGCCTAGGAGTGATAATTGGGACCGGCATAATTGCTGGAGCAGCAACGCACGGTAATATTCCTCTTGCACTAGTGGGAGTAAACATACTTGTGGTATCGATAGTGGCCGCTGCTGCCAGATTTGGGTGGCCACGTGCGCCCAAACGAATAAAACAAGCGTACCGAGTTCATAAACAAAGCGCAGAGAGAAATTTTGGGAAGAAGCGTTCTTCGAGCGCTCAAAACAAAGAACAAAAAAAGGTGAGGAAATATCAATGGCAGGTAGATGCTTTAATAGAAAGAAGAGACCAGCAGGCAGATAAATTAGATGAGAAGACAAACACTTTTTTAAACAACAATCGTGCTAACTATATAAGTGGCTTGCTGAGCGAAACAGAGGAGAGATTGGCTGATAAGGACGCAAAGCTGTCGCGTCATCAGGGGCGGCTTGAAAAAATACAGGAGACGAATTTAAATAGCGGCAAAAAAATAAAATCTGCCATCGATCCTGATTTTTTAAAATACCTACCTATAACAGGTGAGGATTTCTTAGATAATTTCTCAGATCCTTCCACAAGCCGACAATACCTAAATTACCCATTCACGGTTCACACCGCAGTGAGTCGTAATGGAGAAGGGCATGACGTTATATTAACTGCGCACTTGCCTGACCGCCAGGTGGTGCGAGCTCTGCTGGGGCCTGATGAACAAGAAGAAATAGGGCTTCAGCCCAACCATGTTAACTGCAAAATAAGGTTCTATATGGAGAGAGTTGCCGGCGGGGGCTACGTGCCGAAAGTAAACTTAACTAATATCGAGAAGCTACCCACAAGAAATCTACTGAGAAAAACAAGGCGACATCCATAACGCTATCTTTCCAGCTACTGATGGCGGGTTTGCATAAAAATGATTGGTGCTTTTGCGTATTGACGAGAAATTAATGCGAACCTGATTTTGTAAAATTGGGCATGGTTCAAAAACTCGATGTTTTAGTGAACACTAAATGTGGGGAGTTCAGCCAAAAGGTATTCTATGGGGGCAGCCGAGATACGAGTAAAGATAGGACATTAGCTTTTGTAAGTAGCGTTTAGCAGTAGAACGGGCATAACTTCTTGCTCGGTGTCCAGCGTTTGTAGATTCGGCATAATTGATCGTGAAAAGATAGCATTCTTCAATGCCGCGCTGATAAAACCATGAGGATGAATTCATCCTCATGGTTTTATAAGTTGTGAAACGCAGGGCATTACCCCACGTCATCGATACAAGGTGAAATGTTTGCTGATGCGCTGACCGATGGGCTAACTTCCAACCACCAGCGCCGTCCCACATGCGGTTGTTTCAAGGATAGCAGCTCGCCCATTGCCGGCGTAGCGAGCGCAATACCGGCCGCTTCTGATAGGGCATAGATGCGGTCGAAAGGTTCGTGCCAGGCGTGCATGGCCAAGTCGAAAGTGCCGTTATGCACGGGCATCAACCAGCGGCCCTTAAGATCGCGGTGAGCCTGCAGTGTTTCTTCTGGCTGCATGTGTACATCGGGCCATTGTAAATCGTAGGCGCCGGTTTCGAGCATCGTCACATCGAACGGGCCGTAGCGCTCTCCGATGTTCTTGAAGTCGGCGTGATAGCCAGTGTCGCCGCTGAAAAATAGACGCAAGTCGCCGGCGAGGATCACCCAAGATGCCCACAAGGTACGGTTGCCATCGTTAAATCCTCGTCCAGAGAAATGCTGTGCCGGCACAGCCGCAAGTCGAATATCTTGCACGGTGGTTTCCTGCCACCAGTCGAGCTGGCGTACCTTTGAGCGATCAACGCCCCATGAAATCAGACGGTCGCCAACGCCTAGCGGCGTCACGAACATCGCGACCTTGGGTGCCAGCTTTAGAATGGCCGCATAGTCAAGATGGTCGTAGTGGTCATGCGACAGAATCACACCTCTGATCGGCGGTAGATCGTCGATGCTGATCGGTGGCGCATGAAAGCGTTTCGGGCCCATCCACTGTACCGGCGAAGCACGTTCGGAAAACACCGGGTCGGTGAGCCAGAACTCACCGCCTAGTTTCAGCAATAAAGTAGAGTGCCCCAGTCGGTATAAGCTTGCATCGGGAGCCTTGGCCAGCGCCTTCGCGCTAAGGTGTTGCAATGGAATCGGCACATTCGGTACCGTGGTCTTGGGCTTCTGCGTCAGGATGCGCCAAGCGATTGCAAGCGTCTTAGCTAAACCGGGTGCCTTACGTGAGACGACGTTGTGGAATTTGCCGTCGCGTCGCTGCGGCGATTCAGTGGGCGCGACGCGGACGCCGCTGTAAGAACAAAGGGAAACACAGGCCATGTCAGATCGCTCCGGCAACGTTAGGACGAAGTGTGCAGTCGGAAGTATACTGCACGGTGTAGTTTTTCCAGTGTAGTGCTGAATCCTTGAAAAGTAAACTGTCCAGTGTATGATTAAATCATGACCTCCACGCAGCGTCTCACCGATCGTAAGCGCGAAGCGATCATTCAAGCGGCAATCACCGAGTTTCGCGCCAATGGCTTCGACGCTACCAGCGTCGACAAAGTGGCCGCACGTGCCGACGTATCCAAGCGCACGCTATACAATCATTTTCCGAGCAAGGATGAGCTTTTCGCGGAGATCCTTCGTGTAATGTGGCAGAGCAGTTCCAGCCAGAAGGAGGTGCCTTACCGGGCGAATGTACCAATGCGTGCACAATTACTCGAACTGTTGATGCAGAAGATGGCGTTGTTTGCCGACGACAGTTTCCTCGATCTAGCACGCGTTGCCATCGCGGCCTTTATCCATTCGCCAGAACGGGCGCAGGACATGGTCAATCGCTTGGGCCAGAAGGAAGGTGGTTTACTCGGATGGATTCGCGCCGCTCAAAGAGATGGCCGCCTGAAATCGGGTGATACCTCGCTGGCTGTGCGGCAACTGGAAAGCCTGGTGAAGGGTGTGGCCTTCTGGCCGCAGGTGACGATGGGTCAACCGAAATTGTCACCTCGAGAGCAACGGAAGCTGGCTAGTGCGGCAGTCGACTTGTTCCTTAGTCACTATGCTGTATAGCTCGGTGTAGTCAGGCAAAACGGTTTTGTTGGAAGTCGGATTTACGGGTGGCATCACGCGTATGCCGTGTAAGGAGGTCGATTGGCTGCTAGAGGAAATGCTCATATTGTATGAGAGAATTAATCGGGCCTTTGTCTTGATTGCTTAGAGCGAGTCGAAATCCGCTCTAACTGTAATGGACTGCATTCGAAACCGGCCGGGACCGCAATCAGTACAATTTCAGGGTGGAATTGATTGCAACTATCCGCATACCAGGACCTCATTAACTGCAATTGAGACTATATTCTATCGCTCAGGACTGCATTGTATTGTCGTAGGACAGGATTAACTGCAATCCAGCAAGCTACCTAATAATCTTGGTAAAGTCGAAAAAAAAGAATAGACGGGGGTGGTACAGGAGTACACTTTATTTGAACGCACCGAATTAGCGTTTCAATGGCGGTTGTGTTTATGAACGGTTCCCACGTCACCATGGCAAATAAAAGCACGTTTACGGAGCGTGCTTCATCATTTTTCTGAGCTGCTCATTTGCTTAAGAACGGTTGCAAACTCCCCGGCCATCATGGGAGCGTTCAAATGAAATCCCTGGACCGCCGTGCAACGGTTTGCGCGAAGAAAGACAAGCTGCTTCGCCGTTTCAACACCTTCCGCGATTATTTTGTACTGCAGATTTGTTCCAATGTCGATGATAGCGTTGAGCAGAATATCGTTGTTACCAGTTGCGATGTCATGAACGAATGATTTATCTATTTTTATCGTATCGACTGGAAATCGCTTCAAATAACTTAGACTGGAATAGCCGGTGCCAAAGTCATCGATCGAGATCCTGACACCCATCGATCTGAGCGCATGAAGAGTCCCAGCGGTGGATTCAATATTCTTCATCAGCGTGGTTTCCGTCAGTTCCAGTTCGAGGTAATGCGGTGCCAAACCCGTCTCCCGCAATACGGCGCGTACGTTTGTCAGAAAATTGTCATTCTCAACCTCACGCGCCGAAACATTTACGCCGATTACATTAAATGCCAAACCTGCATCCAGCCAAGATTTCGCTTGCTGGCAGGCTTCTCGCAGCACCCAGCGGCCGATCAGCACAATCGCGCCGCAGTCTTCGGCAACCGGCAGGAACCACGCCGGCAGCAACAACCCTCTGCTCGGGTGGCGCCAACGGATCAGTGTTTCGGCACCCGTGATGGCACCGCTCTCAAGATTGATTTGAGTCTGGTAAAAAAGCACAAACTGCCGCTTGTCGATCGCTTCGTATAGGCTGCTTTCAACAACATGACGCTTCGCTTCGCGGGAATGCATTTCTTGCTTGAAAAATTGATACTGATTGCGTCCGTTTTCCTTGGCGTAGTACATCGCGGTGTCGGCATTGCGAATCAATGTCTCGGCATCTTCTCCGTCTTCCGGGAACCGACTAATGCCGATCGTGGCGCCGATATGAAGGTCATGCCCTGCGATGCAATAGGGAGCCGTAATGATTTTGTGAATTTTTTCGATCGTCAGTGCGAAAATTTCCATCTGACTCACTTCGGATAGCAACAACACGAATTCGTCGCCGCCCAGCCGGCTAACGGTATCGCTGTTGCGAATGGCGCTCTTGAGGCGTAGCGCGACCGATTGCAGCAATTTGTCGCCAATGACATGTCCTAATGAATCGTTAACGACCTTGAACCGGTCCAGATCCAAAAATAGTACGGTCAGTTTCGTGTGGTGCCGATTTGCCAAAGCAATTGCCTGAGCGATTCTGTCATATAGTTGCATTCGATTGGGCAAATCCGTCAGGAAATCATGATGCGCGAGATGAGTCATCTCAGCTTTGGCATTTTCGATTTTCTCGGTCGAGATCTGCAATTGAACCGAAGCAATGACTAGCTGTTCATTGGCTTGCCTCAGTTTGACATTGTGATCCTGCTGTGCCGTCTTGGAGGTACAGTCATCGTGAATTGCCTGCTCTCTCGAGGTGGCCCATTCCTCTCGTTGCAATGCCTTTGTTTCCCGTCCATGCGCCGTATTCTCACGGACATGAACTTGTTCTTCTCGCGCCAGAACGGCATCTTCCCGCAAAAGGGCACATTCTTTATGCGGCTGTATAGATGTCTCGTCTACGTTGCTTCCGGTACTTTCGTTGGCGGACGCCAACTCACCTTGTTGCCTGTTAATGCCGCTCGGCTTACGGCGATCATGGATACCGGAACTGCGGCGATCATCATTCATTACGGTTCTCCTGGCTCACTCGGGCGCAAACGCGTAGAGTTTGTTGGCCGATCAGACAAAATGCCCTTGTATTAAGAAAGTGGGCCAATCTCGATGACATCATCGACAATGTCGAACGATCGAATATCCTTACTGTGCGCGCTTTCTCGCACCTTGACTAGTGACATGCCCCGTTTGAATTGCCCGGCTATTTCGGTATCCACTGCAGAACGAAGCATCTTCAGCCGAGTACGATAAAAAAACAGCGCGCGGCAATCTGATTTTGCCAGCGAAAACATGATCTGGTGCGCTAGGTGTAACGCACTGCATTTGAAACTGGACGGGATAGGTGGATATTGAAAGATGGAAGCTGAATCTGGATGTGCGGAAAGCGGCTCGTAATACCCCAACGGGTTGATGGAGACCGTCCAACAATCTTTCGTTACTTGATGCCATTCCGATGCGTATGGGAAACCTTAGCAAGGCCAATCGGAGCTATGCGCTTTGCAAGCCACGCTATCAACCAAACGTAGTCTCGCCTGGTGTGAAACGTAGTCCGTTACAACTACGTGTTATCGGTACAAAACCATTTTTAAAAAATGCAGATGATGCCGAGCGTAGTAGCAAAGTCGAAGTTTTCCCAATTCTTCGCAAAAATCGATGCGGTCTATTTAGAATACGCAACCATCAACCTTTACGCGATGAGCCATAACTTCAATGTATCGACGGATTTCGACTGCCCTGGAATGGCTGCGGTCGCCCTATGCTTTCCTTGATAAGGCGCTGACCCGTGGAGAAATCAGCTTTACGATGCAGCTGCCAGTACTTGGGCGCAGCCTCGTAACGGGAGACCCAGCGTTGATCGCAACGATCGTTAAAGACAAGAACCTGATCGGCGGCCGTGGCACACGGGCATTACGGCCGGTAGTGGGCGAGCATAGCTTGATCGTTCTGGAGGGAAGCGATCATCAGCAGCATCGTTCTGTCATGTTGCCCCATTTCTTCGCGGGAGACATGACTCGCTATGACAGCCTGACGAAAAAATGGACGGTGCATGCATTATCGCGCCAGCGTGTGGGAGCGACATTTTCCGGCATGGACTTTGTAGCGGACATTACGCTCGATATCATTCTTGAAGTCATGTTCGGCACCTTGGCTGCGCAACGGCATGATGAGGCAAAAGGTCTGGTGCGAAAATGGCTGGGATCTTTTACCAATCCAGCGATCTTGTTCCTCAGGCCGCTTCAGATCGACTTCGGGTCTCGCTCGCCATGGGGACGATTCTTGCGCAACCGGTCCGCACTGCATGAATTCATCCGATCCCTGTTGCGAGAACCGCCTACCGCGGTTGCCCTGCGCGGTGGTGTGTTGGCGAGCCTGCAGCAGGCGCGCGAGCGAAATGAACTAGTGACAAGTGACGAAGAATTGATATCGCAAGTGGTCACGTTCCTATTGTTTGGCCATGACACCAGCGCTGCAGCCATGGGATGGTTCTTCTACCATGCATGGCAAAAGCCGGAGATCGTTCAGGCGCTTGCCGATGATATCTCCGACAAGGCACGTATCAATGGGAACAATCCGGTCAACCCAGATGATCTACTTCTGCTGCGCTCCGCGATACAGGAAAGCATGCGCTTGTCGCCGGTAGTTGTTCATCTGACTCGTCACGCAGTCGCTGCAACACAGGTCGGCCGATTTGCGATCGCCGAGGGTGATCGGGTTTTGCCCTGTATGTATCTCGCCCACCGCAATCCCGTAGTATTTGAACGGCCTTCGGACTATATCTTCGATAGATTTGCGAAGCAGAATCGAGATTGGCGCCATGCTTACTTTCCATTTGGATTCGGCAACAGACTATGTGCCGGCATGCCGTTCGCCATGCGGCAAATGGTCCTGATAGCAGCAGAGATAATTGCGAACACTCGACTGGAACTGGTGAACATTCCGGTGAAGGCAGTTCGGAACATGGTCTTGATTGTTCCTTCGGGCGGTCCTCTCATGAGGCGAGCGGCATGAACAAGGTGCTAGTCGTCACCGGCGGGTTGCTCAACGAAAAGGAAACGTCCGTCATGCGCGCGGCTCGTAAGCAACTGTTGCAGTGGCGTGCAGCAGAGTCGGCATGGCTTGATCTAAAGATCAAGCTCGTCATGGCAGAGCCGATGATAGCCGGTCAACTTGAGCAACGCCTGGGGCGCCGCGACCTTGAACCGGTGGTACGCGAGTATTTCGCTCATGCTCCCGCTGCGGCTACGCCGGAGTTAACGGAAGTCGTTTTGACGACGCTGCTCGCGCGGGATGACATGCCGTACGAGACGATGTCTGTCGATGATGTGTTCGCCGGTACGCCGCGCGTGCGCCGCTCGCTGGCGGAGTGCAATTGCGTGTTCCTATCTACAACACTGTTGCGCGACTTGAGCGAAATTCTGCCGTTGCTTGATCTGCTCAAGCGGCCGCACAATCGGATTATCTTAGGAGGAGCGTTGGCTAATTTGTTGGCCGACGACTGGGAGGGCGTGCCTCAAGTCGATGTGCTGGCCGTTGGATACGGCGAGTTTCTCGTACCTGCCATTGTCTCGTATATTCGTTCCGGCTTTACCGCGTTGATACCGCCGCCGACTGGGTGTGTCGAGATGCGCCGGTGGACGCGTGTGCTTCGCGGCGGCGTTCCCGATAGCAAAGATCTTGATTTTCTACCGACACCGGACTGGGCTCGTGCGGAACGCGATCATGGTCGCCGATTCGAGATGCTGTACTACGAAAGCGTCAGAGGTTGTCCCTATCGTTGCAACTTCTGCAATTACCCGTATTTGTTTGACGATACCCGCTTTCGTTATAAGAGCGCGCGGAAGATTGCCGACGATTGGCAGCGCTATCACGAAGAAACCGGCGCGAAGTACATCACTTGCCTCGACTCACTGTTTACGATGCCGCGTTCGCGCCTTACCGCGTTGTGCGACGAACTTGTCAAACGCCGTATCGACATGAAATGGATCTGCTATGCACGGGCCGACGATCTCGCTCGTGAAGATATCGTGCGGATGATGGTCGAGGCCGGCGCTCATCAAGTGCAGATCGGCATCGAGTCCGGCGTCCAACAACTACTGGACAACATGGACAAGCAATGTACCGTAGAAGCCAATCACAGGGCATTGGACAACTGCCGCAAATGGGGACTGACGTCCGTGATTTCACTCATCGTCGGCTTCCCAGGAGAAAATGAGGATACGCTGGAGCAGACGTACCGCTTCCTAGAGGCCATGCCGCCGGACTTCTACTTTCTTGCGACATTCAGTACGCGGGTGGCCGATGTTCCCGTATTGAATGCAGCCAATCGCCGTCGTTTCGGCCTGCGCACATCACAAAATCCCAACACGGTTGCGCCGTACTGGGAACACAATACGATGTCGAGCAAGGACGTCGGCAATCATGTTCGCCGTTTGAATCGCCGCTTGATGGAAAACGCCGTATCACTGAATGCTCCTTTATTCTATTCCGGCATGCTCGGGTACCAGGCATCGCAACGTGAAGCTTTGTTGGCATTTCAGCAGCGCGTCGCCACAAATCACCCGTGGTTTCTGCGAGCGTTCGATGCTGTGCATCGCTGGGTTGATCGTAGGCTAGCCAACGATATCGAACGAACGAGGATAGATTGGGCAAGGGATGAGCCCTCGCAGCCATCGCCTGTTTCTAGCATGAATCAGACTCCTCAACAGATATACTTCGCGACATTACCGGTACCGAACAAGCATGAATGAGATTTCCGAACAGCGCGTTCGCGCAAGCGTGCTTTGGCCATCGGCGGCCAAATGCCGGTTGTATCTGTGTGCTTATGGGTTATTGAGCTTGCTGTTCGCGTTGGTCTATGGCGGAGCAAATTATTTTGCGGCGATCAGAGGTCAGACACTGCACTACTATTTCGATTGGGAACGCGAGATTCCTTTCGTGCCCCAAATGATCTATGCATATTTGTCGATTAGTATTGTATTTTGGCTGCCGCTGTTCTTTATCGACATTCGCAAAATTCGCAGATTCGCCTGGATGTTCGCGCTGAGCATCGTAGTGGCAGGCACTTTCTTCATGCTGGTTCCGGCAAAGACGGGGTTCGCGTCGACGCCCGACGTCCGCGCACTGGGCGAACCGGAAGGATGGTTGTTCTCGTTCTTGTACCAACTCGATCAGCCCTACAATACACTGCCTTCGCTCCATATCGCGCTCAGCACACTAACAATTCTAGCCGTCAAGGAATCGGTGGCTTCGCGCTGGCTTGTAGCGATGCTGCTGGTTTGGCTGATGACGATTATGTTGTCAGTCGTATTCGTTCACCAGCACCACCTCGCCGACGTGGTATCGGGCGCTTTGCTGGGATGGGCATGTTTTAGAATCTATGCCGCCAAGGTTTTTTAGCGCGGTGCAATGGGCGAATTCGGAAGACGCTCGGGGCCGGGTTCCATCGCCGGCACGGGACCTAGCCACATGCGGAAGTACTGTTTCCAATAGCTGATCGGCGGCATGCTATTGCACCCTTCGGCTTCCAATGCAGTCCATGGCAACCATGGCTTCTGATGATGTACAAGGTCCCAGTTGCCCTTGAGTAGTAACCATGACATCGGTGAGCTCACCTGCAGGTTTAGCGCACCATTGACGACATCGCGGGGAGTGAAGGCGTGCGTCACATACTGGCGTGTGGACCAGTTGAACGAAAAGCAGGCGTAAAGGACCAGCGTGTGCGTCCAATGAAGGCCCAGCCAGGCGTGCAATCCGATGAAGAACGCGAGCATCCCCGCCAATTCGAAGCGCACAGACCAAACCGACGACTGTTGAACGTTTGCAAACAGGTAGCCGGTGGATTTTGTCTGGCCGAACAATTGGCGACGCAATGGACCAGGCAAAACAGCAAACAGAATCGCACCCAGGGGAACTAGCGGCCAAAAGAAACCGCACAGAATACCGTACCAACGGACGTATTTCAGCAACAGGTTATCGTGAGGGTAATA
>Ga0157374_10000524_pt1 | contig 34473 bp, 34 predicted proteins | sample M25metaG_FD_115308 | JGI IMG/M metagenome (GOLD analysis project Ga0157374, IMG submission 115308) | Miscanthus rhizosphere microbial communities from Kellogg Biological Station, Michigan, USA - M2-5 metaG | ecosystem: Host-associated > Plants > Roots > Rhizosphere > Soil | place: USA: Michigan...
CGGTACGGCGAGCGTGGGCGAGGAAGCGGCCGAACTTGGCCTTGTAACCGCCGCGTACGAGGACTTCGACTGGGACGACGAATTGCGAGTGTTGCTGGAGGAACGTACGGGTTTTTCGCCCGACGCGATGACCGGCATGGAAGCAAACCTGCGGTTTGCCGGCCCCGAGACAATGGAGACCAAGATCTTCGGACGTCTGACTGCGTGGCAGAACTGGATCTTCCAGCGGCCGAACGCCATCGGGGAGCAGGGCGCGCTGAAACTCTACGGCAGCGGCGTATCGCCGACGTTCAACAAGGACAGAGTGTGATGAGCGGCGTGGAGAGACGGTACACGTTCAATAGAGAAAGGGTGCTGCCATGAATATTGCTCAGGTCGATTATGACGGCTTGATCCCCAACAACGTGGCGCTCGGGCAGGACGTGCGTGTGAAACGCGCACTGGAGAAGTGGCACCCCGGTTATCTCAACTGGTGGAACGACATGGGGCCCGAGGGTTTTCAGGAGTCGCTGGTATATTTACGGACGGCCGTCAGCGTTGACTCCAAGGGCTGGGCTAAATTCGACTACTTGCGCATGCCGGAATATCGCTGGGGCATACTGCTAGCTCCTGCGGTTGAGGGCCGTACGATTCCGTTCGGCGAGCACAAAGGCGAGCCAGCGTGGCAAGAAGTACCCGGCGAATATCGCGCCATGCTGCGTCGCTTGATCGTTATTCAGGGCGACACTGAACCGGCGTCAGTGGAGCAGCAACGACATCTCGGCAAGACCGCGCCTTCCCTCTACGACATGCGCAACTTGTTCCAAGTCAACGTAGAGGAGGGTCGTCATCTCTGGGCCATGGTCTATCTGCTGCAGAAATACTTTGGCACCGATGGCCGCGATGAAGCTGAAGCTTTGCTTCAGCGTCGCTCAGGTGATCCGGACACTCCGCGTATGCTGGGTGCATTTAACGAGAAGACACCGGATTGGTTGTCGTTCTTCATGTTCACGTTTTTCGTTGATCGTGATGGCAAAATGCAACTGGAAGCCCAAGCTCAGTCGGGGTTCGACCCATTGTCGCGAACCTGTCGCTTCATGTTGACCGAAGAAGCACATCATATGTTTGTCGGGGAAACCGGAATTGGCCGAACGATACAGCGTACCTGCGAGGCCATGAAGCAAGCCGGTTTGGATGATCCGTATGACGTTGCCAAAGTGAGAAAGCTCGGCGTAGTCGATCTGCCGACTATCCAGAAGAAACTTAACTTGCATTATTCGCTGGCGCTGGACCTATTTGGCTCGGAGGTTTCGACCAATGCAGCTAATGCCTTTAACGCAGGACTCAAAGGGCGTTTTCAGGAGAACCGGCTAGAGGACGACCATCAGCTCAAGAGTGAGGTCTACCCAGTGCTTAAGTTGGTCAACGGCGAGGTCAAGCGTGTGGACGAGCCCGCGTTGACCGCGCTCAATATGCGACTGCGCGATGACTATACCAATGATTGCAACAAGGGCGTCGGACGGTGGAACAAGATCATCGAGGCGACCGGTATCAAGTTCGAATTAAAACTGCCGCACGTTGCTTTTCACCGCCATATTGGTGAGTTTCGCGACATCGTGGCGACGCCAGCCGGCGATCTGATCGCCAATGCTGCATGGGAAAAGAGCAAGGATGCTTGGCTGCCTTCAGACTCTGACGGGGATTTTATTGCAAGTCTAATGCAGCCGGTGGTCGAACGCGGGAAATTCGCAAGTTGGATTGCGCCGCCTAAGGTCGGAATCGATAACAAGCCCGGCGACTTCGAGTACGTAAGGATCGCGTAGCGAAAGCTGAGAATCCGAGGCGATCGTATTGTCGGAAAAAGTGCCGCACTTTCTAAACGGCGCGGAAAATTACGAAAATCGAGCAATGACCTCAGTTGGAATAGCGAGGGCGGCAAGCTTGTCAGTGCCGTCCTTACTACGCACAGCCCAGACTCGGCTTTCACCGCCGTCGACCCCAAGTTCGAATTGGTCCTGATCCGCCTCCGAACACCGATGTTTTTTGAAGTTACGTTTTAAAAAAAACTCCGGCCGCTGGGACCGGAGTTTAAGTAGGTGGGAGGAAGCTGATTAGCGGACATTGACCCAGACGCTTTTTTCTTGAGTCAACTCCCGCATGACAGAGAAACCCATCTCACGGCCGTAGCCTGAGTTCTTGTAGCCGCCATAGGGTGCCATCGACGACACCGCTCCCCAGGTGTTGATCCAGACGTTGCCCGCTTCGAAGGACTGCGCCGCCCGCATTGCACGGCCGACATCACGCGTGATGACGGATGCGGCGAGCCCATAGGGGCAATCATTCGCGAGCGCGAGCGCTTCGCCTTCTTCCTTAAAAGTGAGCACCGAGAGCACCGGCCCGAAAATCTCCTCGCGCGCGATCTTCATCGAGTTCTGTACTCCATCGAAAATGGTCGGCCCAACGTAGTAGCCTTTCTCCAGACCTTTCGGAACGTCGGTCGAATGCACAAGCTTGGCGTCGGACTTGCCGCTGTCGATATAGCCGGTGACGCGTTCCTTCTGCTTTGCCGAGATCAGCGGGCCCATGGTGGTGGACGGGTCCATCTGGTCGCCAAGTTTGATCTTCTTGGCATTTTCGATGACCTTCTCCAGCACCTTGTCGTGAACCTTTTCGTGCAAGAACAGGCGCGAGCCGGCGGTGCAGACCTGACCCATGTTGCTGAAGATCGACATCGCGGCAACCTGCGCCGCTTGATCGATCGGTGCATCCTCAAAGACAATGACGGCACTCTTGCCGCCAAGCTCGAGGCCAATCGGCTTAAGTGTGTTGGCGGCCTGCGCAGCGATGCGCTTGCCAGTCATGGTCGAGCCGGTGAACATCACCTTGGCGACCATATGGTGGTCGACCAGGGCTGCGCCGGCAACCGCCCCGTAACCTGGCACGATGTTAACGACGCCTGGTGGAATGCCGGCCTCGGTGCACAGTTTGCCAAAGAACATCACCGACAAGCAGGCCTGCTCGGCCGGCTTCACCACCACAGTGTTGCCGGCGGCGATCGCCGGCGCGATCTTCCAGACCGCCTGCAGCAGCGGATAATTCCACGGAATAATGCCGCCGATGACACCTAGCGGCTCGCGCAGCGTCATGTTGATGTAGGGGCCCGGCACCGGGATGGTGTCGCCCTGGATCTTGGTCGCCATGCCGGCGAAGTATTCCAGCGCGTCGATCGCAGTCACCGCGTCGATCGCCTTTGAATCGCGGATCGGCTTGCCGGCGTTGAGCGACTCGAGCTCGGCCAGCTTCGGCCCGTTCGCCTCGACCAGCTGCGCCAGCTTCATCAGTAGCTTGGCGCGAGCAGCGCCGGTTTTCTTCTTCCAGGCCGGATAGGCGGCAAGCGCCGCGCGAACGGCCAGATCGATGTCTTCCTCGTCGCACTCCGCCAGATAGGCGATGATCTCGCCGTTGCCGGGGTTGAAGGTTGGGAATGTCTTGCCGTTGACTGCGGGGCGAAATTCACCGTTGATCAAGGCCCCCCACGTTTCAACGTTCGCTTTCGCGCTGGTCTGAGCGTCACTCATGCGCAGGTCCTTTTGGTTGTCGTGGGTTAATGGCGCAGCACGCCGGTCTTGTCGACTTCGTTGCGCAATGCATCCAGTTCCTCCTTCGAGGGCGGCGGTACGTTCTCGACCTTCTTGGCCACCTTGACCTCGAAGCCCGTATTGGCCTTGACGTCGTCCACGGTCACACCGGGGAACAGCTGCGCCAGCCGCGCCTCGAGCGTATCGGGGTCGAAGTCGAAGATGCATTTCGGCGTGACGATCCACTTTGGGCCGCCGCCGTAGAATTCGTTGTCGCGGCAGATCTTCTTGCCCGGGTGCGAAATGTAGTCGACCTTCTCGACGAGGCGGCGTTTGTCGTGCGCTGTGATGAACGCGTAGGTGTCGCGCACACCGACGGCGATGTCGTTGATGCCGATGGTGCCGGGACCACGGAAGCTCATCTTGCCGTCCTTGCCGGCGAGCCCAATCATGTTGGTGTTGCCCCACTTGTCGACTTGGATGCCGCCGACGAAGAATTTGTCGGCGAACCAGAAATGGTTGACGTCGCGGAACTCGCTGCCTTCCTTGTAGTACTTCGTGCCGCCCGGCGCGCCGTAGAACAAATAAGTGTCCGGGTGGTCGTGCACCGATTCCGCGTAGCGGATGAGGTCATAGCCGGTCGAGGTCTTCGGCAACTCCGGCACGTCGATATCGGTGACCTGGCACAAGGTGACCGAGCCGCCGAGCTGCAGCTTGAGATTAGGCGCGTGCGTCTTCTGCGCCAGCATGGTGGCGGCGAAGAAGATTTCGGTATGCGCGCCGGAGGTGATCTTGTCGGTGGCCTGAATTTCGCGCGAGAACACCACCGCCATCATTTCTTTCCAGGAATAGTCGCTCATTGTCGTCGTCCTTTGAATCGCTGTCGGATGATGGGCGGTTGAATCACCAGCTCACGATCGGATGGGTGTAGAGGCCGAGCAGTTTCTTGATGCCGACCGTGTCGAGATAATCGTAGTGCGGCTTGACGTGACGCTTGAGGTAATCGTCCCAGGTCTTCTTGTCGCCCTTACGGTTGGCCTCCGAGCACTTGACGTAGTCCTGGATGAATTCGACGTCCTCCTTGTAGAAGCCGTGCGCGGCGTAGGGGTGGCCGCCGTAGGGCGCCTCGATGACCACGTCCGCGTAGGCAATGGTTGTCATGAAAGGGTTCTTGCGGATCACCGAGTTTGGCACGATGCGCTCGCATTGAGTCATGATGCGGTTGGCTGCACGCGCCATCCAACGGTCGCCAAAGCGGGCGCCGAGATGTTGGCCGTTTCCGTAGACGTCGGACCAGCCGACGTGGATGATCGCCCAGTCGGGTCGCAGCGGCGGCACGGCAATGATCTTCTTGGTCTTCCCGATTGGATCGGTGAACTCGACCAACTCCTTATTGAGCTGCGGAATCGAAGTGCCAACGCCGCCGCGCCAGGCAAAGAACTCTTGACCCGACGCGGCCGCAAAGAAGCCGGCATAAAGAAGGTATTCCGAGGTCTCCATGATTTCGACCTCGCCCGACTCCGCATATTTGCGGAAGTTGTGCCCGATCGGGCAGTAGAGCTCCTGGCCGACATAGGGGGCGTAGAGCTTCTTCACGCAGCCCGCACCAATCAGCAGGTCGATCTCAAGACCGGCGGTGGCCGAAGCGACAATGGTCAAGTTCTTTTTGCCGGTGCGGATCATCTCGCGCACGATCGCCATCGGGTGATTGTCGGCGCCGAAGCCGCCGATCGCCACCGTCTGGCCGTCCTTGATCTGGGCCACGGCCTCTTCGATCGATTTGACAACCTCTTTTCTCTTCTTGCTCACGTCTTACCCTCGCTTTTGAACGTTGAAATTCAGGATTTCAAAATCGTGCAACCATAGACAGCCGAGTCCTGGCCGAGCAGGAGTCCGCCCTGGTTCTGCGCCAAGGTGACTTTCGGTGGCTTCTTGATCTGGCGTTCACCCGCTTCGCCGCGCATCTGCCAGACTAGCTCGCAGATCTGCAGGAGGCCGGTGGCGCCGACCGGATGACCGCGCGAACACAGGCCGCCGCTCGGATTGACGGGCAGGCGGCCGTCGAGCGTAGTGACGCGCTCATCGATCAGCTTCGGCCCTTCGCCGGGAGCGCAGAGGCCGAGGCGCTCGTAGAGCATCAACTCGGAAGGCGCCATCGCGTCGTGTAGTTCGACGGCCTCGAGATCTTCCGGCCCGATGCCCGCCTTTTCGTAGGCGGCATAGGCGCTGGTGGTCGCCGAGTCCGGGCGAGTGTCATCGGGCAGGCGATAGACGCCGGATTGAAGCACGCAGCTTGCGATCGTGATCGGCGTTTTGCTCGAAAAGCGCTTGGCGATGTCGGCAGAGCAGACGACGGCTGCGGCGGCGCCGTCTGAGATAGACGAGCACATCAGCAGCGTCAGCGGATCGACGATGACGCGAGATTGTACGACCTCCTCGATCGTCAGCGCTTTGCGGTGCTGGGCGAGGGGATTGAGTGAGCCGTTGAAGGAATTCTTCACCGCCGGTTTGGCGAAATCGGCAGCGGTCCAGCCGTATTCCTCCATGCGCGATTTGAGATTGATCTTCGGATGGATCGCGTAGCTGGTGGTGAACTGCATGCCTAGCTCGGACAGGTCGAGCTCGGAGACGCCGCTGAGCGCGCCGATGGTGCGGGCGGAATCGCCGACATTCATTTTCTCGACGCCGACAGCGAGCGCGACGTCGGCGGCGCCGGACGCCACCTCAAGCCAGGCGCCGCGCAGCGCGGTCATCGCGCTGGCGCAGGCATTTTCGACGTTGACGATCGGGATGCCGGTGATGCCGGAATGCTGTAGCACCACCTGGCCGCGCACGCCTTCTTGCCCGGTAAGCAGGCCGCCGAGTGAATTGCCGACGTAGGCAACATTGATGTCGGTGGCCATGACGCCAGCGTCGTTGAGCGCACCCCAGATCGCCGGGTAGGCCAAGGCCTTGAGCGGCTTGTCCAGGAACTTCCCGGTGGGATGGGCGCCAACGCCGATGATGGCCACGTCGCGCATCAGCGGGCTGCTCCATTCGCGGGCACGTATTTGTAGGTCAGCTCATCCTTGTGCTCGGGTGTGTCGGCGAGCGGCTCGACGATCAGCCGCATCTCCATGCCGTCCTCAAGGACACCGCGCTCGACAGGATATTTCGAGCCGATCAGGGAGAACACGCGTGGACCTTCTGGCAGGTCGATGAAGGCCTGAAACGATGGCGCGGTGAAACCCTTTGGCGCGAAGTACGAAATGGTGTGGCTATAAAGCTTGCCTGTGCGGCCGATCTCGATTTCCTCCATTGCGCCGTTGCGATGGCACGATGGGCAAACGGGCATTTTCGGAAAGACGACTGTGCCGCACTCCCGGCAGCGATTTCCGAGCAGACAAGGCGCCGCGCCGGGCTCCGTCGGAACACGCAGATTGTCGGGGTTAAGCACCTTCACAGAACGCACTCACTTGTTTGGAATCAGACGCCGAGATGCCTCTTCAATCCACGGAAGCCGGCCGCGAAGACGCGTGCCATCGTCTGCTCGCCTTCAGCTTCCTTGCCTGGCTCGGTGTCGAACTGCGTGGACCATTCGCCGAGCGTGCCGTAGCTATCGGTGATCGGTCGCAAATGCATGGTGGTCCGGATATTCTTTACCGGCAGCGGACCTTCCAACACCGAATAGGTGATGGTGTGGGTCTTGTCGTCGAGTGCCTCGAGCCGCTCGCGCAAAACCTCCTTGGTCCCGGCCATGCCGAGTTTGCGCACCGCGCCGATCTCCGTCGGCTTTTTGCCGGGTTCGATCGTCGAGTCTTTCATTCCCGGCATCCAGGAGGGAAGACCGTTGTAGTCAGCTGCGGTGCGCCAAACGCGTTCGATCGGCGCGTTGATGACCGTGCTTACAAGTACTTTCGGCATCGTGTTGTCCTGCTTACAGAGGGCAGCGAAACGCGCCGGCCGTCGGCGGAAAAAGGTTGTCCAGGAACGTGCGGCGCGCGCGGTGACGGGCATCTCCGCCCGTCGTCGATTTATGGTATAACGCTGTTCTAGCATGTCAAGCTGACCTGGCGTTGCATTTTTCGCCCTCACGCAGGTTCGTTAGTTGACCGGCGGGGCATATTGATGATTATCAATATCAAGAATAAGTGCGGGAGAGCGTCATGTCGCAACGAACAGCGCAGGTTTCGGCAACGACCAGCGATCAGCCGGCCTGGAAAGAACGCATGGCGGTGGCGCTCGCGCGCGACATCGTCGACGGCGAACGCATCATTTCTGGCGCGCACACGGAGATATCCTTCGCGGCCGCGATGCTCGCGCAGAAAATGCATGCGCCGAATATCAAGCTGCAACTTGGCGGTACGTGCTTTCTGGTCAACGTCACCGATCTGCCGGTGCGTCTGCCGAAAACATCGACCGAGTATCGTATGATCCGCTGGGCCGAGATCGCTTACGATCACATGGAGACTTTCATGTATTTCGGCGCGCCCGGTGGGCGCGCCTATTACGCAGGTGGACGTCCGCCAACGAACAAATATTTTGTCGGTGACAAATTCTTCGCCGGGGGCATTCAGGTCGATGGCAACGGCAATGCCAACATGATCGGCCTGAAGGGCGAGGGCGGGCGCCGCTTCGCGTTCCGCGGGCCCGGCACGGTCGGCATCGCGGATATCGTGACCGTGGCGACGCCATACATTTTCGTCACGCATCACGACAAGCGCACGCTGGTCGAGCAAGTCGACTACATCTCGATGCATGGGCCCAACGGCTGGCGCGACAACAAATATCCGGGCCACGGGCCGAAATGGATCATCACGCCGCGCGCGATCTTCACATTCAACAAAGGCGGGCGTGCCGAGCTCGCCGGCGTATTCGCCGGCACCACCAAAGAGTGGGTGAAGGACAACACCGGCTTTGGTTTCGCATTGGCACCGGATTTTTCTGAAGTGACGGAACCGACCGAGGAAGAGCTTGCGGTGCTACGCCACGAAATCGATCCTGACGGAGTGTTGCGGCATTAGGAGCGCCGTGGAGCGGAAATCATGAGCACGCAAGTCTATGTTGCGGGAGTGGGCTCGACGAAGTTCGGTGTGTTGCCTGGCCGCACGCTGCAAAGTCTTGCCGTCGAGGCCGGTCGTGCGGCGTTGCGCGATTCAAATATCGCCCCGGCGCGAATCGGTTGTGTGTTCGTCGGCAACTTCGTCGGGGGCATCATGACCGGTCAGGAATTGCTTGGGCCGATCGTTGCCGCAGACCTCGGTCTGTCGAATGTCGCGGCCATCAAGATTGAGGCGGCCTGCGCGTCCTCGAGCGCAGCCGTGCGGATCGGCCACGATCTTGTGCGTGCCGGGGCCGAAGACGCCGTGCTGGTGATCGGTGTCGAGCGCCTGACCGGCGCGCCGCGCGATGCCCTTACGACGGCCATGACGGCGGCTATCGACCAGGCCACGGAAGGCCAAGCGGGCCTGACGTTTCCCGGCTTCTGGGGCATGGTGATGGCGCGGCATACGCATCTCTACGGCACGACGCGCGACCAGATTGCCGCTGTGACGGTGAAGAACCGCCAGTTCGGTGCTATCAATCCGCTGGCGCAATTTCAGAAACCGGTCGCCTTGGAAGAGGTGATCGCGTCGCCGCCGATTTCGGATCCGATCCGGCGCTACGATTGTTGTCCTGCCACAGACGGTGCGGCGGCGCTGGTGCTCGCCAACGAAAGCCTCGTCAGGCAGAGCGGCTCCCCTGCAGTACGTATTGCCGCCTCGGTGTTGGTCAACGGCCCGCCGCGCATCACCGACTACGCCGAAATCACCATACATGACGGCAGCGTGCTCGCCGCGAAACGTGCGTACGAAACTGCCGGCGTCGGACCGGACGACATCGACCTCGCGGAGTTGCACGATTGCTTCTCGATTGCGGAGATCGTCGACAGCGAGGACCTCGGGTTTTTTGCAAAAGGCGAGGGTGGGCCGGCGGTCGTCCGCACGCCCTCGGCCAACAGCAAGGTTGTGATCAATCCAAGCGGGGGGCTTCTGTCGAAAGGTCACCCAACGGGGGCAACCGGTTGCGGGCAGATCTACGAGGTGGTGATGCAATTGCGCGGCGAGCATCCCAACCAGATCGGGAAAGCCCGCCTGGGCCTGACCCACAACGGAGGCGGCACTGCAGCTGCGGTGACGGTGCACATTCTCGAGGCGGTCCGATGACGCTAGAGGGAAGGGTGCAGAGCCACACGATCATTCGCGTGCCTGACAAGGCGCACGCGGCGGCGGCTCCTTTCGTGCTGGTGCTGGTCGAACTTGCGGATGGAAAGCGGGTGCTCGGGCATTTCAACCGCGCCGAGCCGCCGGCGATCGGCAGTCGGGTGACCGCCGAGCCATCAGAACAAACGCCGGTCTTTCGAGAGGAAGCGACATGAAGCTTGAACCGATCACACGCGCCAACCGCCCGCAACGCAAGGAAGTGCTGATGGGTGAGGAGGAGGCCGCCGCGCTTATCAAGGATGGCGACGTCGTCATCGTCGGCGGCTTCGGCACAGTGAACCATCCGATGCCGATCATCCGCGCGCTTATCCGCCGCAAGGTGAAAAATCTGACGGTCATCGGCGCGGCCACCGCCGGGCTCGAGGTCGATCTCCTGATCGGCGCCGGCTGCGTGAAGAAAGTGATCGCGCCCTATGTCGGGGCGGAGCTGCATGCGCCGGTCGGTAATTGTTTCCGCTACGCCGCCGAAAACGAAGAGATCGAGGTCTACGAAACCACGGAGTATCTGCTCTATTCGCAGCTCGACGCGGCGGCCCGGGGTCTGGGATTCATGCCATGGCGTGGCGGCGTCGGTACATCTTTGCCGGTATTGAACAAGGACTACGTGCCCTTCAATGACCCGATCAACGGCGAGCCCTATCTCGCGGTGCCCGCCTTGCACGCCGACTGGGCGGTCATCCATGTCGGCCAAGCCGATAAGTACGGCAACGGCCAACATGGCGGCGCGCGCTTCGGTGACCGGCTGTTATCGCGTGCGGCCGAGCGTGTGATGCTGACCGCCGAGCGCATCGTGCCCAACAGCGAAATCCGCAAGAATCCATTTAACACGTCGGTGGCTTATGCCGATGTGGTGGTGGAAGCGCCCTACGGGTCGCATCCCTTCGCCAGCCATGGCTTCTACATCGAGGATGAAGACAGCATCCGCGAGTATGTCGCGGCCTCGCTCGCCTATCGCAAGCGCGACCTGGCGGCGTGGCAGTCTTATCTCGAGCGGTGGGTCACCGGCGCTACGAACCAAAATGAGTATCTAGCGAAGCTCGGCGCCGACCGCATCGCAAAATTGACCAATGCGATTCATGCCTGACGAAAACCGGCGTAAACCATCGGCTTTCAGGGAGTCGCGCAACGGGTTGCGCGAGGCCATTCTCGGCTTGCTCGCGATCCGTCCGATGACAGGTTACGACCTGTCGCGTTCTTACCGGCGCGCCCTGCAGCAGATCTGGTACGCGCCACTTGGGCAGGTCTATCCGACGCTGCGCAAGATGCGACGCGACGGTCTGTTGCGGGTTTCGATCAAGTTTCAGCGCCACCGTCCGAACCGAAAGGTCTACAGCCTGACGGCGCGGGGCCAGAAATTACTGATCCAATGGCTCTCGCAACCCGCTGTCCTGCCGCGCATGCACCATGAGTTCATTCATAAGCTTTTTCAGCTCGGTCATGTCGCGCCCGCGGGGCGCGTGGAACTTGTCGAAGTCTATGTCGAGCGCTGCCGCGAATGGTTGCATTCTCTTCGCCGCGCCGAGGCGATCCTGGAGCCCGCGTTGAATGGACCAAACGCCGAGAACGCCTTGTTTCAGCTCCTGTCGCTCCGCCACCTGTGCCGGATCGTCGAATGCGAGGCGGAATCCGCGCGGCAGATTGCCGACGAGATCCGTGCCCATTCACGCACGTCCGTTAAACATTCGGGAAAGATAGCGCGCTTCCCGGAAAGCACAGCTTTCGCCGGCCAAACGCTGTCGCCGACGCTCTGACGTCGCGCGCGTCGTCTAGGGGCGGACGCCCTTTCCATAAACCTAGAACAGCATTATACCAAGGTCTGAGGGCGCCGCCGCGATGAGCAGGAAGATTCCGACCACGATCAAGGATCAGGAGCTGGTGGCGCAGCGCCGAGGCGAAATCATCGACGTCGCGACCCGCCTTTTCCTCGAGCGTGGCTTCCACAAGACGTCAATTCGCGACATTGCTCGGGCCTGTCCGTTCAATCTCGCCAGCCTCTACATGTATGTGACCTCCAAGGAGGACATCTTGTTCTTGGTGGCGCAGCAACTAATCGACGAGAAAGCCCGCGCCATGGCCGAAGTCGAGATGTTCGAGGACAATCCGGCGGAATCATTTCGCACCGCGCTAAAATCCTATTGCCGCATCGTGCATGAATATCGGCCGCATATCAGGCTCCTTTACCGGGAACTCGAGGTGCTTTCGCCGGAGCGCCGTGAAATCGTCATGACGTCGCTGTCGACGGTGACCAGCGTGTTCGAGAAGATCGTCCGCAAAGGCATCGACAAGGGCGTTTTCGCCGACGTCGACCCGAAGCTAGTCGCGCTGAACTCGCTCTTTCTCTGCCATCTCTGGTCGATGCACGCCCGCGCTTTGCGCTCGATCACGCAGAACATCAACGAGTTCTTCGAGATGCAGAGTAAGATCATGCTGCAGGGCATGCTTGCGCGCGAGCCCGCGACAGCATTGGCCGCGCGCCGCTGACAAGACGTCTCGCGCGGCGAGGCCGCGCGCTGCAATCACAGCGTGTCGACACGCGCCGATCTACTTCAGCGCAACAGGGCCGAAGCGTCGCACTGACTTGCCCGTACCGGTCGTCTATGGTTTGCTAGAACAGCGTTATACTAGAATGTGGCGCGTGAGATGATGCAGTCACTTTGGCACGACATTCCGAAACATCACCAGGAGCGCACCTGGTCGATCTACGGCAAAAGCGTGCCGCAGCTTTTCATCGAACGCGCGGCCGCGCGTTCCGATGCGGTGGCGTTGCGCTACAAGGATTTCGGACTCTATCAGGAGGTCACCTGGCGCAAGTATCGCGACGACGTCGAGGCGGTTGCGCTCGGATTGATTTCGCTCGGAATCGAGGCCGGTGACCGCATCGCGATCATGGGCGATCCTTGTTACGAATATTTCGTCGCCGATATGGCGGGCCTGTGCGTCGGCGCGATCACGTATGGCATCTATACGACCTGCTCGCCGACCGAAGTACGGCATCAACTCGAGAATGCCGGCGCCAAGCTGTTCATCGCGGAGAACCAGGAATATGTGGACAAGGTTCTCGATCTTGAAAATCTGACGACCGATCTGCGCAAGATCATCGTTAGCGACATGCGCGCGATGTTTCTTTATCGCGACGAGCGCATCCTGTCGTTCGAGGGCTTAAAAGCGCTCGGCGATGAATTGCGGCCGAAGCAGCCGGCGCTGTTCGAGCAACGCATCGCTGCGGTCAAGCCCGAAGACGTTGCGGTATTCGTCTACACGTCAGGAACGACCGGCGCGCCGAAGGCTGCGATGATCACCCATCGCGACCTGATGGTCGGCATGGTCAATACCTACCTGCAGGGTTTTCCGGAACTGGAGCAGGGGCCACAGCGGATCGTCACGCATCTTCCGCTGGCCCACCTGGTGGAGCGCTCGATGAGCCTCTGCCTGATGCTGATCGCCGATGTCACGCCGCATATCGGGGAGGAAGTCGACAATCTGCGCGAGACGCTTGTCGAAGTCGAGCCGACGTTTTTTCACGCAGTCCCGCGCGTCTGGGAAAAAATCGCATCCCAGATCCAGGTCAACATTGACCGCGCCGACCCATTCAAGCGGATGAACTATCGCGTCGCCATGGGGATCGCGCGCCGATATGCCAAGTACGTGTGGGCGCGCGAGCGGCCGCCGGCCTGGCTTTCGGCCGGCTATGAGCTGGCACGGCAATTGGTATTCAGGCCGATGTTGATGAAGGTCGGGCTGCACAGATTGCGCGCCGCGCTTACCGCCGGCGCGCCGATTCCGCCGACCGTACAGGCCATCTGGCAGGTCTGGGGCGTGAACCTGCGCAATCTTTATGGGATCACGGAGCACACACTCGTGCTTTGCCAGAGCGATCCATTCCAGCAACCAGGCGATGCCGGCGTGCCGCTGTTTCCAAAGGACGTACAGCTTGGCCCTGACGGCGAAATCCTTGTGCGCGGACCTGGAATGTTCGCCGGCTACTGGCGGAATGAGGAAGCAACCCGTCAGGCGGTTCAAGACGGCTGGTTTCATACCGGCGATGTCGCCGAAAAGCTGGCTAACGGCCACTTCCGCATCATTGACCGCAAGAAGGACATCATGGTCACCAGCGGCGGAAAGAACATCTCGCCCAGCGAAATTGAAAACTTGCTCAAAGGCAGTGCTTACATCAGCGAGGTTGTCCTGTTCGCCGACGGGCGCAAGTTTCCGAGTGCCCTGATCGAGATCGATTTTGACACGGTGTCTGATTGGGCGCGTCAGCACGGCATCGTCTACACCGGGTTCACGTCACTCGCACAACATCCCCGCGTAGCCGAGTTGATCGGCGCTGAAATCGAAAAATCAAACATTCAACTCGCCCGCGTTGAGCAGATCAAGAAATTCCGGATCATTCCGAAGGAGCTCGATCCCGAGGAGGGCGACACGACGCCGACACGCAAGGTGAAGCGCCGTCATATCTACACGATGTTTCAGGATCTGGTCGAAGGTATGTACCGGGACGATCAAGAACTCCGGACTGAAGGCACGCAAATCAACAGGCAGCTCGCAACGAGCTGAAAATGGGAGGACGAAATGAAAAGCGAATTGCTTCGCCGCGGCTTTGCTGCAGCCGCAATGATCGCCTGCTTTGCGGGTTTTTCCGCGGCGCACGCGCAGGATGCTTACAAGATCGGTTACATCACCGATCTTTCCGGCCCTCTGGCGGGTTCCTACACCCCGACCTGGGAGGGATTTGAGCTGTACATCAAGGCACTCAACGACCGGGGCGGGATCAATGGCAAAAAGGTCGACGTCGTGCTCGATGACGACGGTCTGAAGGCTGATCGCGCCGTCGCCGCCGCAAAGAAGCAAACCGAGCGTGACCAGGTTCTCGGAATTTTCGGGTTAAGCCTGTCGAGCACACAGGGGCCCGTCTACGCTGAGATGCGCAAGGCCGGTGTCCCCGTCGTCTCGACTTTCAGCGGGATCGGCGATGCGCTTCCTCCGGCGCAACCGTTTTCCTACAGCACCGGAGTGGTATTCGAGATCGCCGGCGAGGCGATCGGCGAGCTTGGGCAGAACATCAAGAAAGGCGGCAAGGTTGTCGGCATGACGTTCGACAGCGTCGGCGGCCGCGCCGCGCTCGCGCACAACAAGAAGGCGGTCGAAGCCGCCGGTGGCACATGGGATGAGGTCATCTTTCCGATTGCGACCACGGACTTCACGCCCTTCGCCCAGGCGGTTACCGAGAAGAAACCCGACGTCGTTGTCGGTCATTACGGCTCCGGCCAGAACCTCGGCGTGATTCCGGCGTTGCGCCGCTCCGGATACAACGGTCCATATGTGGTGGCCTCGTATGGCGTGACTGAGGACACCATCCGTCAGGCGGCGCAGCGAGCGGGCAGTGGCGAAAACATCTACTACGTGACGCGCTATTCTTCTTCGTTCGACAAGAATCCGTCGGTCGCCGAAGTGGCGGCCGCGCAGACGAAGTACGGCACGTCAAAGCCGTTCTCTAGCATGCATGTCACGGGTTGGGCGCTCGGCAAATTCGCGGAGGCAGCCCTCAAGGGTTGTGGTTGGCCGTGCACGCGAGAGAAGCTCGACGCGACGATTCAGACCTTGAAAGTCGACATGGGCGGACTTACCGGCGGACCGATCGAGATGTCGGCGACCGATCACTACGGTCCATCCTACTGGCGTCTCTATGCCTGGGACGCCAAGGACAACGCCATGGAGCCGAAGGGCGAATGGGTCAAGAAGGGCTCGCAGGGCTTCAAGTAAGTCTGACGGCATCAAATTCATAAAGGCGGAGGACGTCCCTCCGCCTATTTTTCCGAAAGATCGAGCTCGTGGAATTCGTCGCGACCGTCATTATCCTGACGTGCACCTACGCACTGCTCGCCGCCGGCATCGTCATTCTCTACAAGGCGGGGCGGGTGGTGAATTTTGCGCATGGCGAGATCGCCATTGTCGGCGGCTACGTGTTTTACAGCAGCGGCCTGATGACCGGCTCGCCCTGGTTGGCGGTCGTAGGAGCGGTTGCGTTCTCGATCGTCACCGGCGCCTTTATTTATGTGGCGATGATGCGTCGCGTGGTCGGTGAGCCATTCTACGTTGCGATCCTGATCACGGTTGGCATCGCAATCGTGCTGAAGGCGGCGATCATCGTGATCTGGCGCGCCGAGCAGGTCACGATCGATGTCGGTGTTGCACCTGCAATCCGTCTCGCCGGCGGCGCGACTTTGTCCTATATGGATCTCGCCAGCATCGTGCTGACGATTGCTTTCTTCGTCGCGCTGTATCTTTTTTTCACCTTTACGCGGCTCGGCGTGCAGTTCCGCGGCACCGCTGAAAACGCGCTGCTGGCCAGTCAGCGCGGTGTCAACGTCAATCTGGTGCTTTCGCTTGCATGGATCATTGCGGTGGCGGCAGCGACGCTGTCGGGCGTGCTTTACGGCGGGCGCGCGTTTCTTGGCAGCGCGAGCGTGACGATCGGGCTCGCCGGCCTGACAGCGGCGCTGGTCGGCGGACTCGACAGCCTGCGCGGCGCGGTGGTCGGAGCGTTCATCGTCGCGCTCGCGCAATATCTGACGGTACGTCTCATCGATCCCGTGCTGAGTGAAGCATTGCCGTTCCTGATCCTGCTCGTCGTGATGAGCGTTCGGCCGTGGGGCTTATTCGGCACCGTTGAAGAACTGGACCGGGTCTGACATGGCGCGCGCTGGCACAAATCTCCGTACCAGTTATCTCGAATCAAACGAGGTGTTGCGCCGGCCGTATCAGAAGTTGCTGATCGCGCTCATCCTTGCCGCCGCGCTGATGTTGCCCTTCGCGTCATCGGACTATTTCATGCACTTGATAAACCTTTGCTTTCTCGCCTGCATCGGTGCGCTCGGACTGATGATCCTGACCGGTTTCTGCGGACAGATATCTCTCGGCCACGCCGCCTTTCTCGCGATCGGCGCCTTCACGACTGTCATCCTCACGGTGCACGTAAAGATGCCGTTTCTCGTTGTTGTTCCGGCCGCCGCCGTTTCGGGCGCCATTGTCGGCTTCCTGGTCGGCCTGCCGTCGTTGCGGTTTCGCGGGGTCTATCTCGCGATCAGCACTTTGGCGATGCACTACGCAATCGTCTTTCTGTGTACGACCTACCAGGCGAATTTCGGTGCAAGCGCGAGCGCCGGCATAACCATTGCAGACCCGGTCATCGGTTCCCTGCGTCTGCGCGGCGAACATGCCTGGTACTATTTTCTTCTGGTATTAGTCACGCTCTTCACGGCCGGCTGCGTCAATCTGGTGCGCACGCGGCCTGGCCGTGCCTGGATGGCCATTCGCGACCGGGATATTGCTGCCGAAGCCCTCGGCATAAATCTCACTCGCTACAAGCTCGCAGCATTCATGTTGAGCGCAATGCTAGCTTCGGTGTCGGGCAGTCTCGCCGCCTACTACAGCAATGTGGTGACCGTCGAAGGTTACACGCTCGATCTGGCTGTCATCTACGTTGCGATGATAATTGTGGGTGGCATGGGTTCGGTCCTGGGCGGCCTGCTCGGTGCGATTTTCATAACGCTGCTGCCCTACGCAATCGACAGCTTGTTCGAATTCCTGCCGCGGGCTTGGCGCTTCGGTTCTACGGTATTCGGCGTGCAGGTCGGTGCGGTCGGAGTGTGCATAATTCTATTCCTACTGTTCGAGCCCAAGGGCCTTGCTGAGATTTGGCGGCGCACAGAGACCTATTTTGACCGGTGGCCGTTCCGATATCGGCCGCTCGATACCACGCGGCGGTGATGCGATGACCGAGCCATTGCTGCAGGTCCGTCAACTCGAGGTCGTCTACAATCGCGTCGCGACCGCGATTCAGGGTGTGTCGCTCGATGTGCCGGAAGGCGAAATCGTGGCGCTGGTGGGCACCAACGGTGCGGGGAAAACCACGACTTTGCGTGCTATCTCCGGCTTTCTTCCGTCCGAGGACGTCGCGATCACCGACGGCACGATCACGCTACGGGGAGAGCGCATCAACGGCCGCATCCCTCATCAACTTGCCAAAGCCGGCATCATTCTGGTGCCGGAGCGGGAGAAGGTGTTCGCCACGCTAAGCGTGCAGGACAATCTCGCCTTCGCGGCGCGAGAGGACGGTGCAATCACCATCGATCGCATCCACGGTTATTTTCCGCGCCTGCGCGAACGGTCTTCCCAGCTCGCCGGCTATCTCAGCGGCGGCGAAAAGCAGACGTTGGCGATTGGCATGGCGTTGTTGTGCCGTCCGACGCTGCTGCTGATCGACGAACTGTCGCTCGGGCTTGCCCCGATTGCGATCAAGGAGCTGATGGGACGCCTGCGCCAGATCAGCCGCGAACTGCGGCTTACCGTGTTGCTGGTCGAGCAGAATGCAAGGGCCGCGCTCTCTATAGCCGACCACGGTTACGTCATGGAGAGCGGTCGAATCGTGTTTTCGGGCAAGGCCGACGAGCTGTTGTCGCATCCGGACGTTCGGGAATTCTATCTGGGCGGAGCAGGCCAAGCGGAAAACAAGAGCTACCGCGACATCAAACAGTACCGTCGCAAACGCCGGTGGTGGGGCTGATGGCGCTCGATATCCAAGAGCTCAGATTGCAGTTCGGCGGTCTCACCGCTCTGAATGGCGTCGGCTTCAGTGCGAGCGATGGCGAGCTGGTCGCGATTGTCGGCCCGAACGGTGCCGGCAAGACCGCGCTCTTGAATTGCATCAGCGGCGTCTACAGGCCGAATGCCGGCCACATCATGCTCGATGGCCACGATCTGACAACCGTTTCGGTGGACAAGATCGCACTTGCCCGGGTCGGCCGCGCCTTCCAGCACGCCGAGTTGTTCCCGCACATGACCGTGATGGAGAATCTGTTGGTTGGCCGCCATCTGCTCATGCGCACGGGAGTCTTTTCCGGAGCGTTCTATTTCGGACGCGCGCGACAGGAGGAGGCAAGGGAGCGAAAAATAGTGGAGCGGATCATCGATTTCTTCGAGCTTTATCGTTATCGCGATGTGCCGGCTGGCGATTTACCCTATGGCGTGCAGAAAATGGTCGGTGTCGCACGCGCGCTCGCCCTCGACCCCAAACTCCTGCTGCTTGACGAGCCGTCGACCGGCTTGATGCGCGAGGAAAAAGAGAATTTTGCACGCTATCTGCTGCGAATCCGGCACGAACTCAAACTGACGGTCCTTTGGGTCGAGCACGACATGCAGATGGTAACCGACCTCGCCGACCGTATCGTCGTGCTCAACTACGGCGAGGTCATTGCAGACGACATACCGGAGGTCGTGCGCAAGATGCCGAAAGTGGTTGAGGCCTATGTGGGAGCGGAGTAGGGCGGGTCACGCTGCTAGTATCAATTCACGCGCCGCTCGTAACCCTGCCAATAAGGCTCGCGCAGCGTGCGTTTGAGTAATTTGCCACTGGCGTTGCGTGGCAGCCTGTCGATGAAGTCGACCGATCGCGGTCGTTTGTAGCCAGCGATCTTGCCGCGCACCCATTCGATGAGCGTAACTTCATTGAGCGTGCTGCCCTGGCGTTTGACTACGACGGCCTTGACCGTCTCGCCCCATTTCTTGTCAGGAATTCCGATCACTGCGCATTCGACGATGTCCGGGTGGCCGGCCAGCACTGCCTCGACTTCCGCCGGATAAACATTCTCACTGCCGGACACGATCATGTCCTTGATCCGGTCTTTGATGAAAATGAAGCCATTCACATCCACGTAGCCAGCATCTCCGCTGTGGAACCAGCCGTCGCGCATGACCTCGGCGGTAGCTTCCGGCCGGGCCCAATAGCCGGCCATCAGGCTTTCACCTTGATAACAGATTTCGCCGACCTCGCCGGGCGGCAGGTCTTCGCCATTTGGCCCGACGACCTTGGACTGCGCGCCAAACATCGGTCGCCCGCACGACAACAGCTTCTCCCCTTGGTGATGTTCGAAAGGAAGGCAGGTGAAAGGTCCGGTGGTCTCTGTCAGCCCGTAAATCTGACAGAACTTGCATTTGAAAATCTCAATGCAACGCTTGAGAAGATCAGGGGAGATCGGTGCGGTGCCGTAGGTGATGTGTTTGAGCGACGCGAAATCGGCGCTGCGCGCCTGCGACAGTTCGGTGAGGAACAGCATCACAGAAGGCACCAGCAGGGCGACCTCGATCTTCTGCCTGACAATGACATCGAGCATCTGCTCAGGCACGACCTCGCGGACGAACACGAGTGTCATGCCCTCCTGCATGCTCCATACCGCCCATCCAGTGCCGCCGATGTGAAACATTGGCATGCAGACGAGCGATCTGCCGCCTTCACGCATCTCAGGCATTTCAAGCGCGAGACAAAGCCCGGTGTTAAGCACATTGGCCCCTGTCAGCATCGCGCCTTTGGGCAAGCCGGTGGTTCCGGATGTGCAGAACTGCGTGCTGACCGCGCCGTCCACGTCGCGGCGGGGGTCGTCCCCGCCACGGGGCAATTCGTCATATATCACGGTACGAACGCCTGAGGCGAGCGCGTTGGTCTTGAATTCCGGACCGCACACAATGAGTTTAGGCATGACGTCTTCGATGATCGCCTTGATTTCAGCCGGAGTCAGCCGCCAGTTAAGCGGCGCAGCGACGAGGCCCGCTTTATCGAGGGCAAAGATCAACTCGAGATATTCCGGACAGTTCTTGTCGAGGATGGCGATCCGGTCGCCGGGAGCCAGACCCGTCTTCACCAGGCCTCCAGCCAGCGCCGAGCTTGAACGATCCAGCTCGCCGTAGGTCTGGGTCTTTCCCTCGTACCAGATTGCATCGAGATCCGGATGCCGCTGGGCGCGCCAGCGGATCAATTCGGCAAGCGTCCGCACGCTATCGTCTCCCCTCGTAGCCGGTGCGCGATTAACCCAGCGCGGCCATCATTTTTTGCGCCGAAACTGCGGTGCGTCCGTGCACAATCTTCGCCACTGTACGCTCCCCGTCCGTCACCGTGACATCGAAGGTGAAACGGTTGCGCTCGCGCGTGCGCAATACGGCATTCACGACAAGTGTGGCGCCAACTTTGCTGGCGCCCAGATGATCTATCTCGACCCGGGTCCCCACGGTGATCTGACCCGGTTCAATGAGCGTCTTGGAAATTTCATAGCAAACCATTTCGGCGATCGTGACCAGATATGGGGTCGCCGCCACCATCGGCATGCCCGGCACCAGATGCCCGACTGTATCTTTGTCGTGCACTTTAAAATTTGCGGAAAGGCTCGTGCCTTTACCGCCCGCATCTGTCTGCTGAGCTGCCGGTGCGTTTGTCATAGCAACTACATCCGCCGTTTCTGCGGTTGCCAGCTATGCTCGAGGTTTGAGATCAGCGCCTGGTCGTAGAAGCAAAAAGCCTGCTGGCGGCTGTATACCGCCATGTAGCGGCGGTAGACGTCCCAGGGCTCCTGGCCGACACGCAATGCCTTGCGATTGCTGATCGTGCTCGTGAATCCGGCGGCAACCATCTGTGTGGTGTTACGTTCGATCGCTGCATCCATGTCGGCCACTTCCACGACTTCGTCGCAGATAAGCATGCCCTCAGGTGTCCCGGCATAAAACTTCTTTTCGAAGAAGATGCCGTGGCGTGCCTGCAGGATGCCTGTGAGGCGCGGCAGCCGCAGGTTGGCGGAGCCCGGAATGAAGCCTTCCTTGCTGGCCGGCAGATTGAAATAGGCGTCGGGTTCGGCGATCACACGGTCCATGACGCCCAGCAGTTGACAGCCGCCGCCAATGGCGAAGGAGTCAACGACCGCGAGCCACGGTTTCTCGATCACGTCCTCGAGCTGATCGCTGTGGCGGTCGGGATGGCTGTGGCCTCGGTAGATCTTGTTAAGCAGGCCCAGCTCGCGCTCCATGATGAATTCGATGAAGGATATCTGGCCGTAGTAGAGATGAGTGAGATTGATTCCTGCGTTGAAAATGCGCTTGCCCTGATATTTCGGATGCTGCAGTAACCCGCCCCGCAGCACGCCGACCTGAATGCGGTCATCGAGCAGCACGAGATCGACCGCCGTCTCCATCGCAGCCATGGTACCGTCGTCCTCGGCATTGAGGAAGGCGCGGTTGCCGTGCGTGACAGTGCCGACATTGCCCTTGCGCTCGACGGCGGTATCGCCGATGACGACACGGCCCGTGCGCCAGAATTCCGGCAACAGTTCTTCGGCTTCGCGCTTCGGACGCAGCATGGCGTGGACGAGATGCATGCCGCAGCGTCCGTCGGCTAGCACATGTGCGATGAAAACGCCTTGATCGATCTCCAATCCTTCCTTGGCGATCTGTTTTTTCAGGGCACGCTCTGCCTCGATCTGCTTGCGGGTCGGCAGCAAGGTGGGAAAGCGCTCGGCCGCGTCGTAGACCACTTCGGAGACGCGCAAGGGCAGGGCGCAATTTTCGGTAATCGCGTCGTACATCGCGACGGCGTGGCGGCGGAAGAAGGCTTCCTTGGCGTCGCGCACAGACTGTCTAAGGGCGGCACCATCAGGGCCCGCGCGCTGGATTGTCCGGGCGACCTCTGCGAAATAGCTCTGCGCGGTTTTGGCGTCCTGCTCTAACGTTGCATCGAACCGCGGGCATTGCGGAAGGCTTGGAAGTCTCGTTTGGAGCGCCGAATCCATGTGCGAGTCCCTGTTCTATTGCTTTTATTTTTGGTATAATGATGTTCTATTAAATGAATTCCGTCGTCTGCTGTCAATCCCCGCGTGTGGGACGGCGAACAGGCCCGCACTATCCACCGGCAGGAGGTAAGGCGTTGATCTCGCGCGAATTGTGCTCTATCGAGTGGCCACTCTTTGCGAGCTGGCGGCGCATACTTCGGTCCACCAATTACGCCCGCATCATGTGTTCGGTCCGGCAGCCTAGGTTCGCCGGCTCCGAGGATTAAGCGTCCCGCATCGAGCACGAGGCCTTATGCCAGCGAAAGCGCTGACCCGGAAAGTGCAACCCGTTTACAGGGGGCACGCCTCTCACATTCCGACCACGATCAAGAATCCGGAGCGCGTCGCACATCGCCGCACGGAGCTGATCGAGGTCGCGACCAAGATGTTTTTGGAGCGCGGTTTTCATAACACCTCGATCCGGGACATCGTACGCGCATGCTCATTCAACGTTGCCAGCCTGTACATGTACGTTTCCTCAAAAGAGGACATTCTCTACCTGGTTGCTCAGGACTTGATGAACAACATCGCGCAACGTCTGTCGGAGACTGTCCTCGATCCCGATTCACCGGAGCGTTCGCTGGAGATCGGTTTTGCCAGCTACTGCCAGATCGTTAGCCGCTTCCGCCGTCCGATCCGATTGCTTTACCGCGAGGTCGGATTCTTGCCCTCGGAGCCGCGTGCCAACGTGATCGCGACGGTGTCGAGCGTGATTTCCTATTTTGAGAAAATCATTGCCAAGGGTATCGAGGCCGGCATCTTCCGCAATGTGCCGGCACGCCTGGCGGGCCTCGACGTGATGTTTATTGCCCATATGATCGCCTTGCACACGCGCGAAGTCAGGGCGGTGGGCGATCTCGATGCCTATATCAATTACCAGCTCGATTCGATTTTTGCCGGCCTCTTGGTCGAGCCCGGAGCGCGAGCCAACGGCTCTCGCTCTCGTGGAAAAGGGAAGACGACTAAGAAAGCCCGTGCACGCTAGAGCGAAGACGCGTTTCTAAATTCCTAAATAAGCGCTACGCACACGCGGGTCGTTCGACAATTCGCGGCCGGGACCACTCATTACAATACGGCCGGTTTCGATCACATAACCGCGGTCGGCGATAGCAAGGGCCGCATTGGCGTTTTGTTCGACCAATAGAACGGTCAGCCCGCGCGCTTTCAGCCCGCTGATGATCGTGAAGATTTGCTCAACCAGCGCCGGCGCCAACCCCATCGAGGGTTCGTCGAGCAGGATCAACTTTGGTCGGGCCATCAATGCACGGCCTATGGCAAGCATTTGCTGCTGTCCGCCTGACAAAGCCCCCGCCGGGGTGCCGCGGCGCTCGGCGAGCACGGGGAACGTCGAATAGACCTGGTCCAGATCGGCGTCGATTTCCTTATCATTGCGCGTGAAGGCCCCGAGCCGAAGATTGTCCTCCACGGACAGCGGGGCGAAAACCTGGCGGCCCTCCGGCACCTGAGCGATTCCGCGCGCTACACGTTGATGCGCACGCAAACCATCGATTGGTGACTCGGCAAAATGGATGTTGCCACCGGAGATTGGTTGGACGCCGGAAATGGCCCGCAGAAGCGTGGTTTTGCCGGCGCCATTCGATCCAACCAGTGTAACGATTTCGCCGGTCTGCACTTGAAGTGAGACGCCATGCAGCACCTCAATGCGCCCGTAGCGACTGGCGAGGTTGTCAACTCTGAGCACGGGCTGCTTCCTGTGCGCCAGTGCCGCCAAGATAGGCAGCGATTACCGCGGGGTTAGAACGAATGTCTCGGGCTTTGCCTTCGGCGAGCGTGCGTCCTCGGTCGAGAACATGGATACGGCTCGAAATTCTCATCACCAGCCGCATGTCGTGCTCGACGAGCACGACCGTTACACCATGCGCGGCGATCGCCTTGATCACGGTGTCGATTTCTTTGGTTTCAACTGGATTGCAGCCCGCCGCTGGCTCGTCCAACAGAAGTACTTTCGGTTCGGTCGCCAGGGCCCGGGCAATCTCCAATCGCTTGAGCGCACCATAGGGCAAGGCACCGGCAGGTCGTTCGGCGACGTCAGTCAGGCCGACCAACGCCAGCAGTTCGGCGGCCTTGCCTCGTGTTTCACGATTTTGTCGGTGGACCGACGGCAGCGTGAAAAGATGTGAGAGCACATTGCGCTTTTCGTGCAGGTGACGACCCACCATCACATTCTCAATCGCGGTCATACGAAAGAATATCTGGAGGTTCTGAAACGTGCGCGACAATCCTCTGCGCGCAAGCTCATGCGGGGCGAGGTTAGTGACATCCTCGCCCGCCAGCAGAATACGGCCGCGCTGTGGCGAGTACAGGCCGCTCACCATATTGAATAACGTCGTTTTGCCGGCGCCGTTCGGGCCGATCACCGCGAAGATTTCGTTTTTCTCCACCAAAAAGTTGACGCCATCGACGGCGATCAAACCGCCGAAGGTGATTGCCAAGTCCTCGACGACCAGGATGCTCATGCCGCCCGCCGTCCCAGTAATGATGACGCAGCCGGAACGATGCCGGCGGGCAGGAAGATCAGAAACACGATTATGATCGCCCCGAGCACGATGTGCTCGTAGTCGTGGAACACCGTCAGGAATTGCGGCAGCAGAACGAGGATGGCGGCGCCGACAATGCTGCCGAAAATCGAGCCAAGGCCTCCGAGCACCGCCATGACCACGAACTCGATCGAGCGCAGGAAGCTTGCCGTATCCGGAGTGACAAAGCCGTCGAACAGCACGAAATAACTGCCGGCGACCGAAGCATAAACGGCCGACAGAACGAACGCCGTCAGTTTGTAGTGCGCAACGTTCACGCCGAGGACGCGTGCGGCCGTTTCGCTGTCATGGATGGCGCGGAACGCGCGTCCGGTCGGGCTTTCGATCAAGTTGATCGCGATCCACACACCGATCACCAGCGTGATTCCGGAAATCCAGTACCAGACCTGAGGTCCCACCGCCCGCCAGCCGAAGAGAACCAGACGCGGCACCGGCATACCGTTTGGGCCGCCGGTAATCTGCGCTTCGTTGGAGATCACCATGGCAATCAGCACGCCCATGCCCAGCGTAGCAACGGCGAGATAGTAGCCGCGGAGTTTCAGGATTGGCCGTCCGACGATGAGAGCGAGTAATGCCGCGAGTGCCGTGCCGCAAATCAGCGCTAACCACGTTGGCAATCCAAGGTGTGTTGGGCCCACGGCGACCGCATAGGCGCCGATGCCGAAAAAGCCCGCATGGCCTAGGCTAACTTGGCCGGCAAATCCCATCAGCAGGTTGAGACCGAGTACAGCCAGCGCGTTGATGAAAACCAGCGCCACCACGCGAACGTAGAATGTCGATGGCAAGAATAGCGGCAGCACCGCGACCACCAGCGCGAGGCCAATGACGAGCAGGAACGGGTTGTTCAACAAACGCGCCATGTCACACCCGCTCGACCTTGCTGCGGCCGAATAGGCCTTGCGGCATTGAAAACAGCACGAGAAGAATGACGATGAAAGCGACCGCGTCCTTATATTGCGAGGAGATGTAACCCGCGGCGAAGGCTTCAAGCAGACCGAGCAATAAGCCGCCAGCGACTGCGCCGAGCGGGCTTCCCATTCCACCGAGCATGGCGGCAGCAAATCCCTTCAGCGCCAGCATTGTGCCGACGTCATAGTTGGTCAGCGTGATTGGCGCGGCAAGAATGCCGCCGAAAGCGCCGATTGCCGCCGAAATCATAAACGACAATCCAACAACCGCAGAGGTGTTGATGCCGACGAGCCGCGCTGCCAACCGGTTGGCAGCGATCGCCACCATCGCCTTGCCGGTCATTGTGTGCGCGAGAAATGCCCAAAGAAGAACAACAACCAGGGCAACTCCCATGAGCACGACAAGGCTTTGCGGCAATAGCGCGGCTCCTGCAACGATGATCGGTTCGCCGCTGATGAACGGTGGCAGGCTATGGTAGTTCTTGTCGAAGAAAATAGCCGCGAGCCCGCGCAGCAAGATCGATGCGCCGATTGTAATAATAATCAGCGTCACCGGGGTCGCCCCGCGCGCTGGCTCGATCGCAAGCCGATGAAGAAGTAATCCCACCGCGATTGTGAGGACGATCGCCAGCAAAGCCGCCAGCGGCAGAGGCACCCCGGCGCTGGCGGCAAATACCGTGGCCATGCCGCCGAGCATTACGAACTCGCCTTGGGCGAAGTTTACGACTTCGGACGAGTTGAAGATCAGTGTAAATCCAAGCGCGACCAGGGCGTAGATCGCCCCAACGGTCACGCCGGAAAATGCGAACTGCAGAAACTCAGCCAAGCTTGTCCACCCCTGGAGCTGATGTGGTCAGCCGCCGTAATTGTAGCCGAACGAAATCCCTGCAGAAGAGGTCGGGAAGCCGGCTCCTTTGCATTGAAAGAAGCCGGCAGTGCCATGTCCCGAAATTTTGCGCGTGACGGAGCGCCTAGTTTACCAGCACCCAGTCGCCATTCTTGATCTCGAGCATACGGAATGAGGTCAGGTCGAGGCCAAGGTGATCCTTGGGCGACATGTTGACCACCCCGCCGGTGCCAATAAAGCCGTTGGTCTTCTCGATTTCGTCGCGGACCTTGGCTTTGTCGGCTGATTGCGCCCGCTTCATCGCCTCGACGAGGATGAATAGGCCGTCGCGCATGTGGCCTCCAAAGGTTGAGACAGGCTGGCCAGTAGTCTTCTCAAACTTGGTCTTGTATTCCATCGCTACTTTCTTCAGCGGGTCGCTGTCAGGAAGTTTATCGGCGACCAACAGAGCTGCTGCCGGCAGCCGGACGCCTTCCGCCGCCGGTCCCGCGAGATCGATATAGCTTTTCGAAGAAACGCCGTGACTTTCATAAAACGGGGCTGTGATGCCGAGTTGACGATAATTGCGAGTGACGATTGCAGGCCCTTGGCCGAACCCGCAATTGATGACGGCTTGCACGCCGGCAGTATTTTTGATGTTGGTCAGTTGCGGCGTCATGTCGCTGTCGGTGGCGCCGTAAATTTCGTCCTTCACGACGGTGATTCCGGATTCGGGCGCCATCTTCAAACATTCCTCACGCATGGCTTTGCCCCAGCCATCGGTCCCGGAAATCAGCGCGATCTTGGTCAGCTTGCGTTTGGTCAGATCTTCGAAAATTTTGCCGCAGGACATTGGTTCGGTATGCGGGGTTTTAAATACGTAAGGGCGCACCGGAACGACGATTGCCGCTGCGCCAGCAAGCGCGATGTAGGGAATTTTCGCGTCTTCGTAGATGTCGCGCATCGACAGCGAAGTACCCGTAATAGAGCCGCCGACCACAGCATCAACCTTGTCTTCCTCGACAAGGCGCGTCGCAAAAGTACGCGCCTTATTGGCGTCGCCGCCGTCGTCATAGATAAAGACCTTGATCTGCTGGCCATTTACGCCGCCGCTCGCATTTATATCGGCGACATACATTTCGAGCGTCTTCTTTTCCGGGTCACCCAAAAAAGAGGCGGGTCCGGTAACCGACAATACCGAACCGATCCGGATTTCAGCGTGTGCAATTCCTCCGACAAATGCCAGCGCAGCGGCGGTGGCGAGCAGTCTTTTCATTCGATCCCTCCCATGATCTCGCGCGTTTTAGTTCGTGCGGCCCTTTTCCAAAAGCCTTGTGTCGTCTCTGAATTGGTATAACACTATTCCAGTTTTGGCGGAACGCAAAGTTCGACGGCGCTTGTCCCTTGGCTTTCGACCAAATCGCGGCCTGCACTATCCTTCCGCAGCGTCGGTCCGAAAACGGCGGAGGAAACGATGGAACGTTCCTTCAAGGAAGAAGTGAAAACCCTGCGCCTCGGCGAAGGCGAGACGTTCCATGGCGAAGGCATTCTCGCTGTAACCAAGGCGCTGCTGCAATCGGGTGTGAGTTACATCAGCGGCTATCCGGGTGCGCCTGTATCGCATCTGGTCGACGTGCTGACCGATGCTGAGGATATCCTCGACGACCTCGGCGTGCATTTCGAGCCGGCGGCCAATGAAGCCGCGGCAGCGGCGATGCTCGCTGCTTCAATCCAATATCCGATTCGCGGTGCCGCGACCTGGAAGTCAGTGGTTGGTACCAATGTCGCGTCGGATGCTTTGTCCAATTTGTCCTCGGCGGGAGTGACCGGCGGCACGCTGATCATTGTCGGCGAAGACTATGGCGACGGTGCCAGTATCATTCAAGAACGCACCCATGCCTTCGCTATGAAGTCGCAGATATGGCTGCTCGATCCGCGGCCGAATTTACCCACGATCGTGAAAATGGTCGAACATGGTTTCGCGCTATCGGAGGCAAGCAATTCTCCGGTGATGCTGGAGCTGCGCATCCGCGCTTGTCACGTGCATGGCAGCTTCGCCTGTAAGGACAATCGTGCACCGGAAATTTCCCGACTGCATCCGCTAGAAGAGCCCCGAGCGGATCTCGCGCGCTTCTGCTTGCCGCCATGGACCTACTCGCAGGAGCGTAACAAAGTCGATACGCGCTGGCCGGCGGCGGTCGATTACATCTCGCGTCATAAGCTCAACGAAGTGATACCAGGCACTCATTCGCGCATCGGCATCATCGTTCAGGGTGGAATGTACAATGGGGTGCTGCGTTCCTTGCAGCGGCTCAATCTTGCCGATGCCTTCGGTGTGACTGACATCCCAATTTACGTCCTCAACGTGGCCTATCCGCTTGTGCCGCAGGAGATCGTCGATTTTTGCCAGGGCAAAACTGCGGTGCTGATGGTCGAGGAGGGGCAGCCGAATTATCTGGAACAAGCGGTTCGCGCCATCTTGCAAGAATGGAACATCACGTCGACCGCTATCCACGGCAAGGACTGCCTGCCACAGGCCGGCGAATACACAGGCGAGGTGGTGCTTAAAGGCTTGGCGCAGTTCCTTACCAAGGCGTGGCCAGAAAACGACCGCAAGGAAGCCTGGAACGAAGCGGTCCAGGATATCGCTCAGATCAAGGCGAAAGCCGCGAGTCTCTTAGGCGAGCCAGTGCCGGGGCGCCCGCCCGGATTTTGTGTCGGCTGTCCGGAACGGCCGGTGTTCAGCGCTATAAAGATCGCCGAGCGAACTGTCGGCAAAACGCACATCACCGGTGACGTTGGCTGCCATATCTTTGCGTCGCTGCCGCCATTCAATATCGGCAACACCATGCTCGGCTACGGCCTCGGCCTTGCGAGCGGCGCGGGGGTGGCCCCGAATTTCAAGCAGCGTGTCATTAACATTATGGGTGACGGCGGCTTTTGGCACAACGGACTGACCACCGGCGTCGTTGGCGCGCTTGCCAACGGCGATGACGGCATTCTCATCATCATGAAGAACGGCTATGCGGCGGCGACCGGCGGCCAACGTATCCCGTCTTCGCCCGACGGCGCCAAGGTCATGGACGCGCAGCGCCCCCACATCGACGCGGTGTTGAAAACGATGGGCGTTAAGTGGCTCAAGACCCTCTATTCCTATGGCGTGGCGGACATGGCCAAAGCGATCATCAAAGCCAGCACGACACCGGTCCGTGGGCTGAAGGTCATCATCGCCGACGGTGAATGCCAATTGGCGCGTCAGCGTCGCATCCGCCCGCAGATCGCGAAAAAGCTCAGTGAAGGCAAGCGCGTGATTCGAACGCGCTTCGGCGTTGATCCCGATACCTGCACCGGCGATCATTCGTGTATCCGGCTGTCAGGCTGTCCATCACTGACGATCGCGCCCAATCCCGACCCACTACGCACCGACCCGATAGCGCAGGTCGACAATAACTGTGTCGGTTGCGGTCTGTGCGGCGAAGTCGCCCATGCGGCGGTTTTGTGTCCATCATTCTACCGGGCCGAGGTCATTCAAAATCCAAATATTTTGGATCGCTTTATCGATGCAGTGCGACGAACGGTTATTAGTTTGTTGCAGAGTCGGCGGCCCGTGCCGTCCTCGGTGCAATGAGCACGCGCACGAGTAACATTCTGATCGCCGCGCTGGGCGGTGAGGGCGGCGGCGTACTTGCTGACTGGATCGTCGCCGCAGCGAGCCTTGCGGGATACCCGATCCAAAGCACGTCGATTCCCGGAGTAGCGCAGCGAACCGGCGCGACCACATATTACCTTGAGCTGTTCCCGCAAAAGCTAGACGCGTTACGCGGCGCGCAGCCGGTTTTGGCGCTGACGCCGACACCCGGTGACGTGGATGTCGTCATTGCATCCGAACTGATTGAGGCGGGCCGCGCAATCCAGAATGGATACGTGACACCGGGGCGCACGACGCTAATCGCCTCGACGAGTCGTGTCTTTGCCATTGGTGAGCGAACTGCCATGGCTGACGGTCGGTTCGACGGTGGCCGAATCATCGATGCCGCGCGTGAACTCGCACGGCGTACGATCTTGTTCGATGCGAATGAGCTGATGCGCGTCAGTGGCAAGCCGGTCAACGCAATTCTATTCGGCGCACTGGTCGCCTCCGACGCTGTACCGTTCGATCGCACGATTGCTGAAACTGCCATACGACAGGCCGGCAAAGCCGTTGATAGCAATCTGGCCGGGTTTTCTCTGGGCTTTGAAAACGCACTCAAGGTACGGGAGCCGGAAGTTGCTGCGGCGACAACGCTGCCAAAGGCAAATTCGCCGTTGGCTGTGGCGAATTTCCCGCAACCAGCACAGGAGATCATTGCGCATGGCGTTGAGCGGCTCGTGGACTATCAGGACCGCTCCTACGCGCAACTCTATCTTGATCGGCTTGGTAGTATCGCGCCTTTCGAGCGAGATGCCGGTAGTACAAATTTCGAGGTGACACGGGAAACCGCGCGATACTTGGCGCTGTGGATGAGTTACGAAGACGTGATCCGCGTCGCCGATCTTAAGACCCGCTCTCACCGGCGCGGCCGCATTCGAAAAGAGGTACGCGCAAGTGACGGCGATATCGTCCGCGTCGTAGATTTCCTCAAGCCCGGCATTGATGAGTTTTGTTCGGTTCTGCCCGCTCCCCTCGGTCGCTCACTCTGCAGCGTTGCTGACCGCCGCGGATGGCGGCACCGCTTCAATGTCGGCATGCATATCCGTTCGACTAGTATCGCTGGATTTCTGCTACTCCGGCTTCTTGCCGGCTTGCGGTGGTGGCGGCCATATACTTGGCGCTACCAAGAAGAGCAGGGGCGTATCCAGAAATGGCTTGATGCCATCGCAAAAGCCGCATCGCGCGACCTGGCTTTGGCGGGCGAAATCGCCGCGTGTGGCCAGCTCATCAAAGGCTATGGCGATACCCATCTGCGCGCGGTTCGAAATTTCGATCTGATTGCGGAGACTTATTTCGACAATTTGTCGCTGGAGCCAGCGAAGGTCGCGCGCGCAATCACGGCCGCGCGCAAGGCGGCAACGGCCGACCCCGAGGGCCTGGCGTTGGCGAAAGAGATCAGCAAATTCCCGCTCTCAACCAAGCAACAAAGCCAGTTTGCCGCTGCCGCGGAGTAGGACAGGGCAAAGCAACAACACCACCAAGGAGGATAAAGTTATGAAACGTCGAGAGTTTCTCACTGCGTCAGGCGCCGTGTTTGCGTCAACCGCCGTTGCCATGCCTGCAATCGCGCAAAGCGCGCCGGAAATCAGCTGGCGGCTCACCTCAAGCTTTCCGAAATCTCTCGACACCACCTATGGCGGAGCCGAAGTTTTCGCCAAGCAGGTCGCCGAACTCACCGACAACCGTTTCAAGATTAGCGTGTTTGCGGCGGGCGAGATCGTGCCGGGATTGCAGGCTTTCGATGCCGCCTCGAACGGAACCGTCGAGATGGCGCACTCGGTATCTTACTATTACGTCGGAAAGGATCCGACGTTCGCCATCGCGGCGTCGGTACCGTTTGGTCTCAATGCGCGTCAACAGCACGCGTGGCTGTACCAGGGCGGCGGCAACGAGGCATTCAACGAATTCTTTAAAAAATACAACGTTTACGCTTTGCCTCTGGGTAACACCGGAACGCAGATGGGTGGGTGGTTCCGCAAGGAGATCAAGACGCCGGAGGATCTCAAAGGATTGAAGTTCCGTATTGGCGGCATCGCGGGCCAAGTTTTACAAAAGCTTGGCGTCGTTCCCCAACAGCTCGCCGGTGGCGATATCTATCCGGCGCTTGAAAAAGGAACGATCGACGCCGCTGAGTGGATCGGACCTTATGACGACGAGAAGCTCGGTTTCTATAAGGTCGCGCCCTACTACTACTATCCCGGATGGTGGGAAGGCGGCCCAAGTCTGCATGGCTTTATTAGTTTGGCGAAGTGGAACGAACTACCGAAAGGCTATCAAGCTGCGATCATCAATGCTGCGAACTACGCTACCACCTGGATGCAGGCGCGATACGACGCGCAGAATCCGGCAGCGCTCAAGCGACTTGTCGCCAATAACGCGCAGCTTCGGCCATTCTCCTACGAGGTTATGGAAGCCTGCTTAAAAGCAACCAACGAGCTATGGGCGGAAATCTCCGCAAAGAATGCCGACTTCAAGAAAATGATCGAAATGATGATCGCGTTCCGCAACGATCAATATCTATGGTGGCAGGTTGCAGAGTACACGTACGACAGTTTCATGATTCGTGCGCGACCGCGCGGGTAGCTGACGTGGCAACGGTACCACGCCACCTTGTTGACGGAGAGCGTGTCGGCTACCACACGGGGGTTGAACCCAAAGATGCCGCCACGCTCATCATCATCGATCGAGCGAAAGACGAGCCGAATGTCCTCCTTGGCCGACGTCACGCGCGCCATGTGTTCCTGCCTGGAAAATTTGTATTCCCCGGCGGGCGTGTCGATGCCAGTGACCGCGCGATGCGGGCTGCTTTGCCGTTACACCCAGATGTCGAGAGAAAATTGCTGGTCAATACCAAATTTCAAAGTGTCAACGATGTCCAGGCGCTTGCGCTAGCGGCCATTCGTGAAACTTTTGAGGAAACTGGAATAGTGATCGGATCTCGGGCTGCGGTCAAAGGAAGCGTGCCGTCAGGCCCCTGGAGCAAATTTTTACAAACCGGCTTTTATCCCGATCCGTCATTATTGCAATTTATCGCGCGAGCAATCACGCCGCCTGGGTTCGCAAAACGCTTTGATGCACGTTTCTTTTGCGTCGACAGTGGGGCGATCGTGCATCGGTTGGAAAATATCGTCCACCCTGACGCTGAACTTGTCGAATTAACGTGGCTACCGATAACTGAGGCTAGCAAACTTGATCTACCGGTTATCACCGGCTTTGTGCTTGAGGAATTGCAATCGTTTCTGCGAGCAGGGCAGGGATCTGATCTGCCTGTGCCTTTCTACAATACGCGCAGCGGGGATTTCACAAGGGAATTGATCGATTAAGGACGCCGCCATGAAACCAGAAATTGCCGCGACCATAATAAATGTGCCATGCCCCGATTGCGGCGAACTCAGTCCTGAACCAATCGAACGTATCGTGCACAACGACGTCATTCCGTGTTCGCTGTGCGCTGGCCTGATCGATCTGTCCGCCGACGACTGCAAATTGATCGTCAGCAACGCCAAGAACTTATGGCAGTCGAGTTCGCGCTAAAGCTCACGCTCACCGTCCCTGGTAGGCCGGCGTGCGTACGACCAGCCCGTCGAGCGCTTCGGTGACCTTGAACGAGGACTCACGGGCACATCGGCGAGTTCTCCAGCATCAAGGCGGACGTGGCGGGCAATCTGCTCAGCGACGGCGAATGGGGGAAGCGTCGCGGCGAATTCCTGCCGTCGGACTCAGATCGGGATTTCATTGAAAGTCTGATGAAACCACAGAGCGAGCCGGGCGCGTTTGCCAGCTGGATCGCATCACCCAAGGTCGGCATCGACAACAAGCCGGGTGACTTCGAATACGTGAAGATCGCGTAACGCGGCCATGCCCGGGGCTATGTCCCGGGCATTCCACCTCTCGCCCAATCAGCGGCTGGCGCGCAGGTCTTCTTCGCGCAGCTTGAACCGTTGCAGCTTGCCGGTGGCTGTGCGCGGTAGCGTTGCCCGCGGCTCGATCCAGCGGGGGAACTTCCAGGGGCCCGCCTTATCCTTCACGTGAAGTTTAAGC
>Ga0157374_10000525_pt1 | contig 34434 bp, 18 predicted proteins | sample M25metaG_FD_115308 | JGI IMG/M metagenome (GOLD analysis project Ga0157374, IMG submission 115308) | Miscanthus rhizosphere microbial communities from Kellogg Biological Station, Michigan, USA - M2-5 metaG | ecosystem: Host-associated > Plants > Roots > Rhizosphere > Soil | place: USA: Michigan...
CCTGCCACGACCATTTCAGCAAGTTTTTGTGCCCGCATAGATGAACCATCAACTTCCACTTCCGATAGCTGTGCCATCGCAATTTCATCAATGCGACTATCGATTGATTCCAGTTCAGCATGTGCACGATCGATAGCATGTTTATGCGTAGCGATTTCTTCACGAGTTTGTTCAATCTGTAATTGCGATACCCGATGCTGAATGGCTTCAATCGAAGCCTGAAATTGGCGAATACCGGCTCGATCACTCGTCAGTAGTGCTACGGTGAGTGGCTGCACTTCTTCGGGAATTTTTGATTGAAGCACTTGAAGCGCAGGTTCTCCGCGCGATGTCACCAAAACACGCCGACCGGTAGCAAGGTAATGACAAATGATGTTCGCAATGGTGTGCGTCTTACCTGTGCCAGGCGGGCCTTGTACTGCGATGCCGGGTGCATGTTCCAACCGTTGAACAATGGTGACTTGTTCGTTGTTATACGGTAGTGGAAAGTAAAGTTCTTGCGGCTGCTGTCCGGATGCATAGTCACCCCGACTCGATAAGCCTCGAAAATTAATCGATGTGTGTTCAATCGATACATCGGATGGCGGCGATACCAAGGCCAATGGACCGGCTGGTATGTCACAACCTGCAGCAATTTGATCCTGTAAACGCTTGAGATCGTCGATTAAATAATTGTGAGTACGTGGTCTTGAAAGCAGCACCCAAGCATCCGTAACAACCAAATGTTCTCCCGCCACCGGTACAGGGGAACGGTTAGCCAGTATCTCCGAATAAGTGCCTTTGCTATCGAGGTTAGTTGCAACGAGCTTCAGCACATCGGAATAACTGCCGGGATCAAAGGGAGTAACCGGACGCTCTTTGCCACGGACTAAATGTTCTTTGGCTGTACGTTCTACGCTCGCAGCACCAACGACTCCACAAGCGATGAACGCTTCCAGTTCTAAGCGTGTATCGGTAGCTCGCGACCTAACTTCCAACGCCATCGTTTGTTCATCAAGGGCAATCTCGACTGTTTGCGTGAGTAGCGGATAGGTAAATGAAAAAGGCTTGTCGTCGAAGTTCATTTGCCATGTCGCTATTCCCATTCCCCAAATGAGCTCCGTCGGCTTGGCTGTCTCTTCCGCCTCCATTTGATGTTTTAAAGCGAAAAGATCAGCATACAAAGAGATCGTTTTCCGACGAGGCTTCTCTCCTTCTGCCCACGATTTCCAAAGATCGGTATAACCTTGCAGCGCTTGCAAAGCGGCGCTCCGCAGATTGCTTTCTAGTTGGACACGTTCTTCTTTTGTTTTACCTTTTGCCGTCACATTCAAGCGATGAGCAAGTCCAGCCTCCTCCAGTTCAGGAAGTGGGCCTAAAGGATCAGAACTAATCCGAAACAATTCTCGGTATGACTCGGGCACATTCGGCGGACTATCGGCTTCAAGCCGTGCAAAGCGCAACCAAATATGATCTCCTTCGGCGCGAACATCTAGTTCGGTGCCTGGCAAACCTGCCACACCGGATGGATCACATCGGAAACCAGCATTTTTGGAGATTTGATAAGCTCGGGGATCAATCTCTTTGGCCTGCTCTCCGATATATTCGAACAGTCGGAACAGCAAGTCCTGGGGTTTAGTTTTCATTTAGGTTCCTTTTCTGGTAGCCGCCAGCTTTTGCCTTCCGTAGTTTCAATTGTTCATGTTTCGCTGAGAACTAGATACAAGACAAGCTATACCATCTCGCCCTTGCCTCGCCGCGTCGCAGAATAAGTCCAGCAGCAACCAACTCTCTTAATCTGACTTTCAAAGTATTTTGATTTGCGCCAGGTTGATCGACCATATCGGCGATAGTGAGACGCTCGGATTCTCGCAGTAATCCGAGTATCTGTACGGACAAGATTGGCGGCGAGATTGTTTTTTCAAACAACGTAGAAAAAAGCCGAGCCAAGGCTCCCAATCGGGGCTATCGGTTTTCAATGTGGTCTGGGTACGGCGAAGAGCCTTATAGTAGCAATATGACTGCTTAATATCCAAACGATCACGATTATTGGTAAAGATTACCAACGATTCTTGTAAGTTAGATAACTACATTCGACTCTATCTCCTGGTAGAAAAATTAAGCCCACGTTCAAGCGAACAGTAAGAATAATCGAGTAGATTTATCGTGTTCAGCGTTGAAAATGCATAGATGCTTTAAGCGTTAATAGAGACTCGGCATATTGATTGCTTCTCCATATTTTGAGATTTTCTCGAACGAAAGGAGAAGACGATGGAATCCATCAAACCAAGTCGCACCACTACCGAGGAAAAGGCGCTAAATCTCGATAATGCCAACGGCACACTTTCTAAGTGGCTCACTAACCTTCCACCGAACCGAATAATTTGCGCCGGACGCCTCCGTTTACTCAAAATCAATGGGCGAATTTTGAGTAGCCCACTTAAGGGGAAAACTCGGGTTCGCTTAATACGCTAGTACGTCGATGCGCAATGTCCCTTTATACCCGTTCAATTATGGGTCGTAGTACCGTTGTTTCTCAATAGACATTGCCGCGAGGAAAAGAGCGAAGACAAGCGACGCTATCGATAGCTAGCAAATGAAATGTTTGTTCGCTACTTGGTCAGCGTTTAATTGAGCCGATTATTAAAAGCAGCCCATTTACTTAACAAAATTAACTATTGCCGAGTTCGCTCGTGTCCAATTTTATCGACTTGGTTACCTTGTGCGACGCCGGACTTTTTTGTCCCGTGGGTAATTTTTATATCGATCCTTGGCGACCGGTTGACTATGCAGTAATTACCCACGCCCATGGCGATCATGCACGGCCGGGGCATTCTCGTTATTTAGCAGCACAAGAAGGAGAATTAGTACTCCGTTCGCGGATGGGAAAAGAAGCCTTCATCGAAACGCTTCCCTACGGCAAAAGCATTAGCGTTAATGGCGTTAAATTAGCCTTTTACCCAGCCGGACATGTGCTTGGCTCTGCACAAATTCGTTTAGAACATAATGGTGATGTGTGGGTTGTTTCCGGGGACTATAAAGTCACTCTCGACAACACTTGTTCAGCGTTCGAACCAATACGATGCCGCACATTCATCACTGAATCTACTTTTGGTCTTCCCATCTATCGCTGGCAACCAGCGAATGAAGTTTTCGCACAAATAAATAATTGGTGGCGAAGTAATCAAGCCTCAGGAAAAGCTAGCGTTTTATATGCTTATGCGTTCGGTAAGTCACAACGTATTCTTGCGGGTATAGATGAATCGATCGGCCCAATTTTTTGCCATGGCGCGGTGGCTTCATTGAACCTTGCATATCGAGAAAGCGGAGTTAATTTACCGCAAACGCTTAATCCTACAGAAGTCGAAAAAGACTATGACTTCAGTCAGGCGCTTATTCTTGCACCGCCTTCCGCGCAGTCCACGCCATGGTTAAAACGATTCGGCGAATTCTCTGACGGATTTGCTTCCGGTTGGATGCAAATCCGCGGTAAACGGCGGCATCGTGCGATCGATCAAGGATTTGTACTCTCCGATCATGCGGATTGGCCCGGCTTGCACGAGGCAATCGATGCCACCGGCGCGGAAAGAATCATCGTAACCCATGGGCAAGTCGCGCCGATGGTGAAGTGGTTAAGTGAAAAAGGACTACATGCACATAGCTTTATTACTCATTTCGAAGGAGAACAAGAAAGCGATCTTGAAGCCGATATAACGAAAGAAGATTTTCCCACCCATTTATGAGAACGTTTATTCGTCTATATCAAGCATTAGATACCAGTACCAGCACGCGCGCGAAAATTGCGGCGCTTGCCGAATACTTCAGCAAAGCTGCACCGCGCGATGCGGCCTGGGCGGTATTTTTTTTGATCGGACAAAAACTTCCCCAAGCGGTTCCTACAAAACGATTACGCGAAATAGCGGCTGAGCAAGCAGGGATTCAAGATTGGTTATTTGCCGAGTGTTATGAAGCAGTCGGTGACTTGGCGGAAACAATAGCGCTAGTCTTACCGACAGGACAGTTATCGACAAAAGCCTCGTTAGCGGATTGGGTAGAAGGTCGTTTGCTGCCATTAAGAAATCTGCCGGAACCAGAACGAAAAGCGCTCTTATTGCAAGCATGGAATGAACTCGACGCGACCGGACGATTTGTCTGGAACAAGCTCATCACCGGCGCGTTTAGAGTCGGCGTTTCACAGCAACTAGTCATTCGCGGATTGGCTGAGGTTAGCAATGTCGATGCAAAAATAATCGCGCATCGACTTATGGGAAACTGGCAACCTTCAGAGCAAGCATTTCTATCCCTATTAGAAACCGAAGCAGCTGAAATCAGTCTCGCGCATCCTTATCCTTTCTTTCTCGCACATCCATTAGAAAATGAACTCGCCACATTAGGGTCGCGTGACGATTGGCAAGCAGAATGGAAATGGGACGGTATTCGGGCGCAACTCATTCGCCGCGGCGGTGAAATTTTTCTATGGTCTCGCGGCGATGAATTAATCACGGATCAATTTCCTGAAATTGCCGCTGCCGGCAATATGCTTCCGAACGGCACGGTGATCGATGGAGAAATCCTGGCTTGGATAAATGGCAGCGTCGCTAGCTTCGCCACATTGCAACGTCGGCTTGGGCGTAAGCAAATCGGCAAAAAATTGCTGGAGGAAGCGCCGGTCGCTTTGCTCGCCTACGATTTGCTGGAATGGGAAGGGGCTGATATCCGCGGAAAACCGCTGCAACAACGACGAGCGTTATTAGCGCAATTTTTAAACACGTTAGACATCGCCTCGCCTTTGCAGTTGTCACCACTAGTGGAAGGAAACGATTGGAACGAGTTAACCGAAGCACGCTATCAAAGCCGTTCTCGTCAGGTAGAAGGTTTGATGCTGAAGCGACGAGATTCCATCTATGGCGTAGGCCGCACGCGTGGCGATTGGTGGAAGTGGAAAATCGATCCTTACACATTAGACGCTGTGCTGATCTACGCGCAAACCGGTAGCGGCCGACGGGCGAGTCTTTATACCGATTACACCTTCGGACTGTGGCGTGATGGGGAATTGGTGCCTTTCGCCAAAGCCTATTCCGGATTAAGCAATGAAGAAATTGCGAAAGTGGATGCCTTCATTCGCCGTAATACGTTAGAAAAATTCGGTCCGGTACGCACGGTAAAACCGGAACTCGTTTTCGAACTAGCATTCGAAAATATTCAACGCTCTTCCCGCCATAAGTCCGGTTTAGCGGTTCGGTTTCCACGTATCGTACGTTGGCGTCATGACAAAAAAATAGAAGACGCCGATAGTCTCGAATCGGCACAGCAAATGTTAAACGCCAAAATCGATGCTCCATCTGATACGGTGGAAACAGCATGACATTAACCCTATGCGACAGAGCCCTGCTTCTCCTAACACTGGCGCAACGTTCTATGGCTCAACGCCGGCAAACTATTCCGCAAATTCTGTTGATAAGCCGGATTAACACCAGCAATCACTACGCCCGATCCACGCGGTAGCCGATCAAGCACCACGCCCCAGGGATCGATAATCATACTGTTCCCATGTGTTTCTCGGCCATTCACATGGTAACCGCCCTGTGCCGGTGCTAGCACGTAAGCAAGATTTTCAATCGCGCGTGCACGGATCAGCACTTCCCAATGGGCTTTGCCTGTCGTCTCGGTGAATGCAGCCGGTACGAGAATAATATCCACCGTTCCCATTGCCCGGTATAGCTCCGGAAAACGCAAGTCGTAGCAAATCGATAAACCTAACCGGCCGAACGGGGTCTCGACCGTTTTAATCGCATCGCCCGGCTCTATGGTTCTCTCTTCCCGATATTGTTCCTTACCCATTTCGAAACCGAAAAGATGAATCTTGTCGTAGCGCGCAGCGAGCTTGCCGGTATCGTCGTAAACCAAACATGAATTGCGAATCTTGTCCGAACGTCCGCAATCCAGCGGTACCGAACCGCCCACTAGCCAGACCTTGAGTTCACGGGCAGTCTGACTCAGGAAGTTTTGTATAGGACCGCTGCCCGGCTGTTCGCGTGCACGCACCTTATCTTGATCGGTCAGGCCCATGATGCCGAAATACTCAGGCAAGCCGATGAGTTTTGCACCGGCGTTAGCCGCCATTTCAATAAGACGACGGGCTTCACTTAAATTCGCATTGACATGCGGTCCAGACGCCATCTGTACGGCGGCGATACGAAAATTGCCAACAGCATCGTCTGCCGACATATGACCTCCAGATTGTTTTTTGATGATCATTCGTTGCCTATCGAAATTTATTACCGATCTTTAGAGCGTCTAACAAAATGCCCCTGCCGTCGTTGCGCCTCCTCGCCGTACAGATGTACTGTCTACGTCGACGCGCCTAGGCAGAGTCATTTTGTTAGACGCTATTAGTTTGAGCGAATTGTACTGCGCTAAGCTACCGAACCTTTTCTGCATCACCCGAAGGATTACGTTCCACCTTGACGACGTTCGGATTATCCCATGTTCCCGTTACCCTATACTCGTAAGCAACGGCGCGATTGATGGGATCTTTAAGCACCTTTTGCAATATAAATGTGGTCACGCCTAATACCGGGCCACCGAGTAAACCGGTTGCTATGGAAACGCCTTCGCCCAATGTCGGGATGACAATGACATTCAATGATTGCGTTTCTTGGCCGAGATTAACGTCGCCGGACATTTCCACTTTCGCCGCGGGACCGGAAATATTGAAGTCCTCCGTATGCAAAATGCCGTCGCGGATTTTTGTATTGCCATTGATAACATCGAACGAAAATCCTTCACTAAAGATATCGCGAAAATCCAATGTGATTCGACGCGGCAACGACTGCAAGCTCATTAATCCCAGCAAACGCCCGGCGCCGGGCTCTATCTTCAAAAATTGTCCGGCTTTGGCTTCCAATCGAAGATTGCCGGAAAGTTTTGACGGCAACATTTCATAAGGCGCGCCCGGCCACGATAATTCGCCGGACAACGCAGCGACACCGTTGCGTACACTATTAACGAAACCGAGTTCGTTCAACAATTTCCCCACATCCGGCGCATCCAATTTAAGTTTCAGCGTCGTTGTCGGTTTGACATTGCGAGACCATAATCCATTCGCATCCAGTGTTGCACCAGCCTGTTTCAAATGTAGTCGCTCGATACGCCAATCGCGACCTTGTTGTTCCGCTTTTAGTTCAAACATTCCGAGCTTTTTATTTTTAAACTGCAATGCATCCGCGGCGATATCAAGAGCAGGAAAATCAATCTCCTCACCACTTTCCGCCTGTGCCGCCTGCAACGAATGTTCATCGGGAATAATCAACTTCTTTAGACGCGCATACAGCAACCCTTTGCCGGTTGGATACCAGATGAAATCACCGGCTACGTCCTGCGCAGCAATGGATCCTAACCAACGCTCGCCGTCAGCGTGGCCCGCAAGATGCACATCCGCAAATAACCGATCGAAAATGTGAACCGATTGCACTGTTAAATCGACGCCGGCAATGGGTAATCCACCTTTACCGCCGGGCTCTCTCAATACTTCGCGCCAGCGATCGACATCCAGCTCGCGCAAACTCCCCATCAACCAAAGACCATCTTGCGGCAACAGGGCCGGCTTGCCGAAACTCACTACGCCTCGCTTCAGCGTCAGCGGCTCGGTGCCCGAAGATGCGGCATACTCAAATTCACCAAATGTGAATCCGCCCAATGATGTACGTATCCATTCGTGTTTTCCGCCGCCCCACCGTTGTTCGAATGAAAGCGGCATCTCCTGCTGCTCGCTCTTTCCTAAAGGCGCAGGCAAGTCGATAGCAACGCCTCCCAATGATGAGTTAACAATTAGCGAAACGTCGTCTTTGCGGCCCGTCAATTGCCCTTGCCATTCGGATCTTCCGGATAGTTTCTTCAAAATCGGGTAACCCAAAAAGCCCTGAAGCCCCTCGGTCGTCGCGTTTCCTTTCGCGTTGACGCGAACCGCGCCATCGGGACGAGAGGCAACATTGAGCCAGACTGGACCACCTAATAGTTGAGCCGAAAGATCTTGCGCACGCACACCGTTCTCGGTGAACAGCAAATGACCATTGATCTCGGTGAACGGCGGCGAATGGGGACCGAACACGGCGCTAGCTCGCTGAAATTGATAATCACCGTTTATTCGAGTCAAGTGAGTATCATCAAGAGGAATACTGAGTTTCAATGCCAGGCTGCCGTTGCCGCCGGCTATTATGTCGTCGGTGAAGCCGCCAAGCATGGCCTTTACCGGGCTTTGATTGATGAAACGAATTTTATCCGCGACCGGTCCGATGGCTTCGCCGGTCACATCCAAGACGAGTTTATGAGAGAAATAATCGTCGATGCCGACGGCGACATTTTTTAATTTGTTGCCGAGAATCTCCGCATCCTTCGCTCGCACTTCCAGCTTATGTCCGTGCATGATGACTTCGGCGTTGATGTTTTCGATGCGAGGCCACGCTTCATTGAAATCGAGAATGCCGTCGGTCAGCTTTATATTGAATAGAAATTGACCGTTTTTGTCGTCGGCAAACGGAAAATGCGCCAGATCGCCGACAACTCTCAAGTTTCCATCCGATGCCTTAGCCGCCACAATGCCTCGATCGATCCATTCACGGGCATGGGCATTGACCATCGATGGCAAATAGAGCGCGGTGTAATGACCATCTAAGCGACTAAACCGCGCACTCAGATCGATCACTCCCGGTTTGCCTTCGATCGCTCGATAAGTACCGGAGGCTGTGCCGGCCATATGGGAATCGGCGAAAGCCAACTCCTCCAGAGTGATATCGGTATACCCCTCGCCGCGCTTCCATTTAGCATGAGCGATAAAATTATCGGGCGATAACGGTTCATTGAAGAAATGCGGCACATTCAATCGAGTAGCCGATTCTATGGAAAGCTTGCCACCTTTTTCATTCGCATCGATGTGACCGGCAAGACCGATAAAACCGGGATAACTACCAACCGGATTAATCGCCCCTCGCTTGATTTGTCCAATGAGTGAATAGGTAGTCGGCGCATCCGGTTCGCCGATCCATTTAAATACCAAGTCATCGACTCGCCCCGTCGGCGCAAACTGAGTGATCTTTTCCTTCAGACTTTTATCGAGCGGCAAATATTCCGTGAGCGAGGCCCATGCGGCGAGTTCGAGGCGATTGGCGCGAAATTCACCCTGCCCTTCCTTGCCATCTTTCTTAGGTTCCGTACGGAATAGAAAATCCGTAGAACCAGTACGCGTTTCTCCCCGTGTCACTAAAGAAAGATTTTCGGATGACACTTCGAAGCCGCCACCAATAGCGCGATAACGAATGCGGCCATCCAGCGAAGCGAGATCCAATTCCGGTAAATTGTCGTCCAAACGCGCCACCGTATTGGACAGCTTCACATCGGCGACGAACGACCGCACTGTTTGATGTTGAAAATCCAACCACAGGCGAATAGCGCCGCGCCCACCGCGAAAACTCTTAGGCAACGGAATATAACTGCGCCAAGAACCGCCATCGGCATAGGGCAACTCGGCATAAAGCTCACCCGACCAATTTTGTTTATCCGCAAAATGTAAACCGAGAAGATCGCCGCGAAGATCGATAGAGCCGGCAAGTTGTGCCGGCGGCTTGGCCACGAGGCCGAAGCGATGTCGTTGACCGCGATTCTCCAAGTGCAAGGAAACGCCGTCGAGCACCAACGGGGGCGCGCCACGAAGTTCATCTTCCCATGACACAACAGCATCTCTGATGTAGAGGCTGCGAGTTCTTAAAACCATATCCCCTAAACCGCCCTCGCCCCCGTCTTCGCTGATAGGAATACCAGCAACGAATAACTTGCCGGCTTTGTCGCGTTTTATTTCTAAGCTAGGCTGAGTGATTTCGAGCGAATATAACCGTAACGCCTGCGACAATATCGAGCGGCCCCACGATAAGGTGAGATCCACCTTAACCAACTCCAACGCCGGGTTGTCCTTACTATCGAACATCTGCACACGATCCAATTCCAATCGAGGCCGCAACCCATCCCACTCGGCGCGAATACCGCCGATGGCAACCCGTGTGCCGGCGGCTTGCGACATGCTGGCGGCGATGAAGTCTCGATAATTTTCGATATTAGGCAACAACCAATAACGCAAACTCAAAACGGCAGCGCAAACCAACATCGCCAATGCAAAGACGATATAAAAAAGATATTTGGGAAAACGACGAACGAACACCATCATCAACGATAAGCGAGAGGCCGACTGCAAAAGTTCGTATTCATTGAGTCAATCATTTAAGTAGTAGATGTGGATGAAAGGCGATTCTGCTTTTCTCGGAACAACAAGGTGCAACGGCGAGCTTTTCGCCGCTAGTTGAAGACACAAAAGATCGATTCATTGACCTACTGTCTCAACCCGCCTCAAAAAAATAGCCGGATTGGATGTTACTCACTTCGCAAGATTCAGTAATATAACCCAAACTGATTCCCTCTTGCCCTCCGCCGCCCCAACCGAGTTCAATAAACTTCGAAAAATGACTGAAAACCTCTCCTCCGCCGACGCCGCTGCGATTTCATTCGATGCCGCACTCGAACGAACCATAAAGCAAAGCCGGTATATGCAGCGTCTGTTGACCAGCGAACCTTCTCTTGTAGATGAACTTCACACCCATTACCAGGCTCGTTTCTCAACGGCGGAAATGTCTGCGGCATTGGACGTTCCAATAGCGGATGAAGCCGCGTTGCAAAAAACATTGCGTTCCCTGCGCAAGCGCGTCATGGCCCGCACCTATCTGCGCGATCTAAACGGTTTGGCCGATTTAGCGGAAGTAACAAGCTCCATGACGGTGCTAGCGGAGTCAACGTTGTGTGTCGCCGCACAACATCAGCATAAATGGTTGTCGGGGATCTTCGGCGAGCCCATCGGTAGAGATAGCGGAAAGCCGCAATCCATGTTGATCATAGGCATGGGGAAATTAGGCGGCGGCGAATTGAATGTATCGTCCGACGTCGATTTAATTTTCGTCTATCCGGAAGACGGCGAAACCAACGGCGCGCGAAAAATCGATAATCATGAATTCTTCGCCAAACTGGGACAACGCATTATCGCGTCATTGCACGAAGTCACTGCGGATGGTTTTGTCTTCCGAGTCGATATGCGATTACGCCCCTACGGAGATAGCGGCGCGCTGGCGGTGAGTTTTTCCATGCTGGAGAACTACTTGATTTCGCAAGCGCGTACTTGGGAGCGTTATGCGTGGATCAAAGCGCGGGCAATCTATGGCGACCGCGGCAATGAATTGGAAGAATTGCGCCGCCCCTTCGTATTCCGTAAATATTTGGACTACGGCGCATTGGCGGAGCTGCGCAAACTACATGGACAAATTCGCGAAGAAGCGAAACGACGCGATGCCTTGGGTAATATCAAGATCGGCCCAGGCGGCATCCGTGAAATCGAATTCATTGCCCAGGTTTTTCAATTGATTCGCGGCGGCCGCGAACGAGAGTTGCAAATCATGCCGACGCTCGATGTGCTGGCATTGCTCTCCGAACGAAGCCTGCTGCCGGAACCCACCGTAAAAGAACTGACCACCGCCTACAAATTTCTGCGCAATTTGGAGCACCGACTGCAATACCTTGATGATGCGCAGACTCAACGACTACCCGATAAAGCCGAAGATCAGCAATTGATCGCGGAAGCGATGAATTTCGATAATTTCTCGGAACTCATGCAAGCACTCGATGCTCACCGAAATACAGTCATCCGCCATTTCGAAGGTGTTTTTTCACCCGAGGAAAACAGGAACGACTCACCGGCGGCATTACTGTGGCAAAACCCGCCGTCGCAAGAAGAAGCCGTCAGCATATTAACGAAAATGGGATACGGAGACGCCGAATGGGTGCATCGGCGGCTCATCGCGATACGGGAGGACAGCCACTATCGCAATCTCCCCGAACGCAATCGCGCGCGGTTGGATAATCTTATTCCGCGCGTCATCGAAACAGCCGCCCGGTTCAAACCCGCCAACGCGACGCTCACGCGCATGCTCGATGTGTTGGAAGCAATCGATCGGCGTGAATCTTATTTAGCGCTGTTGGCCGAATACCCACCGGTGTTGGGGCGCATTGCGCGGCTAACCTCCGTCAGCGCCTGGGCTGCGGACTATTTGCGCCGGCATCCGATTCTATTGGACGAATTGTTGGACACCGATGCATTGCTCGCGCCGCCCCATTGGCGCAAATTAGCGAAGTCGCTACACATTGAACTCGACCATGATGGCGACGATGCCGAACGGCAAATGGACTTGCTGCGCCATTTCAAACAAGCCCAGTTGTTCAGCTTGCTGGCGCAAGATTTAGATGGCGTCATGACCGTGGAGCGGTTATCCGATCATTTAACGGAATTAGCCGACCGCATCCTCGCGGAAACACTGCGGCTGTGTTGGCAACGGGTAGCGGGCGTAGATGCGCCCGCGCCGCGAGTCGCGATTGTCGGCTATGGAAAATTGGGCGGCAAGGAACTGGGATATGCATCCGATCTCGATATCATTTTTCTTTATGCCGACGAAATGGAAGAGATGCGAGATCAGTTCGCGCGTTTGGCCCAACGAGTCGTGACCTGGTTGAACACACTGACATCGTCCGGCATCCTGTACGAAACCGATCTGCGGCTCCGGCCCGATGGCGCCAGCGGTTTATTAGTCACGTCCATTAGCGCGTTCAGGGATTATCAGGAAAAGCACGCTTGGGTTTGGGAGCATCAAGCGTTGACTCGCGCCCGTTATTGCGTCGGCGATCCGGCCGTTGGAGATGACTTCGAAGATATCCGGCTCGATATTCTCACCACGTCGCGCGACAGCATATCCTTACGTAAGGACGTGGTCGCCATGCGCGAGAAAATGCGCGCGAACAAAAAACTTTCCGCCGATGCCTTCGATGTAAAACACGGACGCGGCGGCATCGTCGATATCGAGTTCATCGTGCAATACCTGGTGCTCGCCCACTCCCACCGCTATTGGGAACTCACTCGAAATCTAGGAACGATCGCGCTCTTGCGCACCGCCGTCGATTTGAAACTAATACCTCGCGAGCTAGGCTACGACTCAGCCGATGCGTATAGAGAATTTCGTCGATTACAGCACTTGGCGCGGTTAAACGATCAACGGGATACACGGGTGTCGTTAACGATTGCAACGGAATTAACGAAAGCACCGGTTGCATTGTGGGAAAAGGTTTTGGGAATGTAAGCAATCAGCAAACAAGTACGCAGGCGCGGAGATCGATACGATTTGGATCAGGTGGATCGGCTGGTCTGCGTCTCCACTTCGCGTTTACCCACCATCTTGTAGCATTGCATCATCCCCTTGCCTTTTACCTGAATGGTTTGCGGCTCGTTGAAGTTGTAACGGTTATGCAATCGTTTATAGGTAGTCACATCGACCTGGATGCAGCCCGCGGTGCCTTCGGATGTCATGCGGCTAGCGATATTGACTGTGTCGCCCCATAAGTCGTAAATGAATTTCTTCATGCCAATGACGCCGGCGACCACGGGGCCAGTACCAATACCGATTCGGATTTCCAACCGGCCACCATTGATGGGCCGGTAATTCATAACGAGGTCGCGCATTTCCAGCGCCATATCGGCGATTCGATCGGCGTAATGATGCTGACCGCCGTACTCCAACCCGCCGGCAACCATGTACGCATCGCCGATCGTTTTAATTTTTTCTAAGCCGTATTTTTCGGCAAGCAAATCGAACGCGGAAAAAATTTCATTCAATAGCGCGACCATTTCACCTGGCGCCAACTCCTCCGACAACTTGGTGAAATTAACGATATCGGCAAACATCACCGTCACATCGGCAAAGCCATCGGCAATGGTTTTTTCCTCCGCCTTCAATCGAACGGCGATAGGACCTGGAAGTATATTCAATAACAAGCGCTCGGACCGCTCTTGCTCGTTCTGCAATAAATTATGCTGCGCTTGAAGAATCGCTCGATTCTGCTCGTTCTCGCGGACAAAATGGCGGAAAAGAAAATAAAGCATTGCCGATATGGCGGCAAAATTAACGCCCAGGAAAACCGCGGCGGTTCGAATAGGAATCGACGTCGCGCTTTCCCCGACATAGAAATCGAAAAAGCCGGATAAGCCGGTTAATACAACATAGGCCGCGAACCATGGGACCGATTCGCGAGCGCCGAGAAACACTAGCGCTCCTACAGGGGCCATCAAAGCCCACAGCGTAATACCGCCGCCACCGACGAAGTTACCGATAACGAGCTGCATCGCAAACGGGGTCACCAAAAATAAACCCAATTGCAAATGCGCTAGTAAGCGGAAATTTCTGCTCTTGTAATAGATCGCTAATGCAACGGCCGAGAGGCCCTGGTAGATCAACGGAATCGTTGTAGAAACACGCAGTCCGAAGCTCCAATAAATCACGAGCCAAAGCATCGGCACGAAAAACATGAGCGCGGAAGCAAAAATCAATAGATCGCGCGCAAGTTTCTCCTCGGCCGTGTCTGCTTTAGTGGATGGCAGTTCGGTCTGGTGAATCAACGTTGTTTGCTTGGTAGCGTTCAATGGCGTTCTGCGCGAGCGTATTCGTATTGTGGAAGCTCTGATCAATTCAACCAAAATACCGCGTCGTCCAAACATCTCGCAACGGCAATTTCATATCAAAGACTTATTCGCACTCGACTGGTTTACAAAAGTTTCATTAATACCCGATTTTAATCATTCGCAATCATTCATGGTGTCCCATTTAGCAATCGTTCGAAATCATATAACCAAAATAATCGACTTATTGTACCGGTTCGCCGCCTTTCTGGCAGAAGTCCCTTGGGGAAAATTACGCTTACAGCAAAATATACCGAAAAAATCTACGTAACTGCGTAATTACCTTGATTTTAAAGAAGCGTTCAGCGCACAAAATTAATTATCACGGCGGTAATCTTTCGCGTTATTTGTGCCACCTCCTTGATTTCAGTTATCATTCCCGCTTCTTTTTTGTTGGAGTTTGGGCCATGTCAATGGCAGACCGCGACGGTTTTATTTGGTATGACGGCAAGCTTGTCCCATGGCGGGAAGCTAATACACATGTGCTTACGCATTCGCTCCACTACGGCTTGGCCGTCTTCGAAGGCGAGCGTGCTTACAAAACCGATAAGGGCCCGGCGATTTTTCGCTTGCAAGAACATACCGATCGCCTCTTCGACTCGGCTCATATCTTCATGATGAAAATGCCCTACGACCGAGCCACTATCGTAGAAGCAACCAAAGAAGTCGTACGCGCTAACAAGCTCGACACTTGCTACATTCGCCCGTTGGCGTTTTATGGTTCGGAGAAAATGGGCGTGTCCCCCCGAGGCGCAAATGTGCATATCGCTATCGCCGCCTGGCCATGGGGCGCTTATCTCGGCGAAGACGGTCTGACCAAAGGCATCCGAGTCAAAACTTCCTCGTACTCACGGCACCACATCAATGTGCATATGTGCCGCTCAAAAGCATCCGGCGCCTACCTCAACTCCATCTTGGCCAATCAAGAAGCCGTTCAAGACGGCTACGACGAAGCCCTGCTACTGGATGTGAACGGCTATGTTGCCGAGGGCTCCGGCGAAAATCTGTTCATCGTTAAGAACGGTAAGGTCTATGAGCCTGAAATGACCTCGGCGCTGAACGGCATCACTCGGAAAACGATTATTACTTTAGCCAAGGAACTTGGGCTTGAAGTCGAGTCGAAGCTATTAACTCGGGATGATATTTATCTGGCAGATGAAGCGTTCTTCACCGGCACAGCGGCGGAAGTCACCCCTATTCGTGAATTGGACAACCGCGTTATCGGTAGCGGCAAATGCGGCCCGATAACAGCGCAACTGCAAGCGAAATTCTTCGATTGTGTTTATGGCCGCGACCCTAAACACGCTGAATGGCTTACGTACGTTTAGAGCCTGTTGTGAACTACATCGCGTCTGCGTTGAGGGTAAAAAAGTGCGAGTGCTAGGCGAGAGGAGCGCGGTTTGGTTATTCCAAATAAGCGACGAGCAACGACGCAATCTCGCTTTTTTACCCTCAACCCTTCGGGCAACCCTGCAGAGCGGTCGTCTGCGGCGTTGCGGCTCACTTATTTGGAATACCAAACCGCGCTCCCCGCGCCTTGCAGACGACCGCTCTGCAGGGTTGCGCAGACGCGATATAGTTCAAAACAGGCTCTAATATTATGTCCGAAGGAAAACCGTCCGAACTCAATCAAAAGTTCCTCGAAGTTACCGCCGGGGATTTGCCGCTGCACTGTCCTACGCCGTCGGTAAAACTATGGAATACTCACCCGCGTGTATTTTTACCCATAGAGGAACTCGGCGAATCTCGCTGTCCCTATTGCGGCACACTTTATAAACTCAAGGGTTGGCCGCTGCCGCCAGGAGCGCATCATTGAGATGCCTCGGCAACTCTTTTTTGTAAATCTACCGGATGGAGGTCGCTCCACCCGGTAGGCTCGTCAATAGACTTCTTTCGAAACCGTAGCGAGCGGGTCCAGGTTGAGACGAGAAGCGCAATCGCACAAGTAGTACGATGAGCATCGCAGTCTCAACCTGGACACGCGCAGTAGGTTACGAAAGATGTCTAATGACAAAATTTCTTGTCGTCGCTCCTTCTTGGGTGGGCGACGCCATCCTCTCTCAGCCGCTGCTTCGGCGGCTTCTACAACGCAATCCCGGCTCATCGATTGATGTATTCGCCCCCAAATGGGTAGCGCCCGTATTGACTCGAATGCCGGAAGTTAATCACGTTATCGATAACTCCTTTGCGCATGGCGAACTACGGCTGACGGATCGTTGGCGCTGTGGGCGGCAATTAAAGCAGCAACACTACGACCATGCGATCGTGCTGCCCAATTCGCTGAAGTCGGCCCTCATTCCTTTTTTTGCAGGCATTCCACGACGAACCGGGTTTATCGGCGAATCGCGCTACGGGTTATTAAACGACGCGAGGAAGCTCGATAAGGCAGCCTTGCCGTTGATGGTCGAGCGCTACGCGTTGCTTGCGGAGACGGCCGGTGCGCCGCTTTCGCGCCCCTTGGAAAAACCTGCATTACTAGCGGATGCCGCCGGCGTAGAAGCCGTCATCATACGGCTCGGTCTTGACAGTAAAAAGCCGATTGCCGCCTTTTGCCCCGGAGCCGAATACGGTCCTGCAAAACGCTGGCCTAGCGAGCATTTCGCCGCGTTAGCTAAAGAATACGTGCAATTGGGCTATGAAATCTTGCTGCTCGGGTCAGCCAAGGATCAACCGGTCGGCGCCGAAATTAATCAACTCTCGGGCGGCATATGCCGCGATTTGACCGGCAAAACAGGGCTCGCCGAAGTCATCGACTTGATGAGTTGCGCAAAATTCGTCGTGAGCAATGACTCTGGTTTAATGCATATCGCCGCCGCTCTCGATAAGCCGACGGCTGCGCTATTCGGGTCATCCAGTCCTTTGCATACACCGCCGCTTTCGGACCATGCCCGAGTCATTTCTCTTCATTTGGCATGCAGTCCTTGCTTTCAACGCGAATGTCCTTTGGGACACTTCAATTGCATGAAACAATTGCACCCGGAGCTGGTACAACAAGCCTTGATTCAATTGGTAAAAGAAAAATAGAGCCGGACACTCGTACTGGTTAGTCATGCTGAATTTGTTAGCTATCCTTGCTTTGGGCACCTCCCTCTCCCGCCTGCGGGAGAGGGAGCGCGTGCAGAAGCTTTCACATCGTCTATCCATAACATTCGTCGTTACTGACCAGTACGATAGCAATCGCGCAAAATAAAAAACCGCTCCCGATGTTCATCTTCCGCGTAATTTGTCTACACTAAATAATATCTCGCTATTGTTCGAACCATGACGATTCAAGCCGGTCGAGAAGTTCGGGGAGCAGCCGGACATTCCATTGGACGCGCATCGGAAAATGAGGATTTCGAGTATCGCACCGACGCGGATCGCAACCGCGCAGTTAGCTACGAAAAGAAGTCTATTCAAATCATTTGGGCATAGAGTCATGCATGTTTACTGGGGCATCTGAAATTATCCGTTTACTCGCTGACATCGGCGGCACCAATGCACGCTTTGCGTTATTACAGGGTAATCATGCAAAGCCGCAGCAGGCGCTGACGCTCGCCACGATCGATTTCCCCCGGTTGATCGACGCCATTCGACATTATTTGCACCAATGCGGATCGCCTGAGGTACTCGAGGGCGCAATCGCAATTGCCAGCCCCATACTCGGCGACCGAGTGAAAATGACCAATCACCATTGGGATTTTTCCATCGAGGAAACACGCAAAGAATTAGGATTCCGCCGGCTTGAAGTGCTTAATGATTTCACCGCGCTAGCACTTGCATTGCCCGTGCTACCGCAAGACGAACTACGTCAATCGGGCGGCGACAAAGCGATTCCTAACACGGCGCTCGCATTGATCGGTGCCGGTACCGGCCTTGGCGTTTCCGGGTTAATACCAAACGGAAATGGTGGTTGGACGGCGGTATCGGGCGAAGGTGGACACGTCACCTTATGCGCAGTGGATGATCGTGAAGCCGACATCATTAATGTTTGCCGTGCGGCTCATAAACATATTTCGGCCGAGCGGCTCGTTTCAGGCATGGGGCTAGTCAATCTTTACAACGCCATCGCGCAACTCGAAGGCGCAGCATCTCAACCGCTCACGCCGGCACTCATTACCGAACGAGGCCTCACCGGCAGCGATCCTCTCTGCACCGAAGCACTGGAAACGTTCTGCGGTATGTTAGGTAATGTAGCGGGAAATCTGGTACTCACACTAGGCGCACGGGGCGGCCTTTACATCGGCGGCGGCATTGTGCCCAAGTTAGGGGATTATTTTCACCGTTCGCGTTTTCGCCAACGCTTTGAGGCCAAGGGTCGTTATGTGGAGTATCTGGCGCCGATTCCCGCTTATGTCATCCACACAAAAGATCCTGCGTTGCTGGGCGCGGCAACGATTTTAGGCGTAGATCCTTCGTAACGCCGATGAATGAAAACTTTTCAGATTCGAACAGCGATGACCGTCAAAAGCCCTCGCCCCCTCTCCCGCCTAAGGGAGAGGCGGGAGATTCCGAATAGTTACGACGAATGAATGAAAGAATGCGATGCTGAGCCGCCTTGAAACCATCCGTACCCAGCTTCGAAAATCCGAACGTCGCGTCGCCGACCTGATACTTGCTCGGCCAAACGCGGCCCTTAACTTATCGATCGCCGCCCTGGCAAAGCAAGCCGGCGTTAGTCAGCCGACCGTCGTACGCTTTTGCCGAGCATTGGGTTTTAACGGCTACAAAGACTTCAAGCTACGGCTTGCCCAAAACTTAGCGGCCGGTGTTCCTTCCACCCACGTCGATGTGCAGCCTGACGACCCCACGGCGGAACTCGCCGTAAAGATATTCGATCGGGCCATTGCGACACTGGTTCGCGCGCGCACGCAAATCGATCCGGAAGCGCTGGAACGAGCCATCGATATTTTAGCGGTAGCGAGCAGAATCGAATTCTATGGTTTGGGAAATTCCGGCATCGTCGCCGAATATGCGCAACAAAAATTTTTCCACTTGAGCGTGCAGACGGTCGCCTATACGGACCCGCACATGCATGGCATGGCGGCTACTATGTTGCACTCAGGCGATACGGTTGTCGCTATTTCCAACACTGGCAAAACGATTGACTTATTACGCAGCGTCGAGCTGGCTCGCGAGGCGGGAGCCGATGTTGTCGGGGTAGCGCCAAGCGGTTCGCTCCTTGCGAAGCTGTGTACGGTTACTCTGTTCGCCGATGAAGTGGAAGATGGTGATGTATATTCGCCGGCTACATTACGACTCGCGCATTTATCGATTATCGATACGCTAGCCGCCGGCGTCGCACTGAAGCGAGGCCCCGCCCTGCTCGAACAGATGGAACGCACTAAACGCTGTTTGCGTGAAAAACATGTGCGCGGATTCGAATGAGTCGAAAAACACGAGCCGAACCGATCTGCTCGATTAGATTTCTTTCGAAACCGTAGCAAGTAAATTACGAAAGAAGTCTATTCAAAACTGTAACGAAAATGCCGTAACCGTCTTTAGGAAAAAAATTAATGTACCGATTCGACACTGCAGCCGCTGCGGAACAACTCGCCGCTCACCGCGCTCGCGTCGCGCCTTTGCAATTGCGTGATTTATTCGCAACTGACCCGCAACGCTTTGCTGCCATGTCGTTGAACTGCGGCCCGCTTTTGATCGACTATTCAAAAAACCGCGTCACATCGGAAACCTTACGCCTCCTATTCGACTTGGCTCGCGAAGCCAATATCGAAGAGCAAATTCAAGCCATGTTTCGCGGCGAAAAAATCAACAACACGGAAAATCGTGCGGTCTTGCATACGGCGTTACGCAATCGAACCAATACGCCGGTGATAGTGGATGGTGTCGATGTAATGCCGCAGATCAACGACATTTTGTCGCGCATGCGCAATTTCACTGCAAAAGTTCGTAACGGCGAATGGTTAGGATTCAGCGGCCGAGCTATAAGCGATATCGTGAACATCGGCATCGGTGGTTCCGATCTAGGACCTTACATGGCCTGCGAAGCGTTGCGCCCTTATGGTCATTCGCGTCTTTCGATGCATTTTGTCTCTAATGTGGATAGCACACACATTGTCGAAACATTAAAGCGCATCGATCCGGAAACCACCCTATTCGTCGTCGCATCAAAGACCTTCACCACGCAGGAGACATTGGCCAACGCACATACCGCGCGGCAATGGTTTTTGCGCGCCGCTAAATATGAGACAGCGATAGCAAAACACTTCGTCGCCGTATCGACAAATGCAAAAGCGGTGAGCGATTTCGGCATCGATACCACAAACATGTTTGAGTTTTGGGATTGGGTCGGCGGACGTTATTCATTATGGTCCGCCATTGGCTTGCCCGTCGCGCTGTTTATCGGTATGGACAATTTCGAAACCATGCTGGCCGGCGCGCATGAAATGGATAAGCATTTCATCTCATCGCCGCTGGAAAAAAATGTACCGGCAATTCTTGCGCTCCTCGGCATATGGCACATCAACTTTCTCGATGGCGAAAGCCAAGCCATCATCCCCTACGAGCAATACCTGCATCGCTTTCCCGCTTATCTGCAACAGCTCGATATGGAAAGCAACGGAAAAGGGGTAACGCGCGATGGCAAAAAAATCACTTACACGACCGGCCCTATTGTCTGGGGCGAGCCAGGCACGAATAGCCAACACGCATTCTTTCAGCTCTTGCATCAGGGCACTCGGCACGCCTTAGTCGATTTCATCGTTTCTGCGCGTACTCATAATCCGGAAAACGATCACCATGCCATGCTGGTCGCCAATTGCTTAGCGCAAAGCGAAGCGTTAATGCGTGGGAAGACCGCGGATGAAGTGCGTAACGAATTATCGGAGCAAGGCTTAGACGCGGCATCCACCGCGACGTTGCTACCCCACAAAGTGTTCGAAGGTAATCGTCCCAGCAATACCATTGTTCTCGATCAACTCACACCGTATACGCTCGGCATGTTGACTGCCTTATACGAACACAAGGTGTTTGTGCAAGGCTGCGTTTGGAACGTGAATTCCTTCGATCAATGGGGCGTGGAATTAGGCAAGCAAATAGCTAAGCGGATATTGCCCGAATTACGCGACAGCGCACCGGCAAGCCATGACGGGTCCACAAACGGGTTGATTCGGCATATACGAAGCCGGGCTACGGAAATCTAGATCTAGATCGAACGTATTCTACATTCGTCGTCCGGATTAGCCGCATCGCGGCATAATCCGTAAAGCTGCTCGTTCGCGGTTCTCAAAAAAATCTATTCGACCGTTTCTCATTAAACGCTTATATTAGCCGGCGCTTTTGCTTTTCAATTCTAACTATAAGGAATTTGGATGTGATGAAGTCTTCTTTTTTTCTCCCGGTATTGGTTTTACTGCTCAGCACTTTCAATCCGGCCTTTGCGGCAAAATGTGGTCGTACCGGCACAGCACTTCAAGTATTAGGCTCAGGGGGGCCTGAAATACAAACGAAACGAGCATCCAGCAGTTATCTCATTTGGCAAAACGGTAAAGCGCTCGCACTCATCGATACCGGCGGTGGGTCTGCATTACGTTTCGGGGAAAGCGGTGCGGACTTTACCGATCTAGACGTTGTACTTTTCACGCATCTCCATGTAGACCATAGCGTCGCTTTTCCGGCGTTCGTCAAATCGTCCTTTTTCCAACACCGAGATCGTCAGTTGCCGGTATTTGGCCCAACGGGCAACCAACGCTTTCCTTCGACGACCGCTTTCGTCAAAACATTATTCGATAAACAGCATGGCGCCTATCGCTATCTCAGCGACTTTACCGATCAAGATTCGGAAAGCAGCTACAAGATCATGGCCCATAACGTGGATCTCAAACCTAATGAAGCCAAGCGGATATTTGCTAATAATCGCTTACGGGTAACTGCGATGCGGACCATGCATGGCGGAGTACCGTCATTGGCTTATCGAATCGATAGCGGTTCCAAAAGCATCGTATTAAGCGGTGATACGAACGGAGAAAACGGCAATCTAGAGCAACTGGCAAAAGACGCTGATTTATTCGTCGCGCACAACGCTATTCCGGAAGGCGCGACCGGCATCGAGCGAGAATTGCACATGCCGCCATCCGTCATCGGAAAAATTGCCCGCGATGCCAATGTAAAAAACCTGGTTCTTTCACATCGCATGCAACGCACATTGGGAAGAGAGACGGAATCCATTACTTACATTTCCGCTGTGTACCACGGTAAAGTGAGTTTTGCGGATGATCTTAGTTGTTTTGAGTTGCGTTAAATCGGCACGAAGGAACTTTATGTGAAGTCCCTTTTAGGGCTTAACAGAAGCCCTAGTATCATCCAGATGAATTTGCACGTTCCCTTCTCCCGCCTGCGGGAGAAGGGAGGCCGGGCTACAAACTGGCCCACGCGGCACATCAGTTAAGATCTATATGGTTTGGCTCGAACGAGAGACGAAGAAATAAACGGCCGTCTGGCAAATGCCTCCAGGATATCGAGAGGACACTCACCTCGATTACTCAAACCCTGAGGGTCCAGATAAAACGTCTGCTCAAACGCAAATTGTCCTGACATCGCTGCATGCAATACTTGATCGGTGAATACAATCCAAGTCGCGCCCGGCAGAAATGAAAACTCCTGTTGCGGTGCTGTACGTTGATAGGTGGAATCGGCTTTCACTTGATCGTGCAATTGCAACATTAAATGATCGTAAGCGGAGCGGCGGCTTTTCGTAATGCCGAGTTTATGCAATAACCAAGCGCTCCCCGGCACCGGGCGTCGAGTTTTTGAAAAAAAATTGGCGGCAAATTGCTTAAACGGCTCGCCCGTTCGCCACACTCTAGCCATACCATCCGGATTAACGTTGGTGAATACTCTCAGCAAACGAAGACCGTGATTAGGGTTAGAAGGAAATGCGTCCACATGTAAGCGTGTATCGTCCTTGCGCCAGCTCGATCTTTCCGCAGTTATTTTGCATGGCCGATATGACGTGCCGCCGCGAATGCAATAGGGCATATAAGTCGGAAAAAGCGATCTTATTGCCTCCTCCGCAAACAACCCATAGCGGATCAACATTTGCTTCACTAAAGCAAGATCGGGCTCATCGCCCGATGCGCCTCTTACCGCGTCCGCAGGTGAGCGCAAATTAATATTTTTCGATTTTCCATTCGACCATTGCGGCGATAGAAAACGAGCTTCCTGCGGCAACAAGTCAAATCCCATATGAGGAAAATGCAGCACGGCGCCCCGTTCGAGACTTTCTTGCAATGATGCGTGTTCATGCGAAAAAAACTTACTGAAAGGAAGGCGTGCGTCTATGGTCCGAACGCCTTCTATTGCGCTATACCGAATACGTTCTAGGACAACATTGCGGGGTGCGAGAAGTAAAGATCGAGCAAACATTATTAAAGTGACTAGTGCAGTACTATGAAAAAGGATCCAGTGTTTTTTATAGTAGGCACTCGGCCTGTTGTCAACGATTTAAGCAATTATAACGCCAGGCGCGCTTGCACAAACCGCCTCTAGATAAGTATTGCTTGAAAAAGTCTGTGCTATCGTTCACAGCAAACTGTTCGATCTTATGTCAAAGATATTAGTTGTAATCAATTACAACCTCGCGGCGTTAGCACTAACGTTCCACATAAGAGATTCCTATCGTGAACAATGACGATCGACCAGATAAGGGCAAAACGAAAGCACCACCTGAACCGGAAATCCCTATCGTTGATGATGAGAACGCAATTGACAGGATTACGAACAGGGCGTGGAACTATATCCCTTATGAGCAACGACGCCACCTGACCTGGGGTGAGGTCAGACTCAGAGTTTCGTCACTTGAAGAACAAGAACTAGCGCTGCTCTATTCAACCTTTGGCGCCGCCGATAGCGTCGCAAGATTCAGACAATTGGCGGAGACGACCGGGCTGGCGCGGTTGATTGGAATTCCTCCTCTCGCGGAGGGCGGACCAAGCTTTTCCGCGAACGACGAGATACTTGATGCGCCGTCCATCGATTCGCTTTTACATGCCAACACGCCTGAAGCTCAAGCATCAAGCACATCCCAAACTCCCGCGCCTGAAAATAGCGTATTTACCGCAGATGCATTAAATGCCATTAAACCACCGCAAACGGTAAAGGCGCTGCACGAAGCCATTAGTAAAGATCCTTCAAGCTTAGAGGAACGAATAAAGGATTTTGCACGGCGCTACGCACAAGCCATAAAGATGAACGAACATGCGTCAGAGCAAGAGGATGCAATTGACGACATCATGTTCGACTTGTATGGCGAACGTGACGGTCTTAGACCTTACAACGCTCAAGCACTTGATCAGGCCATAGAAAACAGCAAGGCGGCGCTTAACGAAAAAGCTGACGAAACTTTATCTTTGACGGATCGATGGAACAGGGTTGATGAGCAACTTGATGCAGAGATAAAGGATGCTAAGAACACAGTAGCTGCTCTATTGGAAAAACAAGCAAAACTAAAAACAGACTTACAAGCGTTAGGCGAAGCTGATCCGGAAGAAGAATCTCATCGCTATGTTATCGACGATGTTCTTGCCGACATCGAAGAGCGAGGGGCTCAATTAGGCAAACTCTTGGAACAAACGAATTTAAGCGACGAAGCTCGACGGGAACTTGAAAGAGAGCAGCGATTTCAATCACGTCAGCAGGAACTGTATGAACAGCTTTCACAGCTTGAGCAGCCCTTTCTTCCATGGAACGCTAGTCTTTTAGAATCGTGGACAAAAAAGCAAGCAGAGTTTGAATCGCTGTGTGATGCACTATTAACTCATATCGCAAAAGAGCTAAGGCTGTTGAATCTCGAAAACAACCAGTCGAGAGATAGCTCGAATGAAATGCCGGAAGATAGGCAACTGCTAAGGGCGCAGTTAATCGCTCGGGAGAAACAACTCAATCTAAGAAGAAATAGCCAGGATTTTCCTCGGTACGACTTTGTCGATCAGGACGGCGACCTCGAAGATATGCAACAACGCGCCGCGGCTTTGTCTCGATCCATACGCAAGAAAACACCTCAAGCGGAGCAAGCGCTGCAAGAGTTCGACCGCCAGATTAGGCAGTTAAGCAGGGAGATACAGCGCTTCACCGGTCAGAGAGAGGCATTGCGTTCGCTCGATCCCGCGTCAGATCAACAGAAAAGAATAGATTTATTGAATGAAAAATTGCATCTTGCCGATCTGCGATTAGACATAATAAATCTACAGAGACGAAAGGCAATAGAGGGAGAGGCTGCCCCACTCGATCCGAACCAAGCCGGCACTCATGCCGATGAAACAAAAACCGAAGAAGATGCGGTCACACCTGAAAGACCACCAATCATTACTATCGGTAAAGAATTAAACACCAAAGAACGCTTGCTAAGAGAAGCCCTGCTCCAAAAAAGCAGCGTACGACGCGAACAGATACGACAAGAACTCAACAGAATCAATAACGGAGCACATAGAGGAGAGCTACCTAATTCAGAAACCATATTGGAAGCACGACAAAACAAAAAGCAAGATATTCAGTTACAAACGAGTCAACGAGACACGCTGGGAAACTACCGCACAGCAGCTAAAAATATTTTTTTCAATCTGGGCGAATTGCCTGAAAACACCGCAGAGACGACACGACAGTTTATCCGCGAAGAATCGATGCGCCGAATCATCGATTGCAACGATCTTTTAAAAGAAGCTTCGGACAATCTACTCGAAGAGCGTCAGAGGAAAGACTTGCAAGGTAAACTGAATGGGATATTGCAGAATGAGCGCTATATCTCAATACTGATAGATTTACTGAAGCAAGGTAACGCAAGCCATTTCTTACGGCAAGTAAGCGACCATCAACAGCTGCAAGATGTCATATTTCTAGGTAGAGGTTCCGATCAACGCCTTTACTTTGCCGGACGTGAAGGCGAGTATTCCGTTTTATATGAAGTGCCCGAAGCAAACCAAGGGCAGTTAAATCAACGAGCTCAACAGCAACTAGGCCGAACCAATCTAATTCGAGGAGATAGTTTAACGTTCGCGGCCGCCCCCCGCTGGAATCCGGACCATCCAGATAACCACATGGCTGCGTACGTTAACTGGGCACTGCGGTCGAATGTTGTCAACCTGATTAGAATGGGGACCAATGGCGAACGAATGGAAAACATGGTTTTCATCGGCGAGCGAAGGAGACCAACGTTTTCCGTCGGAGATGAGCCCATTAGCAATAGACCTCTCCGCTTTGCAAGGCTCGAACACGGATTTCCCATCGCCTACGAATTTCCTCATCAAACGCAAGGGCAAATAGCCCAACAAGCGCAATTACAATTAGGTAGGCCTCTGCAACCGGGCGACCGATTAACGTTTACCACCGCACAGCATTGGGATTTACACGAACCCAATTGGAACCAGGCTACTCGTATCAATTCGCTCATCAATCAGGAAAGGATCCAAGCCACCGTCGCATATGAGGCGCAGCAATTGGATAACGCGCTCTACTTAGGAGAAACGCCCGGCGGCTCTCTCCGCTTTGCTACATTTCTTGAAGGATATCCGCTCGTCTATGACGTGCCACCTGCATTGCAAGGGGAGATAAATCAGCAAAGGCAACAGCAACTGCATGGAGTCGGACCATTTCCAGGTGATCGACTCACCTTCCGAAGCGTGCCGCATTGGAATTTTCAGCAGAGTAATGCCGATCAAGCCGCAGGCATCACCGCGCTTATCAATGCAGACAGCATCAACGTCGCCGCGATAAATAACGGACACCCAATGACCGGCGCTTTATATGTAGGCGAAGGTCCGAATTCGTCTCTTTTATTTGCGACATTTGTTGACGGCTATCCTGCTGTTCATGAGCTAGCTCCCCACTTGCAAGGACAAATACGCCAACGCGCGCAACAACAGCTGGGACGAACTACGCTGCAGCCAGGCGATTCATTGACGTTCCACGCCGTGCCCGCTTGGAATCACAATGAGACAGACTCAACGCAGGCACGAAACATCAATGCATTGCTAGATGACGAGTCGCCCATCCATAGAAACATCATGCAGGAGAATGAACGAATAGAAGATGCGTTATTCGTGGGCGAAAACATATATACGGACTCTTTTCTATTTGCGACATTTGTCGAAGGTTATCCGGTAGTTCATGAATTGCCGTCCGCCTTGCAGGGACAAATTGCGCAAGAGACGTACCCGCGATACGGACGACGAAACTTAATAGAAGGCGAGAGACTAACTCTCACGGCTGCGCCGATATGGAATCTTCAGCAAACGGACGTCGATCAGGCCAATAATATCGCCGCTGCTTTGCAAAATGGGAACCCTATTCGCGTAAACAATGTAACCGAAGGACAATCATTGGATGACATGCTCTTTGTTGAAGCGCGTCCCAATGGAAATCTTCTCTTTGCCGAGTTTGAAGAGGAATACCCTGTTCTCCATGAACTGCCTGATCAGTTACGCGGACAAGTAGCGCAGAGCGCCCAGCGCCAATTGGGGCGTACTAATTTGCAAGCGGGTGATCGGCTAACGATCGCTGCCGCTCAGCATTGGAACGGGCAAATAAATTTTGATAATGTCGTCGCGGCCCTTGGAAATGGCCTCTTGCCTCTTGCCGAGATAACAGGTGAACAACGAATGGAAAATGCCCTCTATATGGACGGGAATAGAGGCGAAAATATGACCTTTGTAGTTCTTGAACAAGGGTACCCAATTCTCTATGACGTACCGAATGAATGGCAAGGGCAAATAACCCAGGCGGTACGGCAGCAATTTGGAGACGCGGATCTGGAATCGGGCGATGTGCTGACATTTCGGACTGCGCCGCATTGGGGTGCTAATTTGAGCGATGCGGCACAAGCGAATGCTATAGCCAGCACAGTACAGCGTGACGCGATTCATATAAACGATTTGCAGGAAAATCAACAACTACAAAACGCTTTGGTAGTCGAGGCTCCCGCCAACGGCGCTGTTCTTTTCGCAACCATTGTCGAAGGATATCCAGCGGTCTATCGATTGCCGCCTGCTTTACAAGGACAGATAGCGCAACAGGCGCACCAGCAACTTGGGCGAGCTAACTTGCAAGCGGGCGACCGATTGACGTTCGGGGCGGCCCCCCATTGGAATGCTAACTTGGGCGATGCGGCACAAGCAAATGCCATCGCTAACACCATACAGCAGAATGCGATTCATATAACCGATTTACAGGAAAACCAAGGGCTAGATAACGCGTTGGTAGTCGAGGCTCCCGCCAACGGTGCTGTTCTTTTCGCAACCATTGCCCAAGGATATCCTGCAGTCTATCGATTGCCGCCTGCTTTACAGGGACAGATCGCACAACAAGCCCATCAGCAACTCGGGCAAGCTAACTTGCAAGCGGGCGATCGATTAACGTTCTGGGCAGCGCCTCAGTGGAATGCTAATTTAGGCGATGCGGCACAAGCAAATGCTATCGCTACCACGGTACAGCATAACGCGATTCATATAAACGATTTACAGGAAAACCAAAGACTAGAAAACGCTTTGGTAGTCGAGGCTCCCGCCAACGGTGCTGTTCTTTTCGCAACCATTGTCGAAGGGTATCCAGCGGTCTATCGATTGCCGCCCGCTCTACAGGGACAGATAGCGCAACAGGCACATCGGCAACTCGGGCGAGCAAACTTGCAAGCAAGCGATCGATTGACGTTCGGGGCTGTTCCCGTTTGGAATAACAATTTATCCGATCGCACACAAATCACAGCCATTAACCGCGCGGTAGGACGCAACATCATGCCTTTGAATGAGGCACAAGCCGGACAACAAATGGTCCAGGCACTGGTAACGGGATATACAGCGAGAAGCCGCCTTATCATTGCAATAATTGAACATGGGTATCCGGCTACGTATGTCGTACCGCCTGCTTTAACCGCACAAATGACACAGCAAGCCCAACGTCAATTGGGGCGCAGTAACATCCAACCCGGTGATCGATTCGATTTCATTGTAGCGCCCCGTTGGAATCAGGCTCAAAACGATACAACAGAAGCCAATGGTATAGCGGCTGCACTTAATCAAGGTTTAATTCACCGCGCTGTTATAAACAATGAACAGCAAATGCAACAAGCGTTATACATAGGCCCAGGAGCCGGCGGGAGCCATCTCTTTGCAACACACGAGGAAGGTTACCCTATCGTTCACGAGGTACCTCATAACATGCAAGGAGATATGGCGTTTCGCGTCGCAGAGCAGCTTGGGCCAAACAACTTGCAAGTAGGTGACCGGCTAAATTTTAGAGCCGCGCAACGTTGGAATGCCTTGCAATATACGCCGGCGCAAGCTAACACAATCGATACCTTATTAGCACAAGACAGAGTCCCCAGCACAGTGGCTAACCATACGCCGCAATTGCAAAACGCACTATTCATCCGTCAGAACGCCGATGGACACCTCCTCTTCGCAACGCTTCAAGATGGATATCCGGTTATTCACGTTGTCACTAGAGAGTGGCAAGGACAAATAGCAACACAAGCGCGGCGACAATTAAGGCGGGCCGATTTACAGCCGGGAGATCAATTGTCGTTTACCACAAGGCAATGGACTCCGAATCGAAATAACCGGACAGAGGCTAATAACGTTCTTCAAGCCATTAACAACGGGACCATTCCTGATAGCAATCTACACTTAACAACCATGGGAACCACATTACAAAACGCGATGTTCATCACGCAAGGAGACGCAAGAACGCGCATTTTTGCCACTCTCCGCCCAGGCGAGGAACATCCTCATATTTGGTATGTGCCTCACAATCAACAAGGAGATATCGAACAGCAAGCTCAGCGGCAATTTAGACGGAGTAATTTACAGGAAGGCGACGTCCTGCTAACTTTTACCACTCAGATACATCGCACCATTCGGTCGACAATAAGTAACACACTCGCAAAAGGAATAAAAACAAAATAAATGAGTGGTGGCAGCGTTGCGAAGGGTTAATGTCCATAAGCCGCAAAAGATTAACCTTCGCCATATTGCGCGTCGTAACCATACCGGCTCGTTAAATATCCTGCAGGATATTTAATCTCAACCATACTTCAACTTCATCACCAATATAAAAAAAGCCAGTAGTAATGTTACGGCATTGGCTATGATGACCGGCAGAGAGCCGATAAGCACTCCGTATACGAGCCAAAGCGCTACGCCGCTGACAAAAACCACATACATCGTCAACGAAATATCTTTAGTCGACCGCGTCTTCCACACTTGCCAAACCTGAGGCACAAAAGCGGCTGTCGTGCATATCCCCGCGAGCGACCCCAGTAATTCCGTCATCATTTTCTTCAGCCTTTTCTCTATAAAATGAACTATGAATATTCGGCGTGTTCTATTTGTGCAGCACTCCGATAAAATCAACCATATCGCAGCAAACCTTTTTATCATCCGCCGGACAAAGTCACTTTCCGGCGTAAACTAATTAACTTGTGCCACACCTATAATTAATATGCAATAAACAGCCTTTCTTTTTGATCTTTTATTGAGATTTTCGTAAATGCCTAACAAAATGTCCTGTCGTCTTCTTCGGCGCTCAGCGCCTCGGAACGACAAACCTTCGTTAGACTTCTTTCGAAACCGTAACGAGCGGGTTCAGGTTGAGATGAGAAGCGCAACCGTACAAGCAATACGGCGAGCACCGCAATCTCAAGCTGCGTTCACGCAGTAGGTTACGAAAGAAGTCTATTGTTAGCCGATTCTGCACATCAGCATAGATAGGGACGGATAAATTATGACCATTCGGGCCAAACTCGAAAGTTTTCATTACGATCCGGTTCAAAGCGATCCCGAGTCACTACGCCGATCGGTCGCCAATCGTCTCCTCTATAGCGTCGGCAAAGATCCTATCGTCGCCCACGATGCCGATTGGTATGTCGCACTTTCACAGGTAGTCCGAGATCGATTGATCGAGCGGTGGATGGAAACCACGCGCGCGCAGTATACGCAAAACGTAAAACGCGTTTACTACCTGTCGATGGAATTTTTAGTCGGCCGCGCGCTAACAAATAGTCTGATGGCCATTAATCTATACGACGACTTCAAAGCGGCATTACATGAAATGGGCATCGATCTCGAAGAGACCTGCGCTCAGGAACCGGATGCCGCGCTGGGCAACGGCGGCCTGGGGCGGCTAGCCGCTTGCTTTCTCGATTCGATGGCCACCATCGGCCTGCCGAGTTACGGCTATGGCATTCGATATGACTACGGCATGTTTGCGCAGCATCTTCACGACGGCCACCAAGTAGAACAGCCCGACGACTGGTTAGCCAAAGGCAATCCATGGGAATTTCCTCGTCCCGATGTCACCTACCCTATTCAATTCGGCGGTTGGGTAAAACACGATCAGAGCGGCGCTCATTGGATCGATAGCGAGTCGGTCCTGGCGATGGCCTATGACATGATCATTCCCGGATACGGTACCAAAGCGGTCAATACGCTGCGCCTATGGCATGCGCGCGCTTGCCAAGCGCTGGATCTCTCGGTGTTCAATCAAGGCGATTACATGCTGGCAGTACAAAGCAAAAATCGCTCAGAGAACGTCACCCGAGTTCTTTATCCGGATGACTCCAGTTATCAAGGCCGCGAGCTGCGGCTACGGCAAGAATATTTTTTTGTCAGCGCATCGTTGCAGGATATCGTCCACCGCTTTTTGCATGACCATACCAACTTATCCGAATTGCCTGATAAAGTCGCCATACACCTGAACGATACCCATCCCGCCGTGGCGGTACCGGAGCTGATGCGTTTACTAGTCGATGTTCATCGACTAGCCTGGGATGATGCCTGGAACCTCTGCACCAGCATCTTTTCCTATACCAATCACACTTTGATGCCCGAGGCACTGGAAACGTGGCCGGTCAGCATGATGCGTAACGTATTGCCGCGCCATCTAGAAATCATTCTCGAGATCAATCGCCGGTTCCTCGATTGGATAAGAGCGACCCATGGCGATGACCCCGATCTGCTACGCCGCATTTCGTTGATCAATGAAGCCGGTGAACGACATGTGCGCATGGCCCATCTTTGCGTTGTCGCCAGTCATAAGGTTAACGGCGTATCGAAGCTGCATAGCGATTTGCTGGTGCGATTGTTATTTCCCGATTTCGACAAAATTTTTCCAGGCCGCTTCGTCAACAAAACAAACGGCATCACGCAGCGCCGTTGGCTCGTCAATGCGAATCGCGGTTTGGCGAAACTAATCGACGATCACATCGGCCACCAGTGGCGCATTGATCTAGACGAGCTAGCCAAATTGCGCAACTACGCAACCGATCCCAGGTTCATCAATGCATTTCAAGCAGTAAAGAAAAGCAACAAAGAACGATTAGCGATATACATCGAGCAGGAGACGGGTATATCCATTGATCCTGCTTCGTTCTTCGATGTGCAAGTCAAGCGCATCCACGAATATAAACGCCAATTGCTCAATGCGCTTCATATCGTCACTCGTTACAACGCCATTGTCGAAAAACCCGATGCCGGATGGGTACCGCGCACCTTCGTCTTTGCCGGCAAAGCCGCATCGGCTTATAAGATGGCCAAGCTAATCATTAAACTGATTAACGATATCGCAAAAAAAGTGAATAGCGATCCGAGGAGCAATGAACTATTGAAAGTGGTGTTCGTGCCCAATTACGGCGTATCGGTAGCGGAAATCATTATTCCGTCGGCAGATTTATCGGAACAAATTTCGACAGCCGGCACCGAAGCCTCAGGTACGGGCAATATGAAACTCGCGCTCAACGGCGCATTGACTATCGGCACATTGGACGGCGCCAATATAGAAATCCGCGAACAAGTGGGTGAAGACAATATTTTCATCTTCGGCCATACGACGGAAGAAGTTATGCGCATCAAAGCCAATGGATACGATCCGGTGCGCTATTACGAAGATAATCCGCAACTCAGGCAAGCGCTCGATCAAATCGCCACGGGTTATTTCTCGCCCGATGATGTGGAGCGTTTTAAACCGATTGTCGATTCACTGCTCCGGCATGGCGACCATTATTTACTCCTTGCCGACTACGAGTCTTACATCGAAACGCAAAGCAAGGTCGATGCGCTTTATCGAAATCCGAATGAATGGACAAGAAAGGCTATTTTAAATGTTGCAGGCATGGGACCTTTTTCAAGCGATCGAACTATTCGCGAATATGCGAATGAAATATGGCGAGTGAACCCATTAGCGATGTGATGAAGTAATTAAAATAGTTACTAGACTTCTTTCGAAACTGTAGCGAGCGGGTCCGGGTTGAGACTACGCAGTAGGTTACGAAAGAAGTCTACTCATTAAAACCGATTTTACGAATGCGTTTATAAATCTATGCAACTCACCCAAGACACAGCAACCGATTCAGACGTCGATGCCATCGTCAACGCTAGCCACAGCGACCCATTCGGCTTTCTGGGTTTACACGATAGCAATGGCGTATTAGAGATACGCACATTTCAGCCGGGAGCATCTCAAGTCATTGTCGTCGATGCAAAATCGGGCAAGGCAGTAACAACCTTATCGTTAATAGATAAAGCCGGATTTTTCCGCGGCGTAATCCCACGTCGCCGCAAGCGGTTCCCCTATCGTTTACGCGTACGCTGGAATGACCAGGACTCCGACATCGAAGACCCTTACCGTTTTCCGCCCGTGCTGGGAGATATGGATGTATGGCTGCTCGCCGAAGGCACGCATTATCGTCCCTATGAAAGATTAGGCGCACATTTGCGCACCATGGAAGATGTGCAAGGAACCAGCTTCGCCGTATGGGCGCCTAATGCGAAACGTGTGTCGATTGTCGGCGACTTCAATCACTGGGACGGCAGGCGTCATCCCATGCGGTTGCGACGCGAATGCGGTGTTTGGGAAATTTTTCTGCCGGGTGTTACGGAACA
>Ga0157374_10000526_pt1 | contig 34323 bp, 36 predicted proteins | sample M25metaG_FD_115308 | JGI IMG/M metagenome (GOLD analysis project Ga0157374, IMG submission 115308) | Miscanthus rhizosphere microbial communities from Kellogg Biological Station, Michigan, USA - M2-5 metaG | ecosystem: Host-associated > Plants > Roots > Rhizosphere > Soil | place: USA: Michigan...
CCCAAAGAAACTCAGCCCGAAGGGTTGCCCCCAAATGCGGCCCCCGCGTCGTTGCGCTCCTTGCTAAGGCAATAAGCATTAGCCGCGTCGCGACGCCTTGCGGGCTTCCGCATTTGGGGGCAACGATACCGTACATTCAGTCGAAATCCGCTCTAAACGCCATTAGCGGTTTTCATTGAATTGCAATATTTGCAACGGCTCGGTAAAAATTACTGTTAAGTTTTTGCTGCTATTAACGTCGATGCCACTCGCCGCACCTAATGTGCGGCCTTTTCAATACGCCAGTCGCTTCATCGATCATCTCCCCCCGCGCACAGGTAGGCCTCGATTTTGCTCTTGCTACAGCGAACGGGGAGACCATAATTCAGTGATGATTCTTATCTTTTGATGACAATGCCAGATAGTCCCCTTGGGCGTAAAAAAGAACGCCCAGTGTTACTCAGCTTGCTTTCCGTCGCTTGGCAGTATCGCAGTCGAACGCTAGGAGCGATTGCCTTATTGATTTTAGCTAAGTTGACAGGCGTTACAGTCCCATTGGTGCTTAAACGCATTGTCGACGCCATGTCTCGCCCGGAAGACGTGCTAGTGCTACCGACATTTCTTCTCATTGGCTACGCGCTTTTACGTTTCTCCGGCACATTATTCAATGAATTACGCGACCTTCTGTTCTCGCGCATTACGCAGCGAACCGTCGCGGATTACGCAACGAAGTCGTTTACTCACCTACACGCGCTCGGTGCTCGATATCATGCGGAGCGTCGTACCGGCGCGCTCATGCGCGATATCGATCGAGGCACCATCGGCATCGCATTTCTAATGGGCGTTGCCTTATTCACTATCGTGCCAACCTTGGTGGAAATCGGATTAGTGCTTGCCGTTATGCTAAATCGCTATAGCGGCTGGTTTGCGGTAATCATTATTTCCACTTTTCTTTTATATACCGGATTCACATTGATATTCACCGCCAAGCGGACCATCTATCAGCGGCGCGTAAACAAATTGGACTCCAATGCAAAGAATCGACTTACCGACAGTTTGATCAACTATGAAGCGGTGAAATGCTTCACCAATGAATCACTAGAGATCGATCGATTTCATAAGATAATGACGCGATGGATCGAAGCCGCCGTAAAAAACCAAAAAGCGCTTTTCATTCTGCATGTCGGGCAAAGCGCCATTATCGGGGTAGGCGTTGCCGCGGTAATGCTGCTCGCCGGACAAGGTGTAGTCCAGAATGCGATGACGGTCGGCGATTTAGTACTGATTAACGCGTATGTTATTCAAATATGCCTGCCCCTTAACGCATTAGGGTTCGTCTATCGAGAAACCAAAGATGCGCTCACTAATGCCGAAAATCTGCTTCGCTTATTGAGGGAACAACCCGACATCGATGAAAATTCTTCCGATCCGCCGTTGGACATAATCGGCCCGGATGTCATATTCGACAACGTTGCTTTCGGCTATCAAGCCTCTCGTTCCATCCTCTCCAATATCAGCTTTCGTCTTTCTGCGGGTTCGACCATAGCTGTCGTAGGCGGCAGTGGCTCCGGTAAATCCACATTGGCCCGGCTACTGCTGCGTTTTTATGATGTCAACGGGGGGCGCATTTTAATAGACGATCAAGATATCAGAACGGTTTCGGTGAAGAGTCTGCGTGAATCCATCGGCGTCGTGCCGCAAGAAACCTTGTTATTCAACGATACGGTCGCCTACAACATCGGCTATGGGCGAATCGGCGCCGGCATGAATGAAATCATTGCGGCGGCAAAATCCGCACACATCCACGATTTCATCACGTCGTTGCCTCATGGATATGAAACGCAAGTGGGAGAAAGAGGCACCATGTTGTCGGGCGGTGAAAAACAACGTATCGCCATCGCCCGCGCCATACTGAAAAATCCGCCGATGCTGATTTTCGATGAAGCGACCTCAGCGCTAGACGCACACTCCGAACGCGCCATTCAAACCGAACTCGATCAGCTTTCCCGAGGGCGCACGACGCTCATCATCGCCCATCGACTGTCTACGATTGTCGGCGCCGACGAAATTCTCGTCCTAGAACGCGGCCATATCGTAGAAAGAGGCACACATGCGCGATTGCTAATGAAGAACGGCGTCTATGCTCAACTATGGATGTTGCAGCAACGGGAAAAAATATTGGAAAAAACAGCAGCGCATAGCGCTGCATGAGTCTTATATTTAAAGAAGCGGTTTTTATTTATAAGAGCGTCTAACAAAATGATTCTGGCAGCGTTGCAGCACCTTGCCAGAAACACTTGTCTTCACTTTGTTAGAAGCTCTAAGCAGATTGCAATTGAAACAAGCGGAGGACTCCATTTCCCCGGAATAATAATTGCTTAAAAATTCGGCACTGAAATCGTTATGCTAGAACGGCTTTGCGACAAACACACGATATCGTTCTAGAAACGCCCATTGGCTATTATCGGAGTTGGCTTATGGCATCGGCTTTTACCTCGTATTCTCATCAACGATATGCAAACCGTCGGCGCCGCAGCCGCATTCTTGGCCCCTCCGCCATGGAAGAACCGGAAAAGGCGCTCGACATGGAAGGCAATCAGGTTCTCGTTTCTATTGTGGTGCCCACCTGTAACCGGCCCGACCTATTAAACCGTTGCCTGGAAGCACTTATGAGCCAGCGATTCGATACGGCGTGCTACGAAATCATCGTTGTAGATGACGGCCCTAATCTCGATACTCGGTTCACCGTATCTCGCTGGACAGCGCGCGCGCTCGGGCGTGGTCCTATCGTCGGCTATGTCGCAACAAATGGAACACATGGCCCTGCGGCTGCGCGCAATGTGGGATGGCGTGCGGCCCGGGGTGAAATCATTGCCTTTACCGATGATGATACGATTCCCGATTGCGATTGGTTGCGCAACGGCGTGCGGGCTTTCATTGGGAAAGCGCATGCTGCATGGGGACGCATCATTATGCCGATGCCGGCGAGGCCGACCGACTTTCAACTCGATGCCAAAGGCTTAGAAAGAGCAGAATTCGCAACGGCGAATTGCTTTTGTTTGCGACGTGTTCTCGAAACCGTAAATGGATTCGATGAACGATTCCATATGCCGTGGCGGGAAGATGCCGATCTTTATTTCCGCCTGCTACATTACGATGCACATGTGGTCTACATACCCGATGCGGTCGTCGTTCATCCTGTGCGGAAAGCGCCTTGGGGCGTCAGCGTTTTGCAACAGAAAAAAGTTTTTTTCGATGCGTTGCTATTCAAAAAGCACCCTGCTCTCTACAGAGAAAAAATACGGCGATCTCCGCGCTGGGATTATTACGCCATTGTGGCATTCTTATTGGTGTTCTTAGCCGGCTTAGCATTACACTGGCCTATAGTATCTATTGCTGCGGCAACTTCATGGCTCTTTCTCACCGGTCGCTTTTGTTTCAAGCGATTGCGGCATACATCTCGATCGCCCTTTCATGTCGTGGAAATGATCGTAACGTCCGCGATTATTCCGCCGTTGTCAGTATTTTGGCGATGTGCCGGCGCAATTAGATTTCGAGTTCGATTCGTTTAACTCTTCGTTCACTTATTCATATGCGCCCGCTCAAAATACTTACTTGGCATACTCACGGCAGCTACCTTTATTATTTAACGCAGACGCCGCATGAGTTTTACGTGCTCTCTAAATATGACCGGCCTCCCGGTTATGCCGGCCGCCATGGTCACATGCCGTGGGGAGATAACGTACACGATTTGCCGGTGGAACAAGCGGCGCGTCAGCAATTGGACTGCATTCTCTTTCAAGACGATCCGCATTTCTTTTTCGATCAATACCAGTACTTATCCGCGTCGCAACGTCATTTGCCGCGAATTTATCTAGAGCACGATCCGCCGCGCGGTAATCCCACCGATACACTGCATCCCGTTGATGATCCCAATGTATTGCTTGTTCATGTAACACCATTCAATCGTTTGATGTGGGACAGCGGACGCACACCGACACGAACAATCGAACACGGCGTAATAGCGCCTGCCGGCGTTCGTTATACCGGCGAGTTCGCACGAGGCATCGCCGTCGTTAATCATTTGGCTAAACGAGGCCGTCGTCTCGGAGCCGATATTTATTTGCGCGCCCGAGAAAAACTCCCTATCGATTTGGTCGGCATGGCCGCAGAAGAATTGGGTGGACTAGGCGAAATACAACACAGCGAGTTAGCGAGGTTTACTTCCCGCTATCGTTTCTTCTTTAACCCGATTCGCTACACCAGCTTAGGGCTGGCCGTTATCGAGGCAATGATGATCGGCATGCCCATTGTAGGATTGGCAACGACTGAAATGCCGACGGTAATTCAAAACGGCATCTCGGGTTATGTCGATACGGATATCGATAAATTGATTATGCGAATGAATGAACTATTGCAATCGCCTAACGATGCGCAAAAACTCGGCGCCGAAGCAAGGCGATACGCCATGGAGCGATTTAATATTCAACGATTCGTTAACGACTGGAATAATGCTTTACGTTTTGTCGCAGGGTCTACTGGAATCTTCGCTGTCGCAACGTCGGCCAGGCCACATTAATTGATTAAGCGGAATTGATCGACTTCTTTCATAGCGTAGCGAAAGGACCCAGATAAGTCCGCGCAGAAGGTTACGAAAAAGTCTAACCCCAATACGGACGCGCGTTGTAGTAGTAATGAATATTGGTGGCCCATTGCAAGTCAGCCATAGGCGGCCAATTGTCTTTATCGAAACCGGGAGCGAACTTCAATCTCTCTTTATCAACATCGAGAATGAATCTATGTTTATCCAAATCAAGCTTCAATGCAGGCCATGGAATCGCGAATAGTTTCTTGCCTATACCTAAGAATCCGCCGAATGAAAGCACGCCATAAGCAACGCAATTGTTATTAGTATCGAGCGCTATCGCTTCTATTTTGCCTAAATTTTCGCCCTCGGTATTCACTACCGATTCGCCGACAATGGATTTTATCGGGGTAATCATTACGGATGACAAAGATGTTGTTGGCTCAGTATTTGCCTCTACAGAATTTTCGGCACGTTGCGACTGCGGGCCAAGCACCACGCGCCCATTATCGATGGAACGCGGAAGATCGTCGGATGACGGTGTTGTTTGACTAGATGAGGGAATGAGCGGCTTGTCCATATGAAACCTCCGATAGGTAAATGATTTCCCATCAGCATCAGCGAACGCATTCTATTGTATGTAGATAAGCAATTCCTATTCCCGATGAACTAGCAATCAGGGCATGTGATTTGCTTGAAACGAGCCTAATGATGTTTACGTCTTTTCTTGTCATGTCCACTATGGATGACCATCAATGGCATACGAGAAGACGAATTTAAAATCCATCATTCGCCTTGACTTACTGTTGAATAACTTTGGTAATAGGGAGGTATTGTGAGTTGCAGAGGAAGTTATTTAATCGATAAAGACGGTGCAGAGGCAGCCGTAACGATGGCGCTGCCATTGATCCTGGAAGGTATGAAACGGAAAGAGGTTGGAGAAAGCGGTTTTCTTTATATCGTTGTGATGAATCCCGCTTTGAGGCCGACTTCCTCCTCATTCGAAGACGCCATTCTTTATGAACACGCCATTGGCGATAAAGCAAAATGGGACTCAGACTACGCCTCATTTGCACGCGCGAAAGCGCACGTTACATGGAAGACCGGAATCGATAGCCATGCATTGCAAGAGTTACACCCTTACCTACTGGAGGCCGGTGATACGGTGCTCTGGGGAAGCGTAGCGATAGATGGGATTGTAGTTGGCGTTAGCGGTGCGAACCCTTGGTACGACGAAGCATTTGCAGGCGCCATAGCGATGTGCCTGCGCGCGATATCTAAAGCCAGAATTATTCCTGCAAGAAAAGGAACGCTCTTTTTAGCCTCATAGGGCCGGCCAAGTTCGACAACCATCATCGCATCGAACAAAGCGAAGAATCTGCTGTTGAAATGCAGATTCCTCTCTCTGTTCAAACGATAATAGCGGCAGGTTTTAAAGGCAGCGTTACATATCGCTGCCTTTTACCATTACTTATTACTGAGCTTTGCGGTTTGCATCGGGCGACGATGAAGAAGAAGCGCCACTGCCAGGTGCACCGGAACTGCTGCCATCGGTAGTGCTAGCGCCGCCTGAATTGCTACCGCCGGGAGATCCGCTACCCATGCTACTAGGACTCGCACCTGGAGAGGCTGGAGTAGAATTACCCGCGCCGCCGGTACCGGCACTACTTCCACCGGCACCTGTATCGGTGCCGCTACTAGCGCCCGGCGAGCTGCTTCCGGTGCCGCCACTCGGTGCTCCGCTGCTGCTAGGGGAGGCCGCAGGCCCGGATGTACTACCGGGCGCCGTGGTAGAGGACGCGCCGCTATCAGCCGAATGACGATCGCATCCAGCCAAAGTGATACCAAGCATACCCGCCAATAAGACAGGGATAGCAAGTTTCTTCAATCCGCTGCGTTGTAATGCTGCTTCATTTTGCTTAAGCATATTCATCATTAAAGGTCCTTTCCAGTTAAATTACACGTTCACTATTTTGCAACGGTGCCGTGTTCCATAAAATCTTCTTGCCTTGATGTTCTGAATCCAAAATAAGCCGCAGCGACAGCAGTCAGCGCATGAAGCCAAACGTCATGACCTTGCAGTGGGATAAGACCAAACACCGTACGAAGGCCGGGTATAAGGCCAAATAGGGTTAACACACCATAAGTTACTGCGACGATTTGCGCATACTTGCGCGCAGCATGTATTTCTCTCGCGGCTACTATCCCCCATATCCCTATAGCTAAATGGAATAGCGTATGCAAGATATTGACCGGGAATAACCCAAACAAATAACCATAATTAGCGGATACCGTGAGGTCAGGGGCATTGGCCGGCGGCTCGTATAACAACCCAGGAATAAAGCCGAGAATACCGGCCAAGGTATAAATAGCACCTAGTACCAAGGCAAAGTTTCGTCCATTCATGATCTCCTACTCCTCAAATACCAAAACGAAAATCACAACCCGGAAAACATTGGATCATCGAATAAATGCAAGCGTTTCAGGCCCTCGATATTTTCAATCCGGTAAGTGGTATGAGGAGCATCATTCATGCCACATGGACAACACGATAAGTTCTCGGCTTGCTCGCAAACAACGATTAGCGAGTCGTTATCGTTTGCGGAACACGGCGAGATCCGGCAGCACCCAGCGCACCGCCTAAAACACCTAAGCCAAGAGACAACAGAATGGCTAATACAACGCCCCATGTAACGCCGCTTGCCGTATCGACCGCATGGTTCGCAGCCGCCCGCGCTTCACCGGATGCGCGTTCCGGCGAACCCGACAGAATCAACAATTGGTCAACCGCAGTTGTTGCTCGGGCTCGATCAACGTTCATGTTGCTCACCATTAAGTCAATGGCTTGCGGTCGGTTACCTGCTTGAATGAACCGATGCAATTGCTGCAATGTCTGCGGATCCACATTGCTCGATTGCGCCCCGCCACTGATTCTAGTAACAGCATCAACCTGGCGACCGAAATCGATGCCAGCGGATTGCGCCGATGCCGTAGCTCCTCTAGCCATTCCAGTGAAGAGCTGATTCGATAGCGCACCGGCTGCCGCAGCGAATAATCCCGTTAGCAGAATGGTAGTCGCGGCCCAAGACACAAAGCCGTGAAGAACTCCATCGCTTCGACGTTTAAGCCCGGACATTCTTGCTGCCACGTAACCACCGGCAAATGCCGCTATCAACATTGAAATGCCATTCCATACGGCAGCCCACAGCGGCGCGTTACCGGATGGTCCGCCGCCGTTACCGATGTCGAGCGTCATTAAACCAGTGGCCACACCAACCAAATTCAAGACCAGATTAACCGACAAGCCCACGACAACCCCGGCAAAAATCGCTCCCCAGCTAATCGCCGATAAGTAAGGGCGTCGCACAGCGGTTTGCTGCATATCTAACGTTTGAACGGTACTCATGAAAGCTTCCTCCATAGGCAAGTAATACATGAACTCATCGAAAGCGATCGCATGAACATAAATACATCCGTTTATTTCTCGATCGCCCGCAGCATCGCTGCAATGTTATTCACTTATGCCAATATGCAAGAGCCATGCCTAGCAGTAATCACATGGAGGAAGAACGATCAAGACCCAAAGACATACAAACAACGAGTGTCGATACCGGAACCGGGCTCGCCTGCCAACTTCTCTAGAGGCCCATTAGACGTTATAGACGCAAAATTTGCGGTACACACGTAATGTTTGCAGCCATTAAGTATGGCTTTAGCATATGGCAATGTACTGAAATTCACCCTGCTCTCGCGTCCCGCACGGCGACGGAAGAATTTGCCTGCGTATTTCTTTTATCGCAAAACAAATTCTCCGCTTTTCTCACAACGACGATAAGCACTAGCAAGATTTATTACCCACTTCTTGCTTGCAGGAGACTCACCAGATCTTCCGCATGCTCCTCTTCTTTCGCAAGAATCTGTTCCATCAGCCGGCGCGTCGTAGGATCTTGGTCGCCAAAATAATCGATCAATTCTCTATAACTATCGATAGCAATTCGCTCGGCCACTAAATCTTCCTTGATCATATCGACCATCGATTGACCTTCGACGTATTCAGAGTGACTACGAGAAGCCAGTCCATTCGGAGACAAATCCGGCTCACCGCCCAATTGGACAATGCGTTGAGCAATTTGATCCGCATGCATTTGTTCTTCCGCTGCGTGCTCTAAAAACTCAGCCGCGACGCTTTCAGCGTATAGTCCCTTCGACATAAAGTAGTGACGCTTGTAGCGCAAGACGCAAACAATTTCAGTGGCTAGCGCATCGTTCAATAACTTGATGACAGTATCTCGATCCGCGTGATAACCCAAAGTAACAGCACCTTGTTCCATATGCTGCCGAGCCCGTTCGCGAAGTGTAGTGATATCGGTCAAAAAAGGCTGCTTATTCATAAGAAATTCCTTTTTAAAATATAACTAAAATTATCTAAAACGCGGCAGCACGGTTGTCAGTATTTTCCAACGACTCCACCAACGGCTCATTTTCAATCCCCATTTCGCCGTTCGCAAAAGAATTCCCGCCGGACGTCCCCGTACCACCATTAAGAGCACGCTGAGAGCGGCGCCGGCGATCGGCAATCGCCTGACGACATAAACCGCAACATCACTCGCTCGATCCAGCACATGGAGAGCCGTTCGCACCGGTTGAATATCCGATTCCAGCCGCAGTCGTTGACTCGCGATTGCGGCAATTAATTTTTCCTTCCTCATTGCCAAGTGCTTCGATTGCAATGTCATCTTAAAAGGTCCCGATCAATTGCCATTTCCTTCAGCGTTGTACCGAATAGCTTAGTCTTCTCTTTTCCTTTATTTCGGAACACCATCCACAGAACACCGGCGGCAATGAAAAGAACAGCGGCTATGAGGCCCGTCGCAAGCATGCGATAAGGCGTTTCCCAAAAAGCAACGACAACAAAGAAGGCAACGAAAACGACACCAAGAAAAAAGCATAAAAGAGAAAGCGCCGCGATGAGCAATAGCTCCATGAGATTCGCTTGCTCCTCGGCTATTTCCGTCACCAATAGTTCCAGACGAGTATGAACAATATCGATAGCCGTTCTTCCTAGCGCTTTCAACGAATCAAAAAAACCGCCCGTGCGTGGATAGTAATCGGTTGATGGCATCGGTAATGCCCTTTATTTAATAGTGGCGACGATTAAGCAATAATCCAAGAAGCAATCCGCCTACTGCTACAGCGCCGACCGATTGCCACGGATGAGCCTTTACATACTCGCTTGCCTTATCGACTTTCGACGCCGCTTGCTCTTTCGCAATGGCGGCGAGCTCCGTCATTTGCTCTCTCGCTTCATTTACCCTTCCGCCGAATTTATCCCGCGCGGCCGATAACGCCTCGACCGACGAATCGGCCGCATTCTTCAACATTTCTCCCGATTCCGATACCACGCTTTGTAAGTCCGATACCAATTTCTCCCGCTGTTCCTGATTACCGGGTTTGCCGGCCTTAAGTAGATCGCTAGTCATTTCAGTTCCGCTCCATACGTACGTTAATTAACGATATCGGCGCTCGGGAAGTCATGCCACCCCCTCGTCATATAACGACGGGGTAAAACTACTCTTTTACGCTCAACTTGTTTTCCACCGATTTCACACCTTCGATGGATTTAGTTACCGACTCCGCTTTATCGACTTGCGTTTGACTCTTCACAAAGCCGCTTAGTTGAACTATGCCGCCGTTGGTTTCAACATGAATATCATTGGACTTCACGTCCGGCTCTTTCAACAGCGCGGTTTTAACTTTTCCGGTAACCACCGAATCGTCCATAGCAGACTCTGCTTTCGACGCTGCGGCGCTGGCACTTGTGCCGCTGTCTGCGGAGGTTGTGGCCGCAGGACTGTCAGCGCTGCGTGATTGCGCCGTTGACGGTGTCGATCCATATTCGCCGCTACGATCGCAGCCCCATAGCCCTAACGTAAGCAGTACAGCGCCGGTTGCCACAATACCTTTATTCAATATATTCATTTTTCTCTCCTTCATGGTTTCGAGTGACCGATATGCATCGGGACGACATCAGCCTATTCACTATCCAAGCCGACGGCTTCGAACATTCGCGTTGCATACCTCCATCGCTAGCAAATGTCGTGCCTTAAAAATTTCACCGCTTATTCGGGAGGGCTTATCTACACGGCGAAACCGATTTGCAAGATTTGCATTAACAACAAATATCATTTGCTAGCACCCATCTCACCGGCTACCAACGTTATAGTTTTCTTTTGCCCCTTACGCCAAACCTCCACCGCAGCGCTGCCGCCCGGCCTGGTAGATGCGATCAAGCGTCGCATCTCGAATGAGTTTGGAACCGCTTGCTGGTTGTATTTCAATACAACATCTCCAACCTGCACTCCGCCTTTATCAGCAGGACCATTTTTCTCAATGCCTATAATGAGCGCGCCGCTAATCTTCTCTAAGCCAATGGCCCCGGCCAATTGCTCCGAAATATCTTGAATAGCCAAACCTAATTGCCCACGGCTTACCTTTCCATTTTTTTTTAATTGCCTCGCAATATCCATCGCCACATCGATCGGTATGGAAAACGACACTCCCATGTAGCCGCCGGTCTGGCTATAAATCTGAGAGTTGATGCCGATCACTTCACCATCGAGATTAAACAAAGGACCACCCGAATTGCCTGGATTCACCGCCACATCGGTTTGAATGAAAGGCACGAAGGCATCACCGGGAAGCGACCTGCCCTTAGCACTCACAATGCCGGCCGTTACGCTATTCTCGAATCCGAAGGGTGAGCCGATAGCAGCAACCCACTCGCCGACATGCAACTTACTTGGATCTCCCATAGCGACTTTAGGTAACCCGCTCCCATTAATCTTAATCATTGCGATATCGGATAATAAATCCAGGCCGATCAATTTGGCCTGAAAGCTGCGTCCGTCGCTCAACTTGACGGCAATCTTATCGGCGGCATTAACCACATGGGCGTTAGTTAATATGTATCCATCATCGGTAATCAAAAAACCGGATCCCAAGGATAATAATTGTGCAGCCCCATTGGGCGGCATGGGAGGATGATAGAAATCAAAAGCATTGCCCTCTAATGCGTTGGACTCTTCATTGCTTGATTCTGCCTTCGATTTGCTGGCATTGATATTAACTACGGCAGGGCCTTCTAAATCGACAAGCTGAGTAAAGTCAGGTAATGCATGGCTAGCATTGAGCGAAGATCTTTTTTCCGAAACGACATTCTTCGAATTAGTCGCTAAAGAAAGAAGCGCATCGTTCTTACTGCATGAGAGCACGGCTATCAGCAGTAGCACTACCGCGGCTAGCCGATTCACTCCCCACATTTGAAAATACATAGGATGCTGTCAACTATAGAAGTTAACCTATTCCGCCGATCCATCCAAAATACTTAGAAAACCAGGCAGAAAGCCATAGAACTTATGTCATAAACATTCATTACACTGTGATTGCTTATGGCATAAGTTCTATAAACTATTGACGGCACCGATGCAGTTGTTACATTCATACTATCCCCACGACGTGATAATGCATTTATGAAATGTGTTTTTTGCCTTGCCGATAAAGCAATCAGCAATATCTATACCAACAGCATTAATGGGATATAACGTCAACGACGCACAACCGTTATAAAAAATAACGGTGAGCGACCAGTAAAAAGGTAAAAAGTTCTTGTAAAGCTTACGTGGGTTCCGACATAAAAGAATCTTCTCTCAACGGCAAAAGAGAAATGGATCTACCGCAAATGAGGCATGCCCGCCCTATTAGGTTTTCCGCCTTGCTTGCAGATGGCGGTATAGCTGCATTAACGGCGTTGCCGATATACCGTGCATCACAATAGAAACTGCGATGACCGTTACTACCAATGAGACCATGGTGTCTATAAATTCGTTTGGTACTCCATGTTGAATAGCGTACATCAGATAATAAAGCGATCCCACGCCACGGATGCCGAACCATCCGATTAAATTCCGATGCATTACCGATACGCTGGAATTAGCCAAACCTAAATAGACGGAAACCGGTCTTACTATGAGAAACAACAACGGCACGACGAGAACAGCTTGAAAAGATATATAGCCCATCGACAACATGCCGCCGATAAGTAATACAACCCCCACTTCGCTAATTCGTTCTAGCTGCTCATTAAATGCCAGCACTGCACCTGCCATATACGCAGGCGCCTTCTCCGGATGAGTAACGATTGCTTCCTCTTGCGTGGTATTTCGCAGCAATAAAAAGTTTTCTAACTTTCTACCATGACTGGATTGATATTCGATCCTCCGCACAGCCAACCCGGCAAAGAAAACCGCGAGAAAGCCATAGCTCTGCATAAGCAGCGCGGTTCCATAAGCCAATGCCATCAATCCCAAGGCGATGAATTCGTCCAGCCCAACGGCTTCTTTATGAACCCGCCTGAGATAAAGGACCACGTTGCCGACCAGCGCACCCAATAACCATCCGATTCCAATACCTACGGTCACCGACCACAACACATCGACGGCGAGCCATCGCCATCCCAATTCGCCGATTCTGTGCAAGCCGAGCAATCCCAATCCGAGCATAACGAAGGGAAATGCGGTTCCATCGTTTAGCCCGGCTTCCCCCGTCAACCCCAACCTTAGTCGATCCGTATCACCAGGCGTTTCCACTTGCACATCCGATGCAAGAACTGGATCGGTGGGCGCCAATATAGCGGCCAACAATACCGCCTCTCCAAGAGAAAACCCCAAGACGAACAGACCTACCAATGTCATCAATCCAACCGTAAGCACCATTGAGGTGGTTGCCAAGCGGATGGGAATCCCCCACCGCTTATCCCTAGGCGACAACCTAAGCTTCAATCCTGCGGAAAACAAAGAAATTAGGACCACGGCTTCGGTAATGACTTCAAGTAAAGCCGATTCTTTGATGGGATCCAACTTTATTAGATCAGCGCCGCTTGGTCCTAATAAATAGCCGATAAATAAATATAACGTCGCGGTGTTGAGAGGAAGACGCTTCACAAACGTTCCAGCAAGCGCCATAACGATAAGCAATAGACCGATCAGCAGATACCAAATTGTCGTCACTGAAAATAAATAACCCCATTGAATTTACATTGATGACCTTACAACAAAGGTCGAAGGAACTGCCGCTGCATTCTCGACAAAGTGGTTAGATTGTTTGCACTGCCGTTCCGAGTGCAACGAAGAATCTGCTCTTATTTATCATACACAGGGACTTATTTTTTTACGCTATGGATAGCAGATTCTTCCCATGCGCCAAAATGACAAAGCGGTTTTTTAAGCATTAGCTAAAATTCAATAAGCCAGGCTATTGAAGCCCCGTAACGTATTGAATGCCACGGCAGTGTAAGTCGACTATCACCCGTAGAATTTATAAGTATCCAAAAACCGTTTTATATCCCGCGCCGCACGTTGTCTAGAACAGTTATAACGCTGCTGGATCAAATCGGTTAATTTGTCTTCTCTACCGGCAATTCGCTGTAAATCTTCCTCGCTGACTTTACTCCAATATCGGACCATCGGTCCCTGCAATTCTTTCCAATTTCGAACCATTTTTCCCTCCGGCATATGATTTACCATTTGCGGCCGGAGCGATTTTGATTTTTAGGAGGTCTTATATCGATAAATTAATAATGCTTGCGCTACATTTATTGTTCGGAAGTAAGCAACGGCCGCCATTTACTATGAAGCACGTTTTATACCTACGCCGCCTTCTGCGAGCGAATGCCTATTCGTTCATCATGTCGGCAGAATGTTCAAGAAAAGCAAACCTCACCCATCGGGATGCGGACTTTGATACTACATTGCCGATCGGAGGACGCATCGATTATCAACTCTCCCCCATGCGATTCCGCGATAACTCTTGCCGCATAAAGACTCATCGTGCCGTCGTTCCCATTGTCGGGTAATGCGAGCCGAGATACATTCTCCCTCATGGTCTTATCCATCGCCCCGCCGTTATCATTGAACGCCACTTCAATCATTTTTTCGTTCACAGCCACATCAATCGACAACGAGCCGCCTTGAGGCATTGCCGCCAAACGACTAACCGCAATATTCATTAATATTTGCTTAATTCGATCTTGATATCCAAGCACATGTAAAAAATTCTCCGGCAATTGAAAGTTCAAGTCGACACGCTGGCGGCGTGCTTGCGGCAGCACTAAAGAAATAACTTCCTTCATCGCTTCTCGTAGATCAAAAGCCTGGGGCTTTTTATTCAGCGGTGCACTTTGATTCAAAATCGATTGCAAGCTATGGTTTAGGCGCGATAGCTCCTCTCTTAACACACCGACATACCGTTGTTGCTTAGCTTCGAATTCTTTATCGGAATTGATCGCCGGAAAATTGCTCGCTAATAATTCCATCGTAATCTGCATTGCATGCAAAGGAGACTTTACATCGTGAGAAAGTTGACCATGCAAATAAGACATCGCGCGCATATGACTGGCTAACAATAAGCTCATTTCCATTTTATGAGGAATGCAACGATCTCGAATCAATATCAAATATTTTCTATCTTCGCCATCATTCAACAAATGAACTTCCAGCCGAAGCGAACGGACTCCGTTTATCGTTCCGAGATTTGAATAAGCCACTTGCGGCCGGTCAGCCGCCGCCAATCGCAAATTAATGTTCAATAAGGGGTAAATCTTGCTCCAGTCTGCTTTTAATTCTTCTTCGCTGCTGGCCCCCAATGCTTCAACCGCAAAGGAGTTTGCTAATACAATATCGCCGTCCGTTCGTATTAGTAAAACGCCGGCATCCACTATTTCACTTAATACATTGAGCACGCTGCCTAAGCATTTCTCCCCAATGACAGTATCCATGATTTATTCCTTTTCTCTCTGCAGCGTTGTATTCCGCTTTAATTACCATCTCAATACTTCTTAGGGTTTATGTCATATCAATCAATGCTGAACCTTATCATAAATAAGCAAGCTTACTCATCTAAAGCATCGGTGTGAGCGAATGCGCAACAAAATCGAAAGCCTTTTGACGATCAAAGGCTGAGTAAAACAAACAACCTATCTATTCAAACCACACCGCCGTCATTCGACTGCTAAAACAATAGCGATCGGGAGCGCGTTATTATTTAGCAGCGATAAAATATCGCTAGTCAGCCGTCGGATCAATAGTTTCTTCTATATTTCCTTCATCGTTGTAAACCTGAACTAATGCACGCGATTTAGTCTGAGCCAACGCTATCGCGTACTTCACAGCATCTATTTTGGTTTGAAACTCCGATAACGGCTCTGCATAGCCGGTCTCGTACACACACCACCTATCAACTGCATCTTGGTACACCATAAAATTTACTACCCTTTCCGAAGAATACAATCCATTATCAGATACAAGCTTAGGCGCACTAACCGGATTAAAGTCTACCCATTGGCCATCTCGCCACTCACCATCTGCTTTTTCCACATCTTTGGCGCCATGCATGCGTAGAGTCTGTACTACGTTATCTCCCGCCGAATGATTCACATTCACGGCTACAATTACGCCGGCCGGACGTCTCCGCGCGCTTGACGACTGACCATGCTCACCAGTGCCGGCTAACGCGCCCGACAATGATCCCGTATAAGCGCCGACGCCAGCCGCGGCCACAGCAGCTAAAGGACCTGCGACCACTGCCGCCAATCCTAACCCTGCGCCGACGGCAGCACCTTTGGCGGCATTCGCATGCGCATCCTTCGCACCAGGGTCCGCGTCTTCATCGCCGCCCACCGGGTATGTCCCGTGTTGTCCCGGCGCATTGTTATGAAATGTGCTGATATTTTCTTCCAGGCAGTTTTTTTGCACCAGGTCGCGCACGGCTGCTTCAGCCTTGGTTATGTTTTCAAAAATACCAGCGATAATAGTGGTCATATTTCGCCCCTCATATACAAGTCATAAAACAAAACCAACATAATCCAATTCCCCGATAAGTTATTTTTCACAACAAATTAGTGTGGAATGCCGGACTCGATAACGTAGCCGGCATATCCACACACCAAACTCACTTAATACTTAAGATCCGCCTTTGATATGAATATCATTTTTGACGGATTTAACGCCTTTAACGTCGCGCGTCACTTGTACCGCCTTATTTATCTCCGCTTGAGAATTAGCAAATCCGCTCAACTGCACAACGCCTTTATAGGTCTCCACATTAACGTTCGACGCTTTTACGTCCGGATCTTCAATAAGCGCTGTCTTCACTTTTGCGGTAATGGTTGAATCATCCAAATATTCGCCTGTGCTTTCCTGTTTGGCAGTGCTGGCGCAGCCCGTCATAAAGGCGAAAGCAGCAACAAAAAACAATATCGAGAAACGCTTAATTAACGAAGTCATAGCTGTACTCCTTGTTGAAATTAAATAACTTGCCGTCTTAAAAAACCGTCACACGTGTCTTGCAGGGTCTCAATTTTCAGCCGAGAGATAACGCACTGTTGCAAGCGTTTCTTCACAACCGTCCTGTTAGCAACAAAACAATCACCACCAATAAAGCTATGCCTAAAACTCCACTGGGCGCATAACCCCATCCTTGGCTGTAAGGCCAAGTCGGTACCGCACCGACCAGTAGTAAAAGAACAATGATAAAAAGTAGCGTACCGATCGACATTTGCTTCTCCTTTTTTAAATTGGTTGCAATGACATTTAATGCAAAGCCCTGTCTTCCTATTGCTATCGCCTTACCATCTCCTTAGAGTTCACCGTCCTGCTTTTCTCCATTCAATGGAATGAGCCACAAGCCGATGGGACGTTGCACCTACAGGGGCTCTAGCATCATGCATGCCAACAATTTATGTTTTCGTAATGCCGTTGCCTTTCATTAATTATTTCGTAAGCACAATATAGGCAAAACATCGACGAAATACGGTGGCACGCAAAGATATGAAGCGCAGGCCGGCGATTTTTAAGGCAAGGATTACAACTGAATTGGTAAGCTTTACCGAGATTGGCATTCCATATGAACGAAATCGGCTATATGCATAATCGGCAAGCGACAGGATGCTTTGGCATAATGCTTGCTTTTTTCGTTTAAAACAGTAGATAAATAGCGGAATAACTTTTTGGTTGTAGGCAAAGGTGTAGCCGGTAGTTATTAGTCACGTGATTTTCCATACAAAAGTAACAAAGCCTCTTGCGGCAGTCGAAATACTTCAGACGGCTTAAGAATATCTCTCCTGCAGCATTAAGAATTTCACGGCATAACTGTTTCGATGTAAGACAAGTTGTACGGCAATAGAAATCTAGACCATATGGAGTTCTACTTGCGATGAAGTCGTTATATCAACAACTGAACCTTATAGTTCGCATCAGCAGTGAAATTAACGGCCATGCGACGCAACTCCGGAAAGGTAAAAAACTCATTCGTTACCAAGAAATACGACATCGTCCTGAACATTTTCGGAAAAACTTTCCATTCAAGACTTATAGTGATCATTATGCTTAGTTTCAATTCGGTGACCCAACGCAAAAGAGTAAGTAAAGACCGAATCTATCGGTTCGTTAATTCGATACCGGTCTTGATGTGGGCAGCCGATGAAGCAGGAAGCATTAACTATTTAAGCGATCAATGGTACGACTACTCAGGCGTAAATCTGGATCTGCTCTTGGGGAATGGTTGGCTGGACATCGTTCATGCGGATGATCGCGTTCATTATGTCAGTACTCAGCAGGAAGCAGTTAAGACAAAGTCCCTATATGAAGTTGAAATTCGCATTCGAAACGCCGATGGCGTTTATCGTCATTTCATAGTGCGGGCAAAGCGCGTATCCGAAACTTGTGATCCAGGAATCGAATGGCTGGGAATCTGCACGGATGTGGAAGACATACAAATCGCCAAAACAAAATACGATCAGATTCAAGCCGACGCTGAAGCGGCTCTCCGCGCAAAAGACGAATTTCTCGCGGTACTTTCTCATGAACTTCGCACACCACTGAACGCTATTTTAGGTTGGACTCAGACATTGCAATCGGGCGTAATAACGAAGCGGGATACGCTTGTTAGAGCCTTAACCATTATTAGACAGAGTGCGCAAACGCAAGCGCATTTAATCGATGAATTGCTTGATGCATCGGACGCCATTTCAGGCAAGTTGCATGTAAATCCGCAACCCATAGAAATTTCCCCCATACTGCATGCCGCCATAAAATCCGTACAGCCTACGTTATCCGCGAAGAAAATACGGCTCGAAACTGCGGTTAGTCATAACGATTGCATCATTCAAGGAGATCCGATTCGTTTGCAGCAGATATTCTGGAATCTACTGTCGAATGCGGCAAGATTCACTCCACGCGAAGGGCGCATTAGCGTTTCTCTATCACGTTGCGGGTCCTATTTAAAAACCAGCATATCAGATAACGGGGAAGGCATCTCTGCCGATGTTATTCCTTATGTATTCGACCGCTTTCGCCAAGCCGACTCTTCTACGAAAAGACAATTCGGCGGCCTTGGGTTAGGGCTTGCAATGGTGCGTCACTTGGTGGATCTGCATGGTGGCGCAGTACAAGTGGACAGCCCTGGTAAAGGTAAAGGCGCAACGTTCTCCGTATGGTTACCGATATATGCTCCAGGCGACGACTACGTATCAGCACTCGAATCCAATAACGTCACAACATTCGAGAATCAGAAAAATACTCGCCCTGGAAAACTGAGCGGCATGCGTATTTTATCGGTCGATGATGACGTCAATACTCGAGAAATGATGCAGGAAGTTTTAGAGTGCGCCGGGGCCGAGGTTATATCTGCCGAATCCGCACGAGATGCGCTCGATAAGCTGCAACATTTCCGGCCGGATGTGCTGCTCTCCGACATCGGCATGCCGGAAGAAGATGGCTATGATCTCCTTCATAAAGTTCGATCGTTACCACCGGAACAAGGCGGCGCCACGCCCGCGATTGCATTAACCGGCTACACACGAGAGCAAGACCGTTCCGCAACTGCGGAGGCCGGTTATCAAGCGCTTATGCCGAAGCCGATAAATCTCGAAGATTTGTTGACTGCCATAACAAGCGTTACGGCTGGACAAAATAGGCATCATTAAATGATTAGCGATTTATCGCCGCCCTTTTATCGCACGTGGGAAAAGGAACTTCATAAGGGGGGTTGGTATTACAGTGCTTAACAAAGAGGAGCGTGGTTATATCATCGCCCTCATCGCCAACCCTTCTCCCGCCAGCGGGAGAAGGGAGTTAATCCTTGGTACATAGATATCCAGCATGACTAACCACGCTGTTAGTCACGTTGAATCGATTAGACACGCTATTTCCCTTACCATTCTGAGTGCAACGAAAGATCTGCTTTTTGGCTACATTAAACACAACATTAATATAACCATCGTAAAGCAGCGGATTCTTCGCTTCGCTCAGAATGACAAGCTCTATCTTTCAACGTGACTCGAACCATCTAGCTTACTGATGAAAATCCGCCTTTGCTTTAGCGACACAGCTATCCTTTGCATTGCCGGATAACGCATCGCATTTTTCCTTAGCGGCTTTGTAATCCGCTTCGCGTTTATCCTCGCCTGCACTTGCCTGCGCTTTATTAGACTTATGCTGGGCTTTAGCGTCTGCCTTGGCAGTTTTCTCAGCCGCTTTCGCTTCTTTCACGCATACATCCTTTTCATTACCCTGCATTGCATCGCACTTGGCCTTAGCAGCTTTATAATCCGCCTCCGCCTTATGCATGGCATCCTTGTATTCTATATCGCTTTTTTTCTTCATGTCTTTCGACACATCGTCAGCCATCGCTGATCCGCTAAAGGCGATACAACCGGCAGCAATCATCGTCAATAAAGATACGCTTTTCATTTCCATTGCTTGATTCCTTTCTGTTGATGAAATTTTAATTGGCTCGGTAAAGCACTTGTTTATGAGCCGACGAAGTAAAAACCGGCAAATCTGCTTTCAGGCTAAAGCCACATTACCTTTTGGCTTCTCGCAACGTAGTAACAGCAATGTATATGCCAATACTCTATTCCCCACGAGCAAAGCGGTCGATGTTACGCAGCCAGCCGCCGATTGGTAAAAATTACAAGAAGTTTTTGAAAAACTGGCAGGTATTTACAGTACCTATGAATAACTATAGTTCGCCTTTGACAAATCTTAGAGCCAGTATTCCCACATCCTGGCCATAAACTCTTTCAAATGAAGGAGAGGCGACCGTCGCTTCCAGTCGGCAAGCAATATGGGCGTGGATTCCAGCAAATCTTTATCGAACATGCTTCGCATTTGAGTGGTAAATTCGCGCCCGAGAATAACGGCGTTCAATTCATCGTTATGTACGAAGCTCCGCCAGTCTAAATTAGTGGAACCAATGGAAGACCACACATCATCAACAACAACGGTCTTGGAATGCAGAACGGTGCTTTTTCGTTCGTAAATTTTTACGCCCGCTTTTAATAAATCGGTGTAGTGCGATCTGCCGGCATGGAACACCAGCCAGGCATCGGTGCGACTAGGCAAAATAAGCCGTACGTCTATTCCTCGTCTCGCTGCGTCTTTCAACGCCTGAATGAACTGGGGGTCCGGAACGAAATAAGCATTCGTTATGTAGATGTGACTTTCAGCGCTAGAAATCGCTGACAGCAATGTAGCGTAAATGGCATTGTAAGGATCGTCGGCTCTGCTTTCGATAGCCCGTACAATGTCGTCACCCTTTTTATTTACTGATGGGAAATAATTACGCGGAGCCAGCGCGGCGCCTTTTTGCTTTTCCCATGTTTCCATAAAATATTTTTGAAACTCTCTCACAGCTGGCCCTTCGATGCGTGTATGCGTATCGCGCCAGCCTTTCCCACTTTTAGCATCCTTTCGAGTGCCTTTGGAAAAAGACCCATGGGAATAAACGCTGCTAATGTTAATGCCGCCAACAAAAGCAACTGAGCCGTCAACTATCATCAGTTTGCGATGATCGCGATGGTCCAGTAACCATTCGTCCCTAACAGAGAGAGGATTAACGGGATTGAATTCGAGCGTATTAATTCCACCGTCCGACAATCGCTTAAAAAAATCGCGTGAAGTACCAATGGTACCGACACTATCGTAAATCAAATTAACTTGAACGCCTTGTGCCTGTTTTTCAAGTAATAGATCGGCGAACCGGATACCTATTTCATCGTCCTCAAAGATATAAGTTTCCAAATTGATGTGATCTTTTGCGACACGAATGGCAGCAAACATCGATTGATAAGTGGTTGGACCATCCTGCAATAATGTGACCCTGTTGCCAAGCACTAGCGGACGCCCGACGAGTGCCTCTTCCGCCGCAATATGCCGATCAAGGATATCGGTGCTATTGCTTTCCCGCTTCAACTTATCGATGACGGCCGTGCTTTGTTGAGCGGAAAGCTTGCCATTCGGTCCAACAAAATGCACCGGCTGATTTTTTTCCGGCGATGGGGGACTGTCTATTGGAGGTAAAAAAACACAGCCATCAATAAGCAACAGATAAACTAAAATAATTAACAACGGCCTAAATATTGTTGTGATTTTATTAAGATGAGAATTCATTAATCTTCCCCCTTAGCGACCAGCACGCGCCTCCTCCTTACGCAATGCCGGTGATGATGGTGATACACAGCAATTGCCGTGCCTAAATCACGCTTTCGTTAAAGGCTTTTATAGGCCGCTTCATTTTTTTACCATATATGGTTTTTCTATTCGACTATCACCCCCATATGTCGATAGAAAAGATTACCGACTCATTTTGTAATCCTTGCCGTCTTAGTCTTAGCAAAGGGTTCGATCGAAGAGCAGCATTCATACCAATTGCTTTATCCCCCCGCCTTTTACGAAATATCGTTAGAGGGCCGGAACTGGTATGAAAACTGCGGTTAAATAAGATGGGTTTATTTCAACAGATACTTGCAACTGCGCAAGCGAATGACTGGTACAGAGAATTGCACATGGACTTGATAGCTAGCTACAGAACAGCCTATTCTCAATTGCACGAGGAAACCTTCACGATTCCGGAATACCTTGAACTTTGCAAATCCAATTCACTGACATACGCCACAGCGGCTGAACGGATGCTGGCCGCTATTGGCGAACCTGAATTGATCGACACCCGCAACGACCAACGCCTATCGCGTATTTTTTTGAATCGAGTAATAAAGCACTATCCGACATTCGACGGGTTCTTCGGAATGGAAGAAGTCATTCCTCAAATCGTCTCTTTCTTTAAACATGCGGCTCAGGGATTAGAAGAATCAAAGCAGGTGCTGTATCTGCTTGGTCCAGTGGGCGGTGGTAAAAGCACATTGGCTGAGCGACTCAAAGTATTAATGGGCGTTCATCCTATCTACGTACTTAAAGACAGCATTGGCGGAGAACTTTCACCCATTAATGAGTCGCCACTGGGTTTATTCCCGCCGGAGCAATTCGGTGCACAGCTAGAAGAACGTTATGGAATCCCTATTCGTTATCTGTCCGGTGTTGCCAGTCCGTGGGCTCTGAAGCGCCTGCGGGAATACGGTGGCGACTTATCTAAATTTTCCGTTGTGCGCCTTTATCCATCCGCATTGACTCAGGTAGGAATCGCAAAGACGGAACCTGGCGATGAAAACAATCAAGATATTTCCAGCTTAGTGGGTAAAGTCGATATTCGAAAACTCGACCGCTATTCACAGGACGATCCTGATGCCTATAGTTACTCCGGCGGTTTATGCCTCGCGAATCAAGGATTGCTCGAATTCGTCGAAATGTTTAAAGCGCCTATCAAAATGCTCAACCCATTGTTAACGGCGACCCAAGAAGGCAACTTTAAAGGCACTGAAGGCTTCGGCGCTATTCCGTTTCAAGGAATCATTCTTGCCCACTCGAACGAATCCGAGTGGCAAAATTTTCGCAACGACAAACACAACGAGGCCTTTCTCGATCGAGTTTATTTAATCAAAGTGCCCTACTGTCTTCAGGTCGACGAAGAGATAAAGATCTATGAAAAACTTCTGCGCAATAGCTCGCTTTCAACTGCGCCGTGCGCACCGCATACACTGAGCATGCTGGCGCAGTTCACCGTATTGACTCGCTTAAAAGAGCAGGAAAACTCCAGCATCTATTCCAAGATGCGGGTGTACAACGGTGAAAATCTGAAAGATATAGATTTTAGAGTGAAATCAATTCAGGAGTATCGAGAACGAGCCGGGGCTGATGAAGGTATGTCCGGCATGTCTACCCGGTGGGCCTATAAAGTGCTCTCCGCAACATTTAACAAAGATCCGCAGGAAATCGCCGCAGACCCCGTGCATCTATTATTTGTATTAGAAGAAAAGCTAGATAAAGAAGACTTGCCGGAAAACGCAAAATATCGTTATCGGGAATATATCAAAGGCTGGCTGATTCCACGTTTTGCTGAATTTATAAAAAAGGAAATTCAAACCGCTTATTTAGAATCCTATGGTGAATACGGGCAAAACCTGTTCGATCATTATGTAACGTATGCCGATCACTGGGTGATGGATGAGGAATATCGAGATCCCGATACCGGCGTGCAATACACTCGAGCCATGCTAAACGCCGAATTGGAAAAAATCGAGAGAGCCGCGGTCATTGTTAACTCACGAGATTTCCGCAACGAGGTTGTTCATTTTGTATTACGTGCTCGCGCCAAAAGCGGCGGCCGCAATCCTGTATGGACGTCTTATAACAAATTAAAAGAAGTTATCGAAGCGAATATGTTTGCTTCAACGAACGACTTGCTGCCGGTCATCTCTTTTAATACTTGGGCCACCGCTGACATGCAGCGCAAGCATGAAAATTTTTTGACCCGCATGATGGCTAAAGGTTATACGGAGCGGCAAGTGCGTTTGTTATCTGAGTGGTATCAGCGGTTACATAAGAGTTCTTAGAGAAATATTCGGCAATAGTTACGGCTAGGTTATGACGTAGAGCAAGTGCTTATGCGCATCATAGTCGCGTCGCTAAAAGACTAGTGTTCCCAACATTACGCCGAATATTAGTACCACAAGAAATACTACCAAAGCGACCGAAAAAAGAACTTTGGCAACGCCTCTTGTGCTGTCCGCAACATTGGTAAAACCAAAGAATCCGGCGACCAGAGAAATAAGAAAAAAGATAATCGCCCACTTTACCATTGGCTCTCCAATCGTATATTCATAAAAACATGACTTCCCTCTTGCATTGCACGCTTATAGAAAATCATATCGATGATGCATGTCTAACTTACAAGTTACGGGCTTGTAAGTTAGACCATATAAGTGAAAATCACTTAGCTCATGAGCCCTTGTCTAGTCTCATCCGTTTCCTCCCCTAATAATTCCTCTTTACGGCGCACAACCTCTTCGGCTAAAGAAAGCATATCGAGTTTTGCCTTCTTCGCTTTTGGAAACATTTTGTCTTGCTCTTCCTTAATATGATGATTCACATATTCTCCCAATACTTTAAACGTTGCGTCGTAACGCTCGTCGTCCGGACGCATATTTTGAAGCTGACTGATTAATTGCTTGGCACTGTCGTGCTCTATAGCGGCCTCTTCCATTAAATCGGACGCGCCGAGCGCTTCGCGCATAGCCGGATAAAAAATTTCTTCTTCAACCGTCGTATGCACCGTTAGTTCCTGGCAACAGGTTCTGACCATTTGCTCTTTGGTTTCTTCATCCATTTTGTCTTTCGACTTCGCAAAGTCCTTAAATATTTTTTGCACCTTCTTATGATCTTCAGTCAGTAACAGAATCACGTCCTCGGAAATATTTTTCTTAGTTCGAGTAGCTTTTGGGCTAGCTCGTTGAGTAGTTCGATTGCTTGACTTATGAGTCGACTTCGTTGTGTGGGCTCGCATGAATGCTCTCCTCGTCTGACTACAGCAATTAAAAAATAAAGAAATACCGCACCGCCTTTTATGCAATCACGATTTAGCAAATTGTATTGGCCGCATCGATAAAAATTTGGTGAGCTTTCCTGAAACTGTGAAAGCAATATACAAGCCATAGAGCAATCGTCATGGCGCAACTACATGGCGCATACCAAATAAACGAACGGCGCCAATAGAACGGCACTTTTTACAAACGATCGTGAATTATTTTCCAATGATCTATCAGAGAAGAAACTCGGTGAATTGCGGAGAATGTGCTGGGCATATTTTTTGCCTCGTCTACTTTTGTTACTTCGCTTCCAATCAACGCAAACTAATTATAGGAGCTCATCATGATAAAACGATTATTGACGGCGGCAACCATAACATTTGGGTTAACCACATTGATTGCTTGCGGTAGCCAACCGACGACACACACAGCCGATTCGAATCATTCGGGTTATGGCGTGGTTGATTCAGTTACGGTCGTAGAAAAAAATAGTGGACCTGGATTAGGCGCTATAGCCGGTGGCGTAGTCGGTGGCGTGCTGGGAAATCAGGTGGGAAGCGGTAGAGGTCAAACGGCTGCGACGATTGCCGGTGCAGTGGGCGGTGCGTACGCAGGCAATGAAATACAAAAGCGGCGGCAAAGTGGCGAACCCAATTCCTATCGACTATCAATACGAATGAATGATGGCAGCTATCAAACCGTGACCGATGAGACGGGGTCATTTAGAACCGGTGATAAAGTGAGAGTGACAAATGACGGAAAGATTATTCGTCGCTGATATTTATCTAGAGCGGGAAAAACCATAATGCTTTTTCACAGACTTATCGGCTCCGCATTATTTGTAGCCTGCAATATTTCGTATTTATAGTGAATCCGCTCTAATGTCCGTTAGCGATAGCTTAACTGCGATAAACCGACGGCGGACGATTATCGCCCGCCCGCTCGGTATACAAGAAGGCGTTAACTTCGATAAAGTTGAACAGAAGCTAGTCACGCCTGCTCTTCGTCGCTTAGGCATCACCGATGCCTTCACCGTTGCCATGGGAGAACATCAGAGCGTTCCAATGGCGTTCTTCCAGCAATTCTTAGCGGCGCAATTGATCGTCGCCGATATATCCGTTCACAATCCTACTCTGTTGCATCACTTGCAAATCCGCGAGTCGCTGCAAGGGCGATTGGCGTTTTTGCTATGTGCAAAAGTTAGCCGTAAAACAGCGGAATTGTTGCCTCACGATTGCTTTGTTTATGACGACACCGACCCTGGTGCTTCAGTCGATAAATTAGTAATCGCCCTTTATCGCAAAGCGGCTTCTCTTAGTTCAGACCATTTGAAATTTATTTTATTGGCGGATTGCCAAGCGGCAGTACCGGTGGAATTTCGACAACTCGTTGAACACGCGATGGTGGCCAAGCAAATTGGGGATCTCGAATTTCTCGCCAGTGAAATCAAAGGAACCCAGTGGGAAAATGAAAGTATGCGGCTAATTGGTTGCGCGGAGCTGGCGCTTAAATCCACATTGTCTAAACGCGTGTTGCTATATATCAATCAAACGAACATGCGAACAGGCCCGCCGGCAAAATACATTGCGCCAGGAAAGGCGAATATTGTCGTACAGCAAATACGTACAGCGATCAATGAGGAATTGAAACTATGGGGCGGCATCGCGTTCGCCATTGCGGGAGCCGAAAGCGGTGAGGACATTATATTCCACGAAGCTTGCATATCCCTTGGCGTACCCACGACACTTTATCTCCCATTACCCAAAGAAAAATTCTTGGCATCGATAAAGGCAACAGGAGCAGACTGGATAGAACGCATCAATCATTTAGAAAAAGAATTACCGAGCCGGGTCTTAGCCGACTCCGAAGCACCGCCTCCATGGTTGCAATCGAATTCCGACTACTCCATTTGGCACCGCGGTCATTATTGGATGCTTCATAACGCGCTTACTAACGGCGGCGAAAATTTAACGCTCATCACCTCAACAAACGGCGATATAAAAGGCAGCGATTCGGGAAACGCCGAGCTGATAGAACAAGCCTCGTTATACGGCGCAAAGATAGTTATTGTGGATGCCGATGAAGCATTCAGCATCCACAACAAAAACTATCGACGCTATTCTTCGTTGTAAATAGCCGGAAGCCATTCACGTCACGGTTGAGAGACATCTCTTAATATCTCGCCTGCCTGCTCTTCCCGCATTTGCAAAGCCATATCACCGATCGACACAATGCCGATGGGACTGCTTTTTTCGTCTGTGACTACTAAGCGGCGAACTTGCTGTTCTTGCATCAGCCTGCATGCATCTTCGACGTCGCTATTGTCTCCGCAAGAAACCACATCGTGACTCATTACTTCTTGCACTTCGGTTTTCGCGGGGTCAAGCCCATTGGCAATGGCTCTAATGGTTATATCGCGATCCGTTATGATCCCCACTAATTTCTCGTCTTCGCATACCGGTAAAGAGCCGACGTCTTGGATCAGCATTTTTCTTGCAGCATCTACCAACGATGCTTGTGGTGTAATCATCTCCACCGGCTTAGTCATCATTTCGCGTAATTGCATAATCACTCCTTTGCGTTAGCGTGAATAAAAAACGGAAACCCGGTCGGGATTTATCGGGCGCCACTGCCGCCCGTTAAGCCGATATACCAACCAATGGGAATCTCACTTTTATTAATTCATGCGCACAAACTATGCCTGCACTTGAGTATGACGAATGTAAAAGTGCAAAGCGATGCTCATTGAGGTTTACTCAATGCTTAGCAACTCAGTGAACTAGAACGGAGAAATACGAGACAAAAACAAGACACTGCCGGCAATATCAGGCTGCTCAATGGAGCCCAACAGAAAGCCGGCAGGTGAAATGAGTACTATCAAGCGTGCAGATGCGCGTTTACCAACTTTGTCATCTCGAACATCGAAACCTGAGCTTTACCATCAAAAACTAATTTCAGTTTCGCGTCCGCATTGATCATGCGGCGGTTCTGTTCGTCTTGCAGGTTATTGGATTTGATGTATTCCCAGATCTTTTTGGTAACTTCGGTGCGAGGCAGTGGAACATTGCCAACTACGGCCGCCAATTCCGGGCTTGGTGTAACGGGTTTCATAAGAGCGGCGCTGACCGGTTTTTTAGTTGCAGTCATATTTAAATCCTTTGATGTGATGAAAACGTAAACAGGAAGGCGAGACTTTACCTCATTTCCTTTTCACTTTACCAATATCTGTTGCAAGAAAAAATAGCCGAGGCTTTATATTTTCGGCTTTAGTCCGGGCGAAATTGCTTGCGCAATTGAAAAGCGGCGTCGAAGATGTTCTGATCTACCGATTTATCGATATCGGCATTAATGACACTATGCAGCCATGGCGCAGTGTTATGTTCCGGATATTTAAAGGCTAACTCTTCGCGCATGGTTGCCAACCTATTGGCGAAGGACTGCCATTGAGCCGGAACAATAGACTTGAAATACAAAACTGCGGCGATATCTGCCAGCGCTTCGCCCCAGGTTTCCACGACACCGCTTTTTATTACAGTCAAATAACCTTGAACCGTCAAATTGTCCTGCTTAAATCCGGGCGGCAATACTTTTTCGAACCGCTTACGAACATACGCTTCTCTCTGTTCGATACAATGAGTGACCTCATGAACCGCAATTGCGTTCAACCATATCGATAAATCTTTTTCCTCCGTGGCGGCAAAAAATCGCTCAAGGTCCTCTACAGGCTGCGAATTATAAAATACCAGACAAGCGCCGGAAGTAAGGCTCAAGCCTGCAACCATTAAGGGCAAACTGATACCTTCCTTTTGCGCATCCAATATAACTACTTGTAGCCCCTCGGTCTTTAATAGCCCGGATATATCTACTATAGCTTTGCGCAACTGACTATCAGTCGGATAAGAGGATGCAAACGCACAAGAGCCATACAGTAAAGCAATGAACAACATTAGCCATTGCCGCAATTTCCAGCGTTGCCCCCTCATATTTTCCCCCAGTGCTGCCTAGCGACTGACGATGTGGCAGTTTTTCCCGGAAAACCATTTGTTCCATTATTCGTTCCGTTAAAAGCAACCGGTTCTAATTAGGAACAGACCTAAGCTACTCCCGCTTAACAGCATGTAAATCGCGGAAAACCGAGGGAAAACTGCCTTAGCTACACAATAAGGGCAGAAAAATAGTCAGACTATGGCGCCGGTCACAGGATTTACTCATCTCAGAAATATCCAGGGATGTACCGAGTAAACGGGCCTATCCGAACTCGATGCACGCCCGGATATCTATGATGGCTTTTAATGTGATGGAAAGCCGAAGGGAACGGGCATATTGATAATTTTCTTATACTGCGTTTTTGACATTGATATTTCGGTAAAACTTACTATGCTTTCTGTAATGCTTACAGCATAAAAAATACAGCCGATTATGTGTTAGCGACATAAGGCTGTTGATGGTGAAGGTTTAATAAACGGTACTAAAGAAATGGCACGCTGTTTGCAAAGGTTGTTTCAGGAGCTGCGCTGGTCGTAACTCTCTGGGTCTTGCAAAAGGACCCGCCTTTATGTTCTTAACCGACGAAAGCTATAGGAGGTTTACAATGGAACAGAATCGAAACTCTAAGCAACAACAGCAACAGCAACAACAACCCGGACAACAGCAGCCCGGCCAACAACGGCAACAGCAGCAAGATCAACCATCGCAACAAAATCGGCAACAACAACAGCAGCAAAATCAGCAAAGCGGACAACAACAGCGTTCGGGCACAGGCCAAAGCAGTCAGCAAGATTTAGGCAGCTCATCCAGCAGCTCTAAAGGCGAACGCGAATAGTAAGACGCTTAACGCCTGATGTGAAAACGCGGGTGGCGAGATCAATATCGCCACTCGCAACATCTATCTCAGATTGATGTATAAAGAATGTCGTTTTTATATAAGGGCGTCTAACAAAATGGCGTCGCCAAGACACTTCGACGCAAACACTACGTTTCACGAGTTTTCATAGTAGGTCTCGACCGCGTTACGGCGCTGTTTCGCACGTAGTAATGCTATATCCGCCGCGTATAAAACTTTTTCCCAACTTTCCCCATGCTCTCGATAAGAAGCGACACCAAGGGATATAGTTATCGACTGGATCAATTGGTTTTGTGCTCGTATTTTCATTTCCATGGCCCCACGCCTCAGCACTTCGGCGATCTCTTCTGCTCTTGATAGAGAAGCACCCGGCAAGATGATCGTGAACTCTTCTCCACCATATCGGCACGCCAAATCGCCGCCGCGCAAATGCGATTGAAACATTGCAGCAATGTCGCGCAGTAACTCATCACCGGCAGCATGACCGTATGTATCGTTAAAACGCTTGAAATGATCTATGTCGGCCATGATTAAAGCCACCGAGGAGTTGTTTCTATCGGCATTGCGGATTTCACGATTTAATGACTCTTCCATAAAGCGCCGATTAAATAAACCGGTTAATCCATCACGCATCGCCTGCGCGTGTAGAGTCTCGCGCAAACCGATAGAGGTCAGCATTAAAGCCACATGTTCAGTAAACGACTCAGCAAGAGATAACGATTCCGCGCTTTTTTCATCGATAGATATTGGACTGCCTTTTTCTAAATGGAACATGCCTAACATTTCGCCACCACCGATAAGAGGAATGCAGGCATAACTTTTTGGTGGTGGTTCTCCAAGATGATGGCAATGGGCTTCAATATCGACGTTATCAGTAAAATAAGATCGTCCTCGCCTCATTCCCCAACAGTCTTCCAACAAAAATTCCCGCTTCAGCTCCGATGTGCCCCATGCTGCTCTTAATTGAAACGCTTCATTCCCGTTGGCGGCTAAATAAAGTCCGCCGGAAGAGTCGGGAAACAGTTGTTCGGCGAAATAACGGGCGGTTATCACGACTTCGCTTTGGTTAAGACATGTCTGCAGCGATGCGGTCATTTCTTTAAACTTTCCCATTTCAAAACCATATCGTTGCAATGCCTCCACGCGTTGCTTCATCGATTCGGCCATTTCGTCGAACGCTTCCGCCAGTTGTCCGATTTCATCGGAACCACCACTGAGTTCGCTGCGCGCTTGCAGATCGCCTCCGCGCACACGGCCGGCCGCCTCTATCAAGCGCCGCATCTTTTGAACGACCAGGAGGTCGCCACCGATCCAAACGGTTAAACCGCTTAGAACCAATACTGTGATTAACGTAAGCAGTTTTCCGAGAAGGTCTTTGATGGCGGCGTTATAAATATATTCATTTGAAATACCCAGCGCTATATAAACGTTCTGTTGATCAATTCCGCTTCCCACACGATGAATGCTTCTCAAAGCATATAGACGCTCGATGTTATCCATATCCTTCATGTCCCAAAATCCTTCGTTAATGCCGGAAGATATGCGTTCCATCAAGGGGCCGGTTAACTGAGTCGTCCCAGTCCAAGCGAATGGATCAGGATATCTCGCCAATATAAGGCCGCGATTATCGAGCACCAATAATGCGGATTTTTCAGGCAGTTGCAGTAAAGGGGAAATATCGTCGAAATGCGATAGGTCCAGCACGCCGAAAACCATGTAGATTAATTTGTCCTCGGCATTCATAACCGGTACGCCTACATAAACGATAGCTTTATAGGTCTGTGAATCTATTTCGTAGGGACCAAGCGCGGCCGTCTTTGTGTTTATCGCATCTTTAAAAAAAAGAAGTTCGGAAATATCTTTCTTGAATTTTACCGGAGTAGCCGTACAAATCACTTCGCCATTTGCGGAGGCGATACCAAAATTAACGAAGTTAGATAAATCGCGCGTTAATTGAGTCAATATCGCCGAACAATTCCGCTGCGGCTCTCGCGATACGTCAAGCATGTGCGACACTGCCGTTAACGTCTGCTTTCCTACCTGAATATATTGCTGATGATCCTGAACAAGAAGCCTCGTAAGACGCTTCAAGTTTTCCTCAGCGTTCGCGCTACGATTGTGAAATTCATGCATCACATCGTAAACGGCATACCCGAACACCGGAATAAAAATAAGCAAAAAAAGCGCAAGCAGCCGGGCTCTTAAGGTCGATGCAAAACGATTGGGCATGCTCAACGGACGCAACAAATAAAACCGACAGATCGGCGAAACGAATGCGAAAATTCTTAACGTTTACCGTTTAAAAATTCTTCTCGCACAATACGCTCATTTTTTTATGAGCGACTATGGAATTCTCGCTCTCGTTGTTTCACCATACGCCAGCAGTTAGGTCGATATTCGAGCAGTCCAGTTAACAAGGCCCGTTAGCAATTCTTTGATAAGCGCCTTCGTTTTTTCATCGGTCAGGTTACCGTTTGCATCGAACCGTTCTGCCGCGTTGCCGATCATGACCTCCGGTTGATTTAATGCTAAGACATTCAGAAAAACGAAAATCTGGCGAAGATGATATTGCGCTCGGGCCGTTCCGATTGTCCCGACAGACGCGCCCATGATAGCTGCGGTTTTTCCGGCAAACGCGTTATCGCCGTAAGGACGGGACGCGCAATCAATGGCATTTTTTAATACGCCAGGAACGGAATAGTTGTACTCCGGCGTTGAAATCAACAATGCATCCGAATGACGAATGGCTTCTTTGAATTCAGTCACTCTTGCGACAGGCTCTTTCTCTTTATCTTGGTTGAACGGTGGAATTCCATCGAGCGTAAAAATATCGAGCTGCGCATTGTCGGGCAATAATTTTTGCGCTGCTTTCAATGCCGCCATATTGTATGAATCGCGCCTTAAGCTTCCCGCGATTCCTAAAATTCGAAAGGGATTAGCCATGCCGCTCTCCTATAGAAAGGGATTGAATTTATCCATTTACCCAACGAGTCCGCACGGACAAGTTCTCTCTTACATTTAATGCTTGTCAGTTCGTTATAGCGAAAATATTGGCTTTGCGCAGCCATCGCTTTTCCGCAGGATTCTCAAACGACTACGGCATGGCTAATATCAAAATGGTTTTTTCGCCATCACACCGTTAATGATGATGACTATGAGCACCATTGCCATTTTTCATTAGACGAATCTCCATATAACATTAAAATGCGCTTTTAATGACGCCGCCATCGACTCGCAGAGCAGCTCCGGTAGTTGCCGACGCCAATGGACTTGCGATGTAAGTAACGAGCGTTGCCACCTCTTCCGGCGATGCGAAACGCTTTATCAGCGAAGTCGGTCTCACCGTATCGAAAAACGCTTTTTCGAATTCATCGAACGACTTTCCTTCTGCTTGCGATAGCGCTTCCACAAAATCCGTAACACCTCTAGATTTAGTTGGTCCCGGTAACACGCTATTAACGGTAATGCCCGTTCCAGCGACTGCTTCCGCAAGTCCTCGCGACACAGCAAGCTGAGCGGTTTTAGTCACACCGTAATGAATCATTTCAGCAGGTATCTGCACGCCGCTTTCACTAGAAATAAAAATGATGCGCCCCCAATTTCGGCGCTTCATTTCCGGCAGAAAAAGACGTGCGAGCCGCACCCCGCTAAGCACATTCACATCGAAAAAGCGCTGCCAATCGGCATCGGGGATTTCCTCGAAAGGCTTGGGTTCGAAAATACCCAAATTGTTAATAAGAATTTCCACATTCGGGTATTGCCGAGCCAGCGCATCAGCCGAAGCAGCGGTCGCAAGATCTCCGGCAAAACCGATAATGTCTCCATCGGTTGCGGCTTTCAGTTTTTCCACAGCCGCTTCCACAACAGACTGCGTACGACCATTGATAATGACGCGAGCACCTTCGCGGGCTAGACTTTCGGCAATTGCATAGCCAATTCCTGCCGTGCTACCGCTGACTAACGCAAGCTTATCGTGTAGATTTAAATTCATAATTTCCTCAGAAATGATCTCAGAAAGAATTAGAGCGGATTTCGACTTAATGTACGGTATCGCTGAGTTTCTTTGGGGCGCATTGCGTCGTTGTTCGTCGCTTGCTTGGAATA
>Ga0157374_10000530_pt1 | contig 34165 bp, 41 predicted proteins | sample M25metaG_FD_115308 | JGI IMG/M metagenome (GOLD analysis project Ga0157374, IMG submission 115308) | Miscanthus rhizosphere microbial communities from Kellogg Biological Station, Michigan, USA - M2-5 metaG | ecosystem: Host-associated > Plants > Roots > Rhizosphere > Soil | place: USA: Michigan...
ACCCAATCACCATCAACCCAAACATAATCAGGACCAGGTGCAACCGGCCTTTCGTAAACAGGTGATGATAATTGTGTGCCGACAACCAAGCGTGGCTCATCACACGAAACAATACTAAGCGAAGCAATGCTTAAAGCTCCTATAATTAATAACTTTTTCATGATCTTAAGTTTACTTGTTACGTTATTTCCGCTTAATTATTTTCAACAAATATGCCAAGACATCAAGGGAGGGAGGTCGATACGTTAAAATTCATTTCTTATTTTTAACTATTCATTTAAATATAAAAGCCACTTTTTAAAGTGGCTTTAAAGTTTTGAAAGAATAATTTAATAGTTGTCTACGTTGAGAAATTTTTTTTTTAATATATATTAAAAAAAGATTAAAATTTGTATTCGAAATTAAAGTAGTTAAATTTTTATGATTAGAAAAATATTTACACAATATTTTTGCTAATTCAAATTTATGTTGTTCTAAATTAGTTTCATTAAAAAAAGAAATTTTATTAGTTTTAGAAAGTGTAAAAAAAAATTTTTCAATTTTTTGTCGATAAGCAGTTAAATCAAAAGGTAAGGGATGTAAAATTTTAGGAAATTGCAATATAAGGTTTTGACTTTGTTTTAATTTAGAAAAAAAAGAATAATAACATTGAGTAAATAAAGATTGAATATAATTTATTTTTGAATTATAAAAATTTAAAAGAAAATTATTTTGTATTTTTTTATTTAATATTAATTTTTCTTTCAAATTAATAATATGATATAATTTAAATAAGGAAGTAAGATTATATAATAACGGTTTTTCGGCAGTATAAGTAAATGGTTTAAATTTTTTATTAAAATTTAAAAATAATAAAAATTTACGTTTTTCTGAATATATTTTTATTCCTTTTTTAGTAAAAAAAGAAATTCTTTTAACAGGTTTAATATTAAATAATTTCTTTAAAAAATTTATATGAGTAATTACAAAAGGTTTTAAATATAGCTTTTTTTTTAACTTTTTTTTATTTTTTGTAAGCATAATAACTAATAAACAACTTTAGTTCTTTTTTGAAACATTTCAATTTTAGTTAAAAACGGAAAACGAATAGAAGCTTGTTTTAATCCACGAGCAACAGCTCTTGGACGTACTTGTCTTTTTACTTGTAAAATTAATTGACCCTTTCTTATAGGACAACCCCAAAAATCAATAGCTCCTTTTCCTTTTCCCATACGAACACCAAGAGATTTTGCTGTCATAGGACGATCTATATTAGCAAATAATTTTATTTTATTTTTTCTTTTTTTTTTCCCTGTAGTTTTTATAGCTTTTGCAAGACTTTTATAACAAGTTTCTACTTGATTAAGTGATAAAAATCCTGGTTCACTAGCACGAATAGCATAAGTATAACCTTTATCTAAAAGTTTAGGTTCTTGTTTAATTTTAGTATAATTCAAACAAAAACCTTTATTATATTTACGATATTTCATTCTATTTGGACTTCTAATTTTTACCATTATTATAATAAGGAATTTTATTATTTGAAAAAAGTTGTTGTATATGACGAGTATATCGTTTTGATGATGGAAATAATCGAATAGTTTCCGGTAATACTGCTAATTTAGTATTAAATTCAGTTTCTTGATTTATATAAGAAATAGGTATAATATCTTTAGGTTTAGCTTGTTGTTGTTCTATAGTAGGCCACTTATTTTTATATTGAAGAAAAATTTTTATTCCACAATAACCAAATTTACTAGCAAAGCCTATAGTATGATAATCAATTAATTTTGAAATTGCACCAAAATGAAAAATTCCACCTTTACTTATACGACGTACTTTCGAATCTCTTCTTGTAAAACGTCCTGCAAATATAATAACAAAACCCTCTAAATAAGGTAAACGTGATAATGAACGATACATTGTACGTTGTATATCAGGTACTTTAAATTTATTACGCTTAAATAAACGCTTAATATATAAAGCAATAAATTTAGCATCTATAACATCATGATCTTTATCAGTTTCAGGACCTATACCTATATTAATATTTAAATGTAATGTTTTAATATTACGTAATTGCATATATTTTTGGTAAAAAGGATCTAAATCATATTTTAACCAAATATTAGAATTTTTTTTTAAAGAGTATTTTATTGCTTTATATTGCAATCTATTATAAATCCTAACATCATCAATATATTGTAAACCTTTTAATAATAAATCATTAGTTTCTTTTATATTAGGTAAATTACTTTCTATAAAAATAAATAATTGAAATAATTTATTAATAAAATAAGTATTAGTTAAATAAAAAATTTTTTCTTTTGTATTTATTTCAGGATCATTTAAATCGTATATTCTTTCAATAATATAGATTATATTAGATTTTATATTTTTATTATTTAAAAGAGGTCTAATATACGATTTAAGTATTATAAGAGTTTCGTTATTACAAAATTCTTGAATAAAAAAAGGTATACTATTTTCCGGAGTAATTTGTATTTTTTTTGTATAAACATTAGATTTTAAATAAAGATCTTGATGTCTAATTGAAGGTTTTTCATGAGGAAAAGTTCTAAATTCGGAATGTATATTAGACTTATAAAAAGGAGCTGGCTTTTCTAAAACACTTCTATTAATTTGTAAAGCTTTTTCTAATTTATTTGTAATACGTTTTGAAAAAGAAACTAAAGCTAAAGCACGATCTTTAATTTGTTGTTGATAATTTGAAGTATAATCTAAATAACTTTGAGTTGCTAACGAAGTTCTTTGTTCTTTTTCAATTGATAAATTTTGTTTTTTTCGTTGAGTAACTAAATTATAAAATTCACTAGTAAAGTAATTTTGAAAGGTTAATAAAGATTTATTATTATTTTCAGTATGAGAATATTTACGTGTCCAATATTTATCAATTAATTTAATACGACGAGTAAAAGATAAACGATTTAATAAACGTTTTTCACGTTGAAACAGGGTTTCTCCTGGATTATAAATATGAATTTTATCATTAAAAACACTAAATAAACTACGTTTTATAAATTCAGTATAAATTTCTATAAATATTTGTAATTTGTTTATAGAAATCTGTTCTAAAAGAGAAACTTTTTTACGACATGTTTTAATAACAGCTATAAATTGTTCTTTTGACATTTTTTGAAGAATACGTTTATGTCGAAAAAAAAATTCTAAACCAACATAACGACTAAATTTTTTTAAAAATCCAGCAATATGAGGAGCATCTGGTTTTTTAATACTTTCTGGAGATAAAGCTTCGGTTAAATAATGATCTAAAAAAAAATCATAAATAGTAACATCAATCATCATATTATCTAAATTTAAGCCAAAAAGATTTACATTAGCATGTGAAAAATAAAGTTTAGGATGACGAATTTTTCTTAAAATTATACGTCCTCCTTTTCGTTGTTTTTTTAATTTTAATTTACGAAAATTATATAAAAGATTACGAAAATATTGATTAATTTCTTGATGAATTTCATAAGAAAGAAAATAACGTGTTTTCTCTAAAGCTGGCCAATTATTTGCCCAAAAAACCGAATTTCCTAAACGATAACGTATTGGATTTATTAAATGTCCCATTTATTTCTTGTTAGCTTTAGCTTTTGATTTTATTTTTTTTTTGGATTGTTTTTGAGCTAATAATTTTTGTTTTTTTTTTTTCACACGGGCAGCATGTGCTGTTTTATGTAAAAAACTTCCCATACGTTTTGTAAAAACAAATTCACCTATTTTATGACCTATCATTTCAGGATGAGAAATTGATAATTTATTTAAATTTTTACCATTATAAACTTCAAATTCAATACCCATCATTTCAGAATTTATCATAGTATTGCGATCTCTTGTTTTTATTATCAGAGGTTCAATCATATCCGCTGTTTTTTTTTTTAATTTTCGTGCTATATCCTTACTTATATAATCGGGTTTGTAAAGCGATCTTGTCATGCTTAAATTTATTTTTAAAATGATCAGTTTCTTTGCGGCCAAAATATCTAAATTTATGATAATAATAACCTATTTTTTTTTCATATTTATCTTTATAATTTTCTAATTTATTACGACGACGCGCAATAATTTTTGTTTTTATTATTTTATCTTTATCTTTAGTTTTTACACCTTTAGTTAAACGACCCCAAGCACTAACAGATGGTCTTCCTCCTGAGGTTTTACCTTCTCCTCCTCCATGTGGATGATCAACTGGATTCATAGCAACACCTCTTACTGAAGGGCGCCAACCACGCCATCTATTTTGACCTGCTTTATGTAATTTTTTTAATTTATGATCTGGATTAGAAACACGTCCTAATGTAACTTTAACTTCTAAATCACAAAAAATTATCTGTCCGGAAGGTAAAGATAAACCAGCATAACAATTAATTGTATCATCTGATAATTTTTTAGAAACAACTCTTAAATAAACTCCAGCAGAACGTCCATAAATGGGTTTTTGATTTTTCATTAAAGCTACATTAAAAACCCAAGAACCTAAAGGAATATAACGTAAAGGAAGTACATTTCCTTCTTGTAAATCAACATGATGAAATAAACGAATACTAGAATCAATAACAGGCATTTGTTTATTTCTAGCATTATTATTTATAAAACGACGACGTATAAAACGATCATTAAGATTACCTCCTATTAATAATTTTTGTCCTTGTCTAACATTATGTGCACATAACATATAACATAAAATTCCACTAGGAAACCACAATAAAGCTATGCGTGCTGTACGATTTGGATCATATTCAATACGTAAAACTCTTGCTACTCCTTGAAAGCGATTATTAAATGAAAGCATACGATATAAACGTTTTTGACGACCACCACGATGACGTACTGTTATTTTTCCTGTATTGTTACGACCACTTTTTTTTTTTAATATTGTTGTAAGTTGTCTAATGACCATTTAATAATTAATTTATAATATAAAATCTTTGTGTTATTTATTACATAAAATTATTTTAAATAAATTAAAATCCTCGTAAAAAACGTAAATTTTTTTCATTATAAAAAATATTTTTTATAAATTCTTGTTTTTTTTGAAAAGCTTCACTATTTGTTTTTTTTAAATAAAGTGAAACTAATTCTTCTTTAATAGAACGTTCTAAAGTATAACCAAATTTACGAGCACAATTAAAAATACCATGAACTAAAAATTTTATGGCAACCATTATTTTTCTCTGATAACGAAAAGGAGCCGGAACTAATACACGTCTTCCAGAAGCTCTTACAGCTTTAACATCGCAAAAAGGACCTAAATTTTTTACAGTATTTATTAATAATTTTATAATATTAATTTTAATTCTTTTTTTAAGACGTAAAAAAATAACTGCTTTTTTTGCTCCATTTATAAGAATATTATAAAATTTTTCAAATTTTCCAGAGCGCATTATACTTTTTACTACCTTAAGTATAATATAACTAGATTTATTCTTTTGATGAATTAAATATTTATTAGTGAGTTTTGTCTTTAGGTATCCCATAAATTGATCGTCTATTTCTTCGTGTTTCTCTTTCCCAACAAGAAAAATCAAATTTTCCTTTAACAAGATGATATTGGATTCCTGGCAAATCTTTTACTCGACCTCCTCTAACTAAAACAACAGAATATTCTCTTAAATCATGACCTTGTCCGGGAATATAACAATTTATTTTTTTCTGTTTCATGATTTTAACTTTTGTAATCTTTCTTTTAGCAGAATTTGGTTTTTTCGGAGACGCAATCATAATTTTTACACATATTCCTTTTTTATGAGGTGAGCCTTTTAAAGCCCCGGCTCTATTTTTTTTTTTTTTTTTTACAACCCTTTTGCTTCGTCCAATTTGATTATATGTTGGCATTGATTAAATATTTCATTTAAATTTTTATTATAATCTAAATCTATTTGATTATAGCTATTAAATATATTATCAAAATCTTTATTAAATTCATTAGTAATATTAAAAAAATAATCTAAATCTACTTTAATAGTTTTAAAATATTCTGAAAATTTTTCTAATGTGTATAATTTATTATGTAATTCTAAACCTAAAATAAAAACATTATATTCGGTAATTTCTTCTATTAAATTATATAATTTATAAAAATCACTAATATAAATACGATAACAATTAAAACCTGTAATATTTTTAGCATTATAATCAGATTTATAAAAACGACGTGCTTTTCTTATTATAATCCCTTCTTTTAATGAATACAAATAATTAAACATATGATGGATATATTTTAAATTAGGAGCATATAATAATAAAGCATAAGGTAATTGATACCAAGTTGAAAAAGATTTTCTAATTTTATACTTTTTTACATTTAAACTTATGAGATTTTTATTTCTATATAATGAAATTTTTTTAAATCCATATTTTTCATCATAATATTCGAAATAATTAAAAAATAATTGTTTATTATTTTCTACTATCTTCTCTTTAACTGTTTTTACAATTAATTTATTTTTCATATTTTTAAAAATAATTTATTTATTAGAAACTATAAAAATTATAAATTATTTTTATATTCCTCAAAAAAATTTATTAAATTAGAAGCTTCTTTATTTAAAGTAACTATTTCAGTTTTTTTAATAAAATTTTCTTGAATATAAGTAAAATCATCAACTTCTTTTCTTTCAATATCTATTTCATTAGTATTTACAGATTTTTCTAAATTTTCATCTTTATTTATTTCTAATTTAGTTTCGTATTCTAAATGATCACTAAATTGCGATAAATTTTTATCTGAAATAATATTATTTTTGATAAAATGTTCAAAATCTTGCATTGAAAATGATATATGAACAGGTAAATCATAACTACGTAAAGTTCCTAAAATTGAATTAAATAATTTACGTTGATTTTTTTGATTTAAAATAAAACTTTTTATTTGTAAAGTTTTATATAAATCAATAATAGAAATTTGATAAAAAGGTTGACTATTTTCAGAAAATTCAACTCCTTTTAATTGAATATATTGTTGTAAAATATATTTTAATTGAAAAGGTCTAAAACAAATTTCAAAATTTTTTTCTTTAGGAGTAAAAAAAATACTTGTTGAAATAAAACTACCAGAAGGAAAAATTTTAGAAAGAGCATTAAATTTTTCACAAACTTCAGCAGTATTTAGACCTGCTTGAGTTAATACTTGACTTAAAGGAGGTGCAGCTTTTATTTCTTGAGCCGGTAATACAAGTGTTAATTCTTTTTTAAAATTTTTTAAAAATTTATATCTATTATAATTTATTGTCATTATTTTTTGTTTTTATTTTAACGATCAATCTCTCCAAAAACAATATCTAAAGTACCTATAATTGTTACAACATCTGCTAATAAATGATCTCGAGACATAAAATCTAAAGCTTGTAAATTCATAAAACCCGGTGCTTTTATTTTACAACGATAAGGCTTATTAGTTCCATCAGTAATTAAATAAACACCAAATTCACCTTTAGGAGTTTCAGCACAAGTATAAGTTTCTCCTGTTTCTATAGAAAAACCTTCCGAAACTAATTTAAAATGCTGAATTAAACTTTCCATATCAGTTTTCATTAATGCTCTAGGTACCATTTTTAATTTTAAATTATTTAATTCAAAACTATTATCATCTTGTACGTTTAAGTGATTTAAACACCACTTTATTATTATTATACTTTGATACATTTCTTGCATTCTAATTTGATAGCGATCATAACAATCACCATTTTCACCAAGAGGTATTTGAAAAGAAACATCTTTATACAATTCATAAGGTTGTTGTTTCCTTAAATCCCACGAAATTCCAGAACCTCTTAACATAACACCTGTTAATCCAAAATTTAAAACCATTTCTTTAGAAATATTTCCAACATTTTTTAAACGTTGATGCCAAATTCTATTATTTGTTAATAATTCTTCAATTTCTATAAGTCTTGGTTCAAGATTATTTATAAAAATTTTGATATCTTCTAATAAATTAGCAGGTAAAGTCTTAGCAATTCCTCCAGGTACTATATAAGCTGCATGCATACGAGCACCTGAAACTCTTTCATAGAATTCCATAATTTTTTCACGTTCTTCAAAACCCCAAAGAAAAGGTGTAAGAGCTCCTACATCAATTGCATGTGTTGTTACTGCTAATAAATGATTCAAAATCCTAGTAAGTTCACAAAAAAGCATTCTAACTAATTTATGATTTTGTGAAATTTCAATTTTTAATAGATTTTCAATAGCTAAAGCAAATACATGTTCTTGACACATCATTGAAACATAATCTAATCTATCAAAATAAGGTAATCCTTGTAAAAATGTTTTATACTCTAATAATTTTTCAGTTCCTCTATGTAATAAACCTATATGAGGATCTGCTTTTAATATACGTTCACCGTCAAGCTCTAAAATTAATCTTAAAACTCCATGAGCCGCAGGGTGATGAGGACCTAAATTTATACGCCAATTTTTAAGTGCTTTCATTATTTTTGTTATTTTAAATTTTAATTTATTTGATTAATATAAAAATAATCAGCTAAATTAGTTTTTGATTTATTATTCCAAGGACTTATAACATCGAGATTTCTATATTCTTGATTAAAAGAAATTTTAGTATAAACAACTGAACCTTTCTGTTCATTATAAGCAACTTCCTTATAACCTGTAAGAGGAAAATCTTTTCTTAAAGGTGCACCTACAAAACCATAATCAGTTAATATACGGCGTAAATCAGGATGATTTAAAAATTTTATACCAAACATATCAAAAACTTCACGTTCTATCCAATTAGCGCCTCTTATAAAAGGTGCTAAACTTAAAGGTTGAATATATTCATCTTTAAGTTTAATTTTTTGAACAATTCTTTTATTATTTTTAATAGAAAGAAAGCAATAATTTAAAACAAAACGATTTTTTTTTTGTAATCCTAAATAATCAACACCACAAATCTCAGATAAAATTTTCCAAGCAATTTTATCTAAATTATATAAAAATTGTACACGTTCATTATTCATATAATTTTCTTGATGATTTTTACAAAAATTTATAAATATATCTTCATTATTTTTACGTGCAAAAATAAAAAGATAATTAAAATAACTATAATTTTCTCTTATTTTTAAATTAGAAATCATATGAATTTTATTCAATTTTTAATTTAAACCTTATTATTCTCTTTTATTAGAATCTCCATCTAAATTATCATCTATATCTAAATTATCATCTATATCTAAATTATCATCTATATCTAAATTATCATCTATATCTAAATTATCATCTATATCTAAATTATCATCTATATCTAAATTATCAATTTGTTGTTCATTTGAATTTTCTTGAAAATCATTTAATATTAAAGTGGTATATTCGTCATCCGATGAAGCTAAATTACATGAATCAATAATTTTATTAAAAGTGCATATATTTGCGAGTACAGGAAATAAATCAAATTTATAGAAATAAAATAAAATTTGATTTAATTCTGTATCATTAATTTTAATAAATTTTTTTTGTTTAGTAGATATTTTATGCTTTTTTAAATCTTTTAAATCTAGAAATAAATCTTGATTAAAACGTTTTCTTTCTTTTATAGGAATTCTTATAAAATGTAATAAATATCTAAAAAAAATTAATCGCTTTTTTTTTAATGCTTTAATTTTTGAAATAGAAAACGGTAAGATTTTATAAAAAATAATGTTTAAATTTACTATTAAAAGAATTAAATTTAAATATTTTCTATTTTTATTTAAAATGCGTAAAAATAAATTATTTTTTAAACAAAAATTTTGAAATTTTTTTTGTTCATATTTGTCTCTAAGAGAACGATAATAAATACGATTTAAGCGTAATTCAAAGATAGGAGATCTTTTGTTATTTAAAAATTGAAAAAAAATAAAATCATTAAAAGTTTCATCCTGTTTACGTAAACTTGAAATCCACATAGTTTTGCATTGATACGATATATCTTCAGCCCAAATATCTGCTAAAAATTTTAAATAAATAATTAATAAATTTTTTGAAAGTATTGTCTCTTTAAATTGTTTTATTGTTAAATTGACCATGTATTTTACTTTACTTTATCTTTTATTAATTATTTTTTTTGTAATCGATTTTTTTAATGGTGTTGTTATAATATTTTTTGCACGTAAATGTATACGATGATGTGCTGTACTTGCATTAGTTTTTGTACGTTGACCTCTACAGGGTAATCCATGAATATAACGCCATTGACGATAAGGTTTTATAGTTATTAAAGCTAATCTACTATCTACTTCTTCTCTATCTTTATCTTCATATAAAAAATTATATTTATTTAAAGTATAAACATAGTTTTTTTTTTGAGTTTCTGTTAATTTATTAATTTTAACAGATTTATTTGCAGGAAACCCTAATAAGCGTTTTAAATCAGTTTGATGTAAAAAACGAGTACCTATTACACGAGTTAAACCACTTATTATATTTTTTTTTTGATTTTTTTCTATTAAATAAGGTATATTTTCTCGCTTTTTTGGTTTAATTTGCATATTATCTATATTTTACTTTTTTACCTTGTTTCAATGCTATTTTTTTTTCAGGAAAAGTTAATCCTTTTAATTTATAAGGTAATAAATTTCTAACTTTATGAAAATAATTTTGTAATATTTTAAATTCAGTATAATCAATACTTCCTAATATAAATTTCCTACTTATTGAACGTATTAATTTACCTTTTATAGTTTTTAAATAAATAATATTATCACTAGTTAAATCTACAACAATCCAATAAGTAAATCCGAGTCCAAGACTAAGTTGATGTCTTTTATAACTATAAGCAATTTTATATTGATATCCTGTAATAGCAAAAGAACGAAGCCAAGGAACCATAATTCCACGAAGTGCTTCTCTAAAATTTTTAAAAAAAATATTGGCTTTATCCTTTTTTAAAAGAAAACTATTTTGAATGTCATTAAAAAAAGATACTTGTTTATTACAACAACTAAACTTTATAACTCCCAATGGACCTTTTATTTTTATAATATTTAAAGTATCTAATATTTCTATAGAAATATTAGTATAAGCTTCAATACGTTTACAAAATAATAATCTATTTTTTATTAACATTTTTCTTTTTATCTAATGGTTAAAATTCCAATACCTCCTTTATTTTCAGCTATTGCTTCTTTTTTATTTAATAAACCTATATTAGTCATTATATACATATCATAATCATAATTATGGCGTGAACGTAAATTTTTAACCGAAATATACTTTTTATATCCTGGCTTAGATACTAATTGAAAATCTCTTAAAGAAATCATATTATTTTTATAATTAAAAATAATTTTAATAGATTCAGAATTACTATCTAAATGTCTAATATAACCATCTATATATAATTTAGTTAAAATTTTTGCACATTCTTTTGTATTTTTTACAATTACGAAAGTTGCCCTTTTTATAATTGCAACACGTATTCTAGATATCATATCTGCTAAATGATTATTCATTGTTATTTAAAAACTTTTTTTATATACTCCAGGAAACACACCTTTAGGATATAATTCACGCAAAGTAGTATGAGTTATGCGAAATTTCCTTAAAACGGCACGACCCTTGCATGTTATAACACAACGATTTTTTGGTTTAGTTAATCCACTTGCTTTGGGTAATTTTAAAAGTTGTACAGCAAGTTTTTCTTGTACAATAATATTTTCTTTATTTATAAGTTTTTGATTCTTTATTTCTAATTTTTTATAAAAGAATTTATCAACAATTGTTCGAGTTTTTTTATCTTCTCTATTTAAATATTTCATTTATTCTTCATAATCTCTTTCATCATCTTCCTCTGCTGTTAACATTGGTTGATTTCGTTTTATATTAAATATAGCATAAGGTAAAAATGGACTTAGAAAATAACCTAATAAATCTGTTGTAACATTTGGAACTAATATATTAAAAATAAATAATAATTGTAAATTCCATTCATATTGACGATCATCATACTCAATAGGCATATTAAAAAAATAAAAAAATTCTTTATTAGATAATTGTACAATTTTATTTTTAGCATCTGCAGAAGCTTTTACAACAAGAACATTTTTAGATTCTTCCCAATAATATATTAAAGAAAAATATAAAAATAAAAAAAAATTAAAAATTCTTTCATTTCTTAAAGTAACACGAATTATAACAGATTTTTCATATTCTTGAGCACCTACACGTTTTACACTAAGTATTTGCTTCATAGGCATTTGACCTGTTAATTCTTCTAGATAAATAATACCTTCGAATATTTGAGAAAAATCATCAATAATTTTTGGAAAAATTATACGTATTTCTAATTTAATAAGTTCAGGAATTTCTTGAATAATATTAGGTATATTTTTTAAAATTAAATCCTTTCTTAATATATTTTTATAATATTTTTTAGTTAAAAGCATTGATTTATTATTATTATAAATATTTCCATCTAATAGGACGAAGTAATAAATTATATTTTTTAGCATTAAGATTATTAAATTCTTCCTTAACTAATCCTATTCCTAAAAGAGTTTTAGAATAAATATAAAAAATTAAAGTAATAACCTCTTTAGTTACTCTTCTCCTAATTAAAATATGACTACTAGAACCTTTCCCTCTTTTTGCTATTAAAATACCTGGAGTATATTGTATTGTATGTGTTTTCACATTATACCATTTTACAAAAATACTACTTCCTGTAGGAATTTTTTTTATTTGTTTGCGTATAACTAAATTTTCGCTTTTATTATATACTTGTTCTATTTGGAATTTACACATATTTTTATAATAATCCTTGAAATAAACGCGCAATTTTAGGTTTACAAATAGCACCTTGATTTAAGTAATGATTTAAAGCAACAGTATCTATAATACTTACTCTAATAAATTGACCATTAATTTGAAAATGATGAGGAAAATAACGACCTATTAATTTGAATTTTTTTTTATTTTTAAATAGCCAAAAATAAAAATAAGGCTGTCCTTTTTTACCCATTTTTATAAATTTTATTTGCAAACTTCTATATTTAATATTTGCCATTTAAGAGACTTCAATCATTTGCTTTTTATTATTATGTACATATTCCATTTCTTGTTTCATTTTGTCATAAAATAAACAATAAAACGGTATATCTGTTGCATGAAAACGTGCTTGATTCATACGCGATAATTTAAAAGGTCGTTTTAAAAATTTACGTTCTTTATAATTCATACGTAATTTTTGTCTTCTTTTTAATTTATATAAATATAAAATAGATAATACACCTAACTTATTATTCTTTACAAGGCTAGAATAAGACAATTCTTTAGTTCCCATAAAAGAATGCAAAGCTATACTTTGTTGCATCATTAAAAATTTAGATTTATTTCTTAATCTTTTTATTAATAATTTTTTTTTTAATTTTATTCTTCTATACGCACGAAAATGCGGATAACCTGGTAATGGAAATCTCATAAAAGGACTAAAATGTATAAAATTATTTTGAACATTTTTTTTTAAAGCAGGACGTAATCTTTTACTTGTATAAGTAGTTATAAAATGTGTAAATTTATTTATAAGTATTTGTTTTTTTAATTTAAAAATACTTATAATTTTATTTATATCTTGTAGAAAATTATACTTTCGGGTTATATTTAATGTTTTACCTAAACGTTCTAGTAAAAAATAATTTAAAATACTCGCATTTAAAATTCGTTGATGACTCATTAAATAACGTGAATCTCCTTTTAATAAAGCAAAATTTTCTAAATTTTTTTTCATTAAATAAAAATTACGTCCTATATTACCACTTAAATCAACTCTTCTTTTAAAAAAATTTGCAAAACGTTCCTTATAAAGAGTTCCTCTTTTATATATAGGTTTTTTAGTTAGTGTATTAAGTCTAGTTTCACTTTGCCACATATTTTAACATTAATATCTTTTTTTAGCTATTTTAAATTTAGCTAAATAAATATTCAAAACAGTTTTTACAAGTTTTTGAGCTTTTAATTCATCTAATAGAAATTTTTCTCCTTTAAAAAACGATTTCAATATTTTTCTTAATTCTTTAGCAATATCTATATATTCTTGCTTTTCTCGATGAAGAACTTCTAAAATTGAACTATTTTTAGCAAAATGATTTATAAAAATAGACTTTTTTAAATTTAAATATGCTTTTGGAGCATCTAATTGCAACCAATTTTCTAACATTTTTTTCTCCGGATTAGCATTAAATTTAAAATTCAAAAGAAATGCGCTAAATTTTTCAGAAATTTCATTAGAAAACTCTTCTAAAATTTCTTCAGGAATTTTTGCTGTTTTTTTAAGAAGATGTGCTCTAGAACCCATTTTACCCTTCTTTCTAATTTTAAGACGTCTTTTAGCTTCCCCAAAAGCATTATGTGTTTCAAATTCAACTGTTAAATCTTTTTGAGTATCAATATAATTTAAACTATTAGAAATATAATCCTTTACCGCTGCTCTAAAAAGCACTAAGTCTTTATTTTTAGAAGTTATAGTTTTTAAATTCATTTATAATTTAATTATATTTTTTTCCTCTTTTATCTCTAAATTCTTTTTTAAACATTCAATCTGTTGATTCCAAATTTGAATGTTTTCTATTTCTTGTTGACTTTTCTTAATTCCTATTCTTTTTATTAATAAAGGAATTACTACTAAGATCATTAATATATATATTGTTACTAATAACAATAATATTAAAATAATTTCATCAAAAGCTCTATAAATATCTAATTGAGGCATTTTTATCTTTTTTTATTACATATTTTGCATAACTACTATAACTACTATTACAACCGCTGTACCTATTCCTCCTCCTGCCATAATATTAAATCCAATAGTTTTTAAAGTATCTATATGGCTTTTAAATTGTGCATTATTTTCTGCTATAGCTTTCATAACATTGGCTGGAGATATTTGTACAGCTCCATACTGTTTATAATCAAATTCAGCAATTAATTCTTGTAAATCAACTTCAATATCTTCTGGAAGAGCTATATTATTATTAGCTACTTGTTCTTGAAAATTTATTAATACACGATCATCTATAATAAAATATGGGCGTTCCATTATATCATAACGCACATTTTCTGGATGACGTTCTATCATAAAATCAACGAACAAATTTCTTGGCGCAAATTCGGCTAAAGCTCTAACCCTATTGAAAAAGAAATACATGGCATCCCAAAAATCCATAGGGTTAGGCTCTAAATAATTAACGATTTGATTATTATTTGCCATATTTGCCACTGCCGCATTAGCTGCATTCACCGCTAACATTTGGGCTTCTTCTAAGATAATAATACGAGGAATATTATTAAAAAAATAATAATAACCTCCTCCTATGGTAAGGGTTAAAGTTATTGATATTAAAATAACTGTTATTTTATAAGCGCATAAAAGCTTATATAACATTTTTAATTTAATAATTAACTCTCCTATTACACCCTTAAATAAATTTTTTCCTTGTTTTGCTATACTAAAAAAAATATTAACCATTTTTAATTTATTATAAAAAAATTTTTAATTGAAAAAAAACCTGAATAATTTGTTAGAATTATTAAATAATATAAGAAGATAATGCCAATACTTTTTTATAAGAAGGCATATTAAATTGTTTTTTACTAGCACGAGTACCTCCTATAATAACCTTTTTACTTTTAGGAGGCAATAATTCACGAAAAGCTGGACCTAATATACGTGTACCTAAAAGATCAAAAGAATCTTTTTTTAATAAAACAACAGCATTTGTTTCGCAACAAATACTATGATTATTTAAATTTCTAACACGTGGTATTTTAAGTCTTATTACCATGGCTTTATGTTTTTCACCTTTTTTTACTTTTTTATTTGGACGAACTTTTTTTATAGTAACTAAGATAATATCTCCAAGTTTAGCAAATTTTTGATTTTTATAGATACCTATACAACGTCCAAATTTAGCACCACTATTATCAATAACTTTTATACGAGTCCCTATATTTATCATGTTAATGTGCTGCAAATCCAAAAGCTTCTTTTAAATAGATAGCTGTTAATATTACAAAAACTAAAGCTTGAAGAAAACAAATTCCAAATTCAATAAATAAAATAAAAGTTAATATTAAAGCTGGAAATATTCCAAATATTTTTAAAGAAATATGATTAAAACTTATTATACAAGTTTCAACCAAATCTGATAAAATATGAACTAAAGAGTGACCTGCAAGCATATTAGCAAAAATACGAACACCTAAACTAATAGCACGTGCAAGATATGAAATAATTTCAATAACTGTAATAAATCCTTTTAAAGCTGCTGGAACATTAGCGGGAACAAATCCTGTAAAAAATCCAAAACCTCTTACAATAATAGCTAATATAGTTACACTAATCCAAACACTAAGACTTAAAGTTAAAGTTAACCATAAATTACTAGTTAAACAAAAACTTAAAGGGACTAAAGCAGTTAAATTTGATAAGAAAATAACAATAAAAAAAGTACAAAAAATACCAAAATAATTTAATAATCTTCTATCTGCTAAAGATAAAAATGTTTGTAATAAAAAGCTAAAAAATAAATCAATTAAATAAGTCCATACATTGAAAAAACGTATATTTTTTCCAATAATGTTAAAAAAAATAAAACATAAAATAAATGCAACAAAAACAATAGCTATTGAATTATAAACATTTAACCAAAATAATGTAAAATTTGAATATTCACTATAACTAAATAATTGTTTTATTGCAACACTATTATTATAATCAAAATCTTTAGGAGCTTGTAAAAAATGGAAAAAATAATCTAAAACTGCAGGTTTTGCTAAAATATTTTGAGTAGCAATATTATAAATATTACTAAAATTTTTTATATAATCAAGTATTTCTAATACCGATATATTACATATACCTTCAATAATAATAGGAGCCATATTACTAATATTTTCATTATATTTAGTACTATGTATAGCTTGTATAAATGACGAATGATCTATAATATTTAACCATTCTAAAACATTTAATTTAATTTGACCAAATTCTGGTAAAATCCCTATTGTTACGAATTCAAATTGCTCTAATGGTGAAAAAATTATATAAGTCATTTTTATTTTAATAAATTTTCAATAAATTCGTAAAAAATTTGATATTTAATAATTAAAGTAATATTTAATACAATTAAAAATATAGAAATTAAACGCTCAATTACTGAAATTTTTTCAACATTTAATAAATTATATGTTGAATCAAAAGTTATTTCAGTTTCTTGAAATAATGAAATTCTTTTTATAATTTTAAAATAATAAAAAGCTCCTATTAAACTTAAAAATATAAAAATTAAACAAGTTATAAGATATCCTTCATTATATAAATTATAAAATATTAATATTTTTGGTAAAAATCCAACTAAAGGAGGTAATCCTAAAAAAGAGAAAAAAGTAATAATTAAACCAAAACCTACTAATTTATCACTTTTCATAATATTATTTATATAACGTAAATCACCAAAAATTAAGGATTTTTGTTGTACTTTTGATAAGAAAAAAAAGAATGATAAAATATTTAATAAATATATAATTAAATAAATAAAACTTAAAGCTGCTGCTTTTTCAGGATTTTCAAAATAATAAACAAAATTTATTACTAAGAATCCAACAGTAACAATAGAACTATATGCAAATAAACCTTTAAAATTAATTTGAATTAAACCACCAAAAGTTCCAACAAAAACTGAAGTAATTCCAGCAAATATAAAAATATATTTTAAATGTTCACTTGTTTTATGTAATAAACTTTCAAAAATTAATAATAAAACAAAAAATACAATAACTTTAGTTGTACTAACTAACCATAAAAAACTAACATTAGAAGCACTTTTATAAACATCAACGACCCATTGGTGAAAAGGTGCAATAGCTAATTTAAAAAAAAATGAAACTAATAAAAAAATTGAACAAAAAGTAATAAAATAATTTGAAGTATTTGTATCTAAATAATTATAACGCTCTAATAAAGAAATTTCTAATAAATTTAAAGTTCCATAATTTAATAAAAAAAAAATTAAAGCAATAATTAAAAGAGCTGATGAAAACATTCCCATTAACGCATATTTTAAACCCCCTTCTATAGCTATTTTATTACCTATACCTGCAACGATAATATAACTTGCTAAAGAAAACATTTCAATAAGTAAAAATATTCCTATTAAATTTACTTGCATAAGAATATTTAATGCTGCAAAAATAAAAAAATAAAATAATAAAATATATTCTTTTTTTAAATTTATTCTATACTGTAAAGTTAAATAACATAAAACACAAAATAATAAAATAGCACATAATTGGAATACAAAGATTTTTCCATTAAATTGTATACCAACCCCATTCATAAATAATTTTATTTCTGGAAAATATCTAAAATTTTGAGTTAAAACATAACCTACAGTTAAAAGCATTACTATTAAACTACGTATTTTAGTATTAGTAAAATCTATAGTATTAAATGCAACATAAGACTTATTAAAAAGACCTGTACGTTGAGAAGTTAAAAAAAATACTAAATAAATAAAAAAAAATAAAGGAATTATACTAAAAAATAATAATCCTATATTATTTTCATAATCGCATATAGTATATAAAATATTTAAGCTCATTTTTGATTATATTAAAATTAAGATTTAATTAAATTAAATTATTAGCAATATAAAATTGTCCATAATTTATTAAAGGATCTACAATAAAAAATGGACATAAACCTAAAATAATAATAAGAAATACTAAAATACCTAATATAAATAATTCATGATCATTTAAATCATAAATAGGAGATAATCCTTTATAAAGGTAACTATATATAGTTTTTATTATTAAAATAACACAAAATAAAGTTGTTCCAAAACTACTTGCAATAGCAACAATAGCTAATAACCAAACTTTTTCATGTATTAATGAAAAAAATACACAAATTTCACCAACGAAATTACTTGTACCTGGAATACTCATATTAGCTAATACTAATAAGAAAAATAAAACAGAAAATTTAGGCATTAATCTACTTAAACCTCCTAAATATAATAAATTCTTAGTATGTAAACGATCATAAACCATTCCTACTCCAAAAAATAAACCACTAGCAATTAAACCATGACTAATCATTAAAAAAATAAAAGCTATAATTCCTGTATTGTGTTCTGCAAATAAACCTAAAATTCCCACATTCATATGAACTACAGAAGAATAAGCAATCATTTTTTTTAAATCAATTTGTCGCGCAGCTGCTATTGATCCTAAAATTATAGAAAGAAGAGCAATTCCCATAAAAAATCCCTTTTGGGTTTCAATAACATCATTACATACTGGTAATAAAACACGAAGCATTCCATAACCTCCTAATTTTAATAGAATACCAGCTAAAATAACAGAACCTACTGTAGGCGCTTCAACATGAGCTTCAGGTAACCATAAATGAAGAGGATACATTGGTATTTTTATAGAAAAACCTATAAAAATTAAAATAGCTAAAATTTGCTGTTCTATTTTTGATAAAGAATTTTTATTAAAAAAATGATTAAATTCTAATGTTCCGTAAGTTTGATAAATAATAAATAAACAAAACAATAAAACAAAAGATCCTAACATTGTATAAAAAAAAAATAAATAAACAGCATGTATACGACGACCTCTCGATCCCCAAAATCCTATAATAAAAAACATTGGAAATAAAATTATTTCGAACGCAATATAAAAAATAAAAAAACTCGAAGCAGTAAAACATATTATTAATAAAAGCTCAACTAATAATAATAATACACTATATTGATTATTTTTACTAACTTTCTTATAATTATATAATAAACATAATGGAAATAAAAATGCTGTTAATAATAAAAAAAAACTAGATAAACCATCAATACATAACACTACTTCTCCAAAGATTTTTGGAAAATTTTCTATACTTATACTATATTGTGAACCATATAAAGTATTATCTAAACTACTAAACATCCAACAATAAATTATAAAAATACTTAAAGTTGCTACATAATTTAAATAAAAATTTATAGTTTCCTGTTTATTTATTAGATTTATTATGATACAACTTAATAATAAGATTAAAGGTAATAGTAAATAAATTTGATTCATTTTTATTATTAAAATTTTTATTAACAATTTTTTGATCAAATTTATTTTTGATCTTATTCTTGTTTTCTAACTAATTCGCTCACTCTACGTATTTCAACACCTTGTTGTCTTTCCTGAAAAATTTGATGATGATTTTGTTCTACTTGTAATGTATTTTCTTGCATCTTTTTAACTAAAAATGCCCCTATAAATTCATCTCCATCTAATAAAACTAAATCTTTAGAAGGTAAAGACCCCATTTTAGGAGTAATCTTTCCTTTTAATGCATAATGAGTTGCGCTTTGAAAAAACCCACTAAAGGGTCCTACATGACCTGCACGTTCGAATCTATAATCAATGGAAGAACTTCCATAACCTAAAATACCTAACATAAAACTTACTCTACAAACTTTATGAAAACCCCAAATTATACATTGTTTTATACTAAAAGGACTATTAAAAGTAAGTTCTCTAAAATAAATAAAACCTAAACAAAATTTTAAAACAGTAAAAAAGAAAAAAAAACAAAGGAATAACATAACTAAATAAAAATTTATAATTGACCAAGTTTCTGACAAAAAAAAATCTATATTTAAATTTAAATCATTTTTCATAAAATATTGAAAACCATCTATAACTATTTTATTTTGAAATATAAGCCAAAGGCCCATTAAAACTCTAATACCTCGCATAATAAAAGCTTTTTCACAAAAAACATACCATAACGGCATTTTAGTACAAAAAAGTTCTTTTTCTTTTTCGTCATATAAGACTAAAAAATTCCTTAATTGATAAAACCATTTTAAGGGTAAAAAATATGAACCTAAAAAATTTTCTAACTTTATTTTCGCTTGAACTAAAAAATAAATAAAAGCTTTCATAATCTTTATATTTTAAAATGAAATTAAAAAAATATAGTTAAAATTTCTATATAAGAAAAAAATCCACAAAAAAAAACAAATATATAAGTAAAAAGAATACCTGTTTGAGTTTTTGTAAGTTTAGTTGAAATTTTAGAAAAAATTTGGACTAGACCAAATGCTCCAAAAATTTCTAAATAACCTCTATCAATTACTTTTATAATCACTTGATAACTAAAATTATAAAAAGTTAAAGTTAAACCTCTATACAAACTTCCAAAATACCAACGCAACGACAAAGCTTTATATAATTTAAAAAATAAAATAAAAATAAGTCGTATTTTTACATCAACTAATATATAATATAAATGTACTGGCCAATACCATGCAGCTTCTTTTAAATGAATAATAGAATGAATAAAAGGATGTAATACATTTTTTAAATAATGTTGTATTAAAGTAGTATATAAATAAATAAAAATACGACCAAAATATTTTTTATAATATATAATTGCCCATAAAGGTAATAAAATTAACATTAAAAGCGGTAAATACTTTTCATAGAAATGAAAAAGTTCAAAAAATTGAATTGAAACAAAAGCATTCATTTTTGAAGTTAAATAAATTGCACCTGCTCCTATATAAATTTCTTGTATAAGAAATCCAAAAAAAATAGTAAATTTAGCTAATACAAATAAAGCAATAGACATAAATATTGGAGCTTCATGAGCAATAGATTCTTTATAAATAGAACCTCTTTTTTTTCCTAAAGCTATATATTTAAAAGTTCTTACTGAATAAAAACAAGTTAATCCAGTAGTTATAAATAAGAAAATAAGCGCTATATGCGCACCATAACGTATATCGCAAAGATAAGATAATAAAATCGATTCTTTTGAAAAAAAACCTGAAAAAAAAGGTAATCCTATTAAACCTAAATAACCTATTAACATACATATAGTTGTATAAGGCAATATTTTTAAAGAATTTCCCATTTTACGCATATCTTGTTCTTGTACTAAACCGTGTATAATAGAACCTGCTGTTAAAAATAATAAACATTTAAAAAAAGCATGAGTACATAAATGAAAAAAAGCTATATTATAACTTTCAATACCACAAGCAGCTACCATAAAACCTAATTGACTACAAGTCGAATATGCAACAACCTTTTTAATATCCATTTGTAAAAGAGCTACACAACCACTAAAAAAAGCAGTAAGTGCTCCAATAACACTAATAAAAAATAAAACATGAGGACAATAACTTAATAAAAAATTAAAACGAATTAATAAAAATACCCCAGCTGTAACCATAGTAGCTGAATGCAATAAAGATGAAACCGGTGTAGGACCTTCCATTGCATCAGGTAACCAAGCATGTAATCCAAATTGCGCTGATTTCCCAGCAGCTGCAAGAAATAAAGCTAAACCTATAAATTCTAATACAGTAAATTTAAAATCACGATCAAAATAACCAAACCAATGTATTAAATTGATATTAGTTAAACCTTCTGGTAATTCTAAAATCCAAGTAAACCAAGGACCATAACTTCCAAAATAAAATTTTTTAGGTATTCCTAATAATTCAAATAAATGTACTGTATTATTAGCATAATATTCAGTTAATTCTTGAATTAATAATATATCTAAAGTTTTAAAAAAAAAAAACGATAATACTAAAAAAATATAAAAACCTATATCTCCTATCTTATTAAATAAAATTGCTTTTAAACCTCCGCGATTTGCTTCTAAACGAGTATGCCAAAAATTTATTAAAAGAAAAGAAATAACTCCTATACCTTCCCAACCTATAAACATTTGTAAACCATTACCAGAAGTTACGAAAATTAACATAAAAAATGCAAAAAAAGATAATAACATAAAAAATTTTCCTTGATTTGCATCACCATTCATATAATCAACAGAATATAGTTCAACTAAAGTTGTTATTACTAAGATTAAAGTTGCCATTAATAAACTTATACCATCCATTAAAAAAGTCCATTCAATAACAAGATTATTTACTTCAATCCATGGTAAACTTAATACTATTACTTTAGTTTTATATTGAATCGAATACAAATTTTCAATTAATGCTATCCCTACGAAAATAACACCAATAATTAAACTTTGAATATTAACAAATATAACACCTTTTGTTCCCAATTGACGTCTGAAAATATACGAAAAAAAACCACCAAAAAAAGGTAAAAAAATGAATATTAATTCTATTAAAAGATTTGCTCGAATAAAAACTATAGCTATAAATATTAATAAGATATTTATTATGTATACTAAAACTCTCATTGATTTTTAATTTTAATTATTATTTTCTATTCCTTATAAGGCAGATATTACACTAATATAAGATAAAACAGAAATTACTTTAATATTTTCATTTTTAGTGAAAACTTTTTCAAGAGCTACATTATTTTCTAACTGTTGTTTTGACTTGTAAAAAGTATTATTAGTATAATATTTAATATTTTTTGCAGGATAATTTTCTACTAATAACTTATTAATTTCATTAAAAATTAATATTATTACAAATAATAAAACTCCTATAATACAAATCTCACTAACACGTAAACCTAAATAAAATAATTCTAATTCAAATATAGTATTGATATATAATAAAAATCCAATACCATAACTCCAAAAATTTCTATTAGTTATTACTCGTTTTTGCATTTATCTTTATAAATTTTTTTAATCTTTTTTTTGCTCTTCTTTTATTTAAATCTCTATAACCTTTTATCTTTTCTTAAAAAAAAAATGCTATTGCTGATCCCCCTGCCGCTACACTTATTCCTATAACTATGACATATCCAGTAAGTTTTAATATCAATAACCAATAATTTAAATCTCCATTATTTATCTCTATTGCTTTTAATACAAATTCTAAACTGCCTTGTACTGCTCCATAAACTGTTGTTGATAATTCCAATAACATTTCAAAAGCTTTATCTACAGGCATTTCCCTATGGGTAGTTATAAAATGATGCAATATTTCATTTGTTATAATATAATAAGGACGTCCTACTGCATCAAAATATATATTTTTTGGATAGAAATTACTTATAAAATGAGATAATTCGTTTTTAGGTACATAAGCATTTAAGGTTGCTATAGGATTGCTTGAAAAAGCAATAGCATCCCTTAAAGTCATGCGTGCAGGCTCTATAAAATCACTATAAAGGATTTCTGAAGTACCCCCTTCTATTGCTGCTACTGCAGCAACTTCTATCAAATTAGGTGCATAAATCCAATAATAATAATAACCTAGAGATATACTTGTACCTGCTAATATAAGTAAAATTATTATTATTGCTTTTTTATAAACTAATAATAATTTTAATAATGTTCTAATTTTAAATGCTAAATATTTCATTGTAATTATAAAAATTGCAGAAGTGATTTTTCCTATTAGAATACTTATATCACAAAGAGATTTTATAAAATTTACAAAATTATCAAAAGATTGTATACTTGGTATCTTTTTCATATTTTTTGTTTTGTTTTTTATTTTTTTATTTAGATTTAAAAACTTATAAAAAGAATTTTATTTCCAATAATTTTATCTCAATTTCTTTTAGAAACTTCTTTATTTTAAAAATATAAGATCAATTTATTACAAAAAATATTAAAGATACCTATTTAATAGTGATTATTAAGAATTTTTAAAATACTATTGAATGAATTTATTTTTTTTTTCCATAGAAACTTTTCAAAAATTTAATTATACTTTGTATATCAATTTTTATATATTTAAATATAAATTTTATTCTATTCCAAATAGATTTGCGTGCTTTAAATAATTTATATAATCCTATCCAACAAAATAAGGTAACTAAACGATCTAATGTAAAGGCTATTATACCTATCCATAATATATTAGCTCGCTCTTTATCCATATATTTTAATCTTACTATTAAATCTCTTATTAATCTCATAAAAAAATGATTTATTCTTGAAACCTTATCATGAAAATGAGTTTCAAAACGTGTTTTATTTAACTCAAATCGAAACTTTCTTCCATAGCGGTTAAAACGATTAGGACGCATATGTTTTTGTAATTTTCGTCCTATTTTTATTTGTTCTTCTAAATAAGTAAAAAACTCTGGTGAACTTTTTTTAATATTTCTATAAATTAAAGAAAAAATCTTAGATACAAAATGTACAAGTTTCAGCCCACAATCTGAAATATTATTGCGTAATTTTATTATACTATTTATTATTTTATTGATCATTAGTTTTATATTATAAATTTTTTATTTTATGAATTAGTATTATGACCAGGTTTTTCGCTTTGGTCTAGGTTGCTTAAAGACTTTTTTCTTGGTAAGTAAGCTAAGCCAAACATTTTTCTTAAAAGACGCCAACGCCAAAGATGAACAAAAGTGGTTGGCTTATTATAAGTTTCATAAACATAAGATTGAAGTATTGAATATAATACATATTTCTCACCATCTACTAAAGCGAGAGGTTTATCACCTCTTTCATATATATGACCAGGTAAAGTAATTTTTAAAATAAAATTTACAGTGCGTTCAATATAACGAGCTTCATATAAATCATATTCAATATAATGTTTATATAAAGATAAAACAATAAGATTAAAATAATAAACAAAAATAAATAATAAAAATATAATTAAACTAAAAGTTGATAATAAAGAACCATAAGAAGCTAATAAATTTAAACTTGCATAACCATCTGGATAATCAGGAATACGACGAGGCATACCAGCTAACCCTAAGAAATGCATAGGGAAAAAAGTTATATTAACTCCTATAAAAGTTAACCAAAAATGTAAATGAGCTAAGAAACGACAAATGGCAGCTTTTTTTTCATCAAAAAGATATAAATAAGGCATAAAAGATATATAATATTGACGTATTTTAGGAGGAGTTGCTTTTTCATCATCGGTTCTACGTCTCCAAACACCAAAAATACTACTTCTTATAAATAAAATAGTAGGTGCAGTAATTTTATAATCTTGTCCAAAAAGTTGAATCCAATGATAAAAACCTGCAAATATTGCAAATACTGCTCCCATACTTAAAACATAATGGAAATGAGCAACAACATAATAAGTATCATGCATAGCAATATCTATACCTGCATTAGATAAAATAATTCCTGTTAAACCTCCTAATGTAAATAAAAATAAAAATCCTAAAGCAAATAACATGGCAGGTGTAAAATGAATTTTTCCTCCCCATGCTGTCATTAACCAACTAAATATTTTAACTCCAGTAGGAACTGCAATAATCATTGTAGCCGCTGAAAAATATGCTCTTGTATCTATATCTAAACCTACAGTAAACATATGATGAGCCCATACTAAAAACCCTAAAAATCCTATAGATCCCATAGCATAAACCATTCCTGTATAACCAAAAATTCGATTATGTGAATATTTTTCAATTACTTGACTAATTATACCAAAACCAGGTAAGATTAAAATATAAACCTCTGGATGACCAAAAAACCAAAAAATATGTTGATATAAAACAGGATCTCCTCCTCCCATCGCATCAAAGAAACTAGTATTAAAATGACGATCAGTAATTAACATGGTTAAACCTCCCGCTAACACTGGTAATGATAATAATAATAATATAGCTGTAATTAAAATAGACCAAACAAATAAAGGCATACGGAAATAATCCATACCTATAGTTCTCATATTTACAATTGTTGTAATCATATTAATTGCTCCTGCTAACGAAGAAACACCAGCTATATGTAAACTAAAAATAGCTAAATCAACAGCAGGTCCTGAATGTGCAGTAATACTAGATAAAGGTGGATATAAAGTCCATCCAGTTCCTGCACCTTCTTCAATAACAGACGATAATAATAATAAGAAAAATGAAACAGGTAATAACCAAAAACTTAAATTATTTAAGCGAGGAAATGCCATATCAGGAGCACCTATCATTAAAGGAACAAACCAATTACCAAAACCTCCAATTAAAGCTGGCATAACCATAAAAAAAATCATAGTTAATCCATGAGCTGTAATTATAACATTATATAATTGAAAATTACCATTAAATATTTGATTTCCAGGATAAGCTAATTCAATTCTAATTAATACTGAAAAAATAGTACCTAAAATTCCAGCAAATACTGCAAAAATTAAATACATAATTCCTATATATTTATGATTAGTTGAAAATCCTTTATTTTTTAACCAATGTAATGCTCTAAAAGGAAAAGCAATAAACCAAGTAATAACAAGAATAGGTAAACGTATTCCTATTAATATTGAAATCTCTATAATAGCATGTACTATATATCTAAAAGTACTACTATCTTTAGTTGGACTTACATGGTCTATGGTTATTTTTGCACGAGAAGCTTGTATTTGTTCAATATATCTTAATAAGTTATTATACATAGTTTTATTTTATATTTTTATATTTAAATAGAGGCAAATGTAGCTTTAATTTTTCTTATTTGACTATTCATTCCAATAAAATAAATATCTAATAACAAGCTTAAAAACTGTTTAGAACTTAAGAATTTTTCAACAAAATTTCTATTATATTGGAATTTTAATATTTTCATATTACTAAATAATGTTAAAATGTTAGACATATGTAATAAAACATCTTCATTTAAACATTTAGTAAATGTTTGCGCATAAATAGAAGTAGCTCTTATAGCACTTGGATCCATTTTTCCACTAACTCCTGCGTATATTGTAAATATTTGCGACGATAAAGGAACAGGTACATTTGCTCCTTGATTTAATAATTTAGTTAAAATCGCACCTCTTATTAATAATCTTTGAGTATTATCATCTAAATCTGATCCTAAACGAGCAAATATTTCCATTTCACGATATTGAGCTAATGCTAATTTTAAAGATCCTGAAATAATTTTTAATGCTTTTGATTGAGCAGCAGATCCTATACGACTAACCGATAATCCAACATTAATTGCTGGTCTTATACCTTTAAAAAATAAAGAAGTTTCTAAGAAAATTTGACCATCAGTAATAGAAATAACATTTGTTGGTATATATGCAGAAACATCACCGTATTGAGTCTCAATAACAGGTAATGCTGTTAAAGATCCTCCTCCAACTTTTTTATCTAAAGCGGCAGCTCTTTCTAATAATCTTGCATGAATATAAAAAACATCACCAGGATATGCTTCACGTCCTGGAGGTCTTCTTAATAATAAAGACATTTGTCTATAAGCAACAGCATGTTTACTTAAATCATCATAAATAATAAAGGCTCTTCCATATAAAATATCTCTTATATATTCTCCTAAAACACAACCTGTATAAGGCGCAACAAATTGTAATGGCGCAGAATCAGAAGCTGCAGCTGCAAATATTGCTGTAAATTGTTCTACTGAACGTTCAACTAATAAATCACGTACTTTTTGAATACTTGCCATACGTTGACCAATTGCAACATAAATACTAAAAGTAATTTTAGTTATATCATTTAAAACTGTTAAAGCTTCTACATTATCATGTTTTTGATTTAATATAGTATCAACAGCTATAGTTGTTTTTCCTGTTTGTCTATCTCCAATAATTAATTCCCTTTGACCATGACCTATAGGTATTAAGGCATCAATCGCTTTAATTCCTGTCATTAATGGAACAACTACAGGTGTTCTAGAAATTATATTTGGTGCACGTGTTTCAACAGCACCTAATACATCTAAAACATTATCTTGATGTACAATACCAGTATCAATAGCACCACCTATACCATTTAAAACTCTTCCAAACATCCATAATCCAACCTTAACACTAAATAAAGCTTCATTACGTACAGCAAAAGATCCTTCTTGAACTTCTTCTTCTCTTCCAAATAAAACCGCACTAACAAAATCTTGATCCAAATTGAAAACCATTCCTAAGATTTCTTTTTGTTTTCCATGAATTGTAAGCATATCACCTGCGGTCGCATTTCTCATCCCAGATATTAATACAATACCATCTGTTACAGAATATACTATACCTTGATTTTGAGTATTACTCTGTTTTTTAACTATTATTGTTTGATTTTTAGCTTGCATTTAAATTTAATATCTTTTTGGTAAACTATGTAGACCTCAATATAACCCTTTATTTCCAATAATTTTATCTCAAATTTTCTTAGAAACTTCTTTATTTTTCAGCTTTTTCACAAACTTTATTTTTTCTCTTCTTCTAACCAATCTTATTAATTTTTACTTATTAATACATAACACAAATTTTATTTTTAACTTATTAATTTAGAGAGCTTCTTTCATATATATATATAGATTGTTTTCGACTAATTTTAATTCACAAATTACTATTTTATTATATTTTATATTGCTATAAAATATTTAAACTTTGCTGTTTCTTTTGTATATATATTAAGCTAAATATTTTAAAATACTAACTACCCCAAGAACAGATACTGCTCCTATAATTCCTCCCGATGTTAAAAGATAATATCCAATATTCTTAATCTCCTCTATATTCTTATAAAACATTTCATTATTTTCATTTAAAGCTTGTAATACAAATTCTCTATTTCCTTGTACTGCTCCGTATTGTTCACGATTAAGTTCATTTGCTAAATCATATAAATCAATATTTCTAGGCAAATTATTATTTGCTACTTGATTATCAAAATCTGCTAATACATTATTATCTAAAATATAATAAGGACGATTTAATACATCAAAACGGATATTTCCCGGATGACGTTCAGCTATAAAATTTGCTAATCTATTACGAGGTGCATAATCTGCAAGAGCAACAACTTTATTAAATAAAAAAAAAAGAGTATCTAAAAATCCCATAGGACGTGGTTCCGCAAATTGCAATACTCCTAAATGAGCCGCAGGAAATCTTACTCCATTAACATGAGCTAAATGGGCTAAAAGCGCATTAGCTGCATTAGCTGCTATCATATTAGCTTCATTTGCAGCTTCTTCTACTAATCTTGGAATATATACCCAATAATAATAATAACCAGTACCAAAACCTAGGCCAAGAAAAGCAGCACATAAAAATAAAACTAATTTATGACTCCAAAGAAAGTTAATAAAAGCATTTAATTTTAAAATTGGCCAATAGACCGATTCGATTTGATTTTCTATAAAAGTATAATAACTTATTAATATTTTTAAATAAATTTTCTCTATCATAGTGTTAATTATTTTTTGTTATTTTTTTAATTTTTAGTTGCAACAACTTTAATAGGCATAAATCCATGATTTACGCCACATAATTCTGAACATTGACCGTAAAATTCTCCTTTACGTATAATATATAAATAAACTTCATTTAAGCGACCAGGAACTGCATCAACTTTAACACCTAAAGAAGGAACTGCCCAACTATGTATTACATCACTTGAAGTAATTAATAAACGTATAGGAATTCCTACTGGTAAATGTAAAGCATTATCAACTTCTAATAAACGTAAATCTCCAGGTTGTAACATTTCTTCTGGAATCATATAACTATCAAATTCTTTGGTAGCATAAGATAAAACTCCATTTTCATTTTTGATAGGAACAATATATTCATAAGTCCAATACCATTGATGTCCTATTATTTTAACAGTTAAACATCCTAATTGTTCTATAAAACTAGTAGAAGGCTCAATAAAGCGAAATAAAAAGGTTATCGAAGGAATAGCCATTAATAATAATATAATAGCTGGAATTACTGTCCAAATAATTTCGATAAAAGTTTGTCTTTGATGTTGTTGTTGAAAATCTTTTGTCTTAACATTTTGAATACAAGAAAATACAAAAACTTCCCTTTGAGATAAAAGACCTTTTTTTTCTTTTATATTTTTAAGTCCATTTTCTATTTTTATTTTATTAATATTTATTTCATAAACGGCCGCGATTAACCACCAAAAAACTATACCTAATATAAATAATAATATACACATAATATCATCATGTAATACTATTAATTGGCTCATAGTCATGGTTGCTTCATCTTGAAAAGTATAACCTATAGGATAAATAAAATCAAATTTGGTAAACATTATTTTTATTTTATATTTATTATTTTTTTTATAACTTATTCACACTATTTTATTATAAATAAGCATGAATATTATTAAACTTTTAATTATAAAAATTATTAAGGTTTTTTTTTATAATTTGGAAATCTTTGCCAAGGAAAATTAGCAAAATGAGGTATTTTATGGATCGAAAATAATTCTTTTATAAAAATTATTTTAAAAGTATGCAAATTCATATATAAATAAGGAGGTAAAGCTCTTAAAATTTGACCTTTTAATAACTTTTTTAAATATTGTAATTTATATTGTAAGCGATATTCTGATTTAACAGTTAACACATCTTTATCTTTTAAGACATAGTTGCATGATTTTATTATTTGATTATTTACCATTATAAATCCATTTTTTATATATTGTTTAGCTTCTTTTAATGTTGAATAAAAATGTGAACGAACACACATAACATCTAAACGACGTTCCAACATCTTATAAAAATTAATATTACGACCAATCCCATTTTTAACTCCAGCATTTATAATATGTCTTTTTATATTATGAAAATTTAAATTTTCATAATGTATTTGTAATAATTTACGGGTTCTAAATGCTCTATCTTTATCACGTTCTTTTTTCTTATGGGGAAAAACCTCTCTTTTTTTATGTAATTGATATAACAACCAAGCCATAGTAGAACCTGGTGTACGATATATAGCTTCATCATGATTTAATATTCTATATTCATATTTATTAACAATTAAATTATTAGCTCTTTTTCGCGCATATTTCCCCCATAAATCTTGACGTATTAATTTTTTAACACCATAATTTCTTTTTTTTGATTGTTTCCAACTTGTCATATTTTATAAGAATAAAATTAAGAAAGCCATCATTAATGCAAATAATGCAATAGCTTCAGTTAATGCAAATCCTAATATTGCATATGAAAATAATTTAGTTTCTAAACTTGGATTGCGAGAATATCCTAATATTAAAGCAGCGAAAACTAATCCAATTCCGACTCCTGCTCCTGCGACTCCTGTAGTTGCAACTCCTGCTCCTATTGATTTAATTGATGAAAATAATAATTTGTCTGTCATATAATATAATACCTTTTAAATTTTTATAATGAATGTTTTTATTTTTTATTGCTTCTTAATCTTGGCGACCTTAAGTATTTATATATCTTTTATTAATTTTAAAGATCTTTTATATTCCAATCTAAACCTTTATACAACCATTCAAAATAAAATCCTATAGTTAAAACAATAAAAAAAAAAGCTATTGCAATTAAGCTTATACTACTTACAGATTTTACTATAATTCCAATAGGAAATAAAAATGTTATTTCTAAATCAAAAATCAAAAACAAAATAGCAACTAAATAAAATTTTACTTCAAAAGGTTTTCTTGCGTTATCAAATGGAATAAATCCACATTCATAATGACTAATTAATTCTTTATCATGAGTTTGTGGTATTAAAAAATATGATAAAAAAAAAAATAAGCCAGATATTAAAAATGCAAATAATAAAAATATTAATATCTCAACGTAATTTATAAAATAAAAACTATATAATTGAATTTTAAACATTTTTATTGTTTTTTATTTTCTTGCTAATAGAACTTTGTAAAATTATATCCTCTATTTTTATCCCAATAGGTATTATAAAACCTAATAAAAGAAAATAGCCTAAAGTAGTTAATTGACAAATCTCAAAATAAGGAGTTTCTACAGGTTTTCCTGATGCCCAGCTTAATAATATACAAATAAACACAAAACTCCAAAATAATTTTCTATATATAGGTCTAAATATAGTTGCTACTATTGGTGTTCTTATAACAAAAGGTAATATAAATAAAAGAGCTAATGATGTTAATAACAAACAAATTCCTAATAATTTATTAGGAACTGAACGTAATATACCATAAAATATTAACAAATACCATTCGGGTACAATATGTGTTGGAGTTTTTAAAGGATCCGCAGGAATATAATTATCAGGATGTCCTACATAATTTGGTATTAAAAATACGAAAATTAAAAGTAATAAACTAATATTAATACCTAATAAATCTTTTATAATAAAATAAGGATAAAAAGTTAAACTATCAACACTTTTTATGGAAAAACCATAAGGATTATTAGATCCTGTATTATGTAAAAAAATCATATGAAGACCAAATAAAAATAATATTATAAAAGGCATTAAATAATGTAACCCATAAACGCGAGTTAAAGTTGGCTGACTAATACCATAACCACCCCAAAGATATATTAAAATATCATTACCTATAACAGGAACAACAGACACTAAACTTGTTATGACAGTTGCAGCCCAAAAACTCATTTGACCCCAAGGTAACACATAACCTAAAAAAGCAGTAAAAATCATTGCTAATAAAATAACTAAACCACTTAACCAAGTCCATTTTCTATTTTCTGTGAAAGATAAAGAATAAATATTTTTAAATACATGACAATAAACAACTAAGAAAAAAAAAGAAGCACCATTTGCATGTAAATATCTTATAAACCATCCTTGACGTACTTCACGCATTATGAATTCAACACTATTAAAAGCTTCTAATATATTAGGAATATACCAAAAAGTTAAAAAAATTCCTGTAATAAATTGTATAACAAGCGCAACTAAGGCTAATGATCCAAAATTCCAAAAATAAGTTAAAGTTTTAGGTGTTTGATAATAATAAGCTTGTTCTTTTATAAATTCAAAAAGTGTTTTCATTTTTTATATTAATTTATTTAAATAAGATAATTTTTTTTTTTCTATAGTTTTTTGAATTAACGATTGCTCTTTAGTTAATAAAACAACACTTATTATTCCTAACGCAAATAACATAGTAGTATTTATAAATAAAACAATAAAACAATCATATAAAATTAATCCAATTTCAATAATATCTATATAATCTTGAAACATTACAAGATCGTATGAAGACGATTGCGACCACATTGTTTTTGTAATTATAGTAAAATTAACATCAATATTTTGATTTTTTATACTTAATAAGAAGCTATAAAAACAAACAAATACCAATAACATTTTAGTAAATGCTACTTCAAATTTATCACTTTTAAGTGGCTTAAATTCAATCAACATTATTACAAACAAAAATAATACAACAATAACTCATATATATATTATAAAAAATAAATAAAATAAAAATTCTATTTTAAAAATAAAAAAATATAAACATAATAATAAATATTTTTTTTTAAATATTAAATAAT
>Ga0157374_10000532_pt1 | contig 34118 bp, 34 predicted proteins | sample M25metaG_FD_115308 | JGI IMG/M metagenome (GOLD analysis project Ga0157374, IMG submission 115308) | Miscanthus rhizosphere microbial communities from Kellogg Biological Station, Michigan, USA - M2-5 metaG | ecosystem: Host-associated > Plants > Roots > Rhizosphere > Soil | place: USA: Michigan...
ATCATCATCATGGCCGTTATGGCCAATACAATGGCAATGAGTGCACGCGAGCGCTTGTCGGAGTATGCCACGCTCAAAGTCCTCGGTTTTGGTCCTGGGTTTCTTGCTAAGCTTATTTTTGGCGAATCCTTATTAATTGTTTTACTCGGCGCGTTACTTGGCATTGCGCTGTCGTTTCCTGTTGCGCAAGCTTTCGGCAATGCGATGGGAACGTTATTTCCTGTTTTTAAAATCTCCAATGAGACAGTGGCATTGCAATTGATATCTGCGCTTGTTGTCGGCATCGTGGCATCCATTACACCGACGCTAAGATCGATGCGCATTAAGATTGTCGACGGATTACGGAGCAGGGGATGAGTTGCCCTATTCCAAGCAGATATGCGCAAACATCGAAGAATAATTTTTTCATAAGCAAGCGACTTCGTTGAAGATCCCATTCTCTTACATCGCCCGTAATCTCTGGGCGCGTAAACTGACCACGTTCTTAACCGCGGGTGGCCTGGCGCTCGTGGTATTCGTTTTCGCGACCGTATTGATGTTGGATGAAGGCTTGCGAAAAACGCTGGTAACGACGGGCGAATACGATAACGTTGTTGTTATTCGCCGCTCATCGGAAACCGAAGTGCAGAGCAGCATTGATCACGCGCAGGCTGCTATCGCGGTTAGCCATCCGGCGGTTGCTTTCGGTAAAGATGGCGGACCGTTGATGTCGCGCGAGACAGTCGTTCTTATTTCGTTGAACAAGCGTAGTTCCGACAAGCCTTCTAATGTAGTCATTCGAGGTGTTTCACCGACGGGTATCGAATTGCGGCCGCAGGTAAAGCTCATTGAAGGACGCATGTTCCGTCCCGGCGCTTCCGAAATCGTTACCGGTAGTGGAATAGCCAAACGTTTTATCGGCGCCGGCATCGGCGAACGTATTCGTTTCGGACAACGGGAATGGACCGTGGTCGGTGTATTCGATGCCGGCAATAGTGGTTTCGATTCGGAAATGTGGGGAGATGCGGATCAACTGATGCAGGCGTTTCGCCGTACCGCATTTTCTTCCGTCGTGGTGCGGCTCAATAATCCGGATCGTTTCGATGTTTATAAAAAAGATATCGAAGCTGATCCTCGTCTCACGCTTGAAGCAAAGCGCGAGCAGACATTTTATTCGGATCAGTCCAAACAACTTTCTAATTTCATCAGCATTCTGGGAATGACGTTAAGCATTATCTTTTCCATCGGGGCTATGATCGGCGCGATGATTACCATGTATGCCTCGGTCGCTAATCGCGTTGCGGAAATCGGGACATTAAGAGCGCTTGGCTTTAAGCGTCGCAGTATTCTCGTGGCGTTTCTTACTGAGTCTTTATTGCTGTCGATGATTGGTGGTATTGCGGGATTGTTGTGCGCGTCGTTGATGCAGTTCGTTTCTTTTTCTACGACTAACTTTCAATCGTTTTCCGAATTGGCTTTTGGCTTTACGTTGAGTGTGCCGGTTGTGATAAAAGCGTTGATCTTCGCATTCGTAATGGGTGTGGTCGGTGGATTTTTACCGGCGGTGAGAGCGGCGCGGATGCGGATTGTTGATTCGTTGCGGGCTGGGTGAGCCCGGTTATCGAAAGAATACGCCTTCATGCAAAGTGCTCAGGCCACGAACATGAATTTTCATACCATCGCAAATGTGGCGGCGACGTCCAAGCACTACAAGGGGACGGCAAGTCGATAGAGCACATATTTTTGTTAGATGTTTTAAGTAAACGTCAATTGAGCGAAAGTAACTACATCAGCGCATCAACTTCTAAATTATCGATCAACCTCGTTTTACCCAACCACGCCGCGCCCAATACAACCAGATGCTTTGACTCGCTATGAGGCATCGATAGATCCTGTTGTTCACGAACGGCAATGTAGTCCACTTTCCATCCACGCTGTTGAAGCGCATCGGTAGCCACGCTTTCCATGACCGCATAATCCCGTTGTCCCGATTCGATTGCCGCTTTGATCGCTTGCAAATGCCGATTTAATCGAGGCGCTTCGGCTCGCTCGGTGCTTGATAGATAACCATTGCGTGAAGATAAGGCCAATCCATCGATGGCTCGAATGGTGTCTTCGCCGACGATTTCCACAGGTAAATTCAATTGCTTTGCCATCTCGCGCACGATAGCGAGTTGCTGATAATCTTTTTTGCCGAAAATAGCCGCACGCGGCTGCACGATGTTGAGGAGTTTTAATACGACCGTTGCCATGCCCGCGAAGTGTCCCGGACGATGTTCGCCTTCCAATGTTTCCGCCAATGGCGGTGGTTGTACAAGCACTTGTTGCGGAACAGGATAAATTTCTTCCTCATCCGGAACGAATACGATGTTTACTCCCAACGCTTGCAGCTTTTCGCAGTCTTGCTGCAACGTGCGTGGATAACGATCGAAATCGCCGCCCGGTTCGAACTGTAGCCGATTCACAAAAATGCTGACGACGATGCATGAGCCGTAATACTTCGCCGCTTCTACCAGCGCAAGATGTCCATCGTGCAGGTTACCCATGGTAGGGATGAGGACAACACTGGCTTCTTCGGAGAGGCGTTGCCGTAGTTCGGAAATGGCGTTGATGAGTTGCATAGCGGTCGGCTTCTTTTCTTATGGAAAGGTATGTTCCGGTGCGGGAAACGTTTTTGCTTTTACTTCTTTAACGTAGTTTTCAATGGCGGTCTTGATGGAAACGCCATCGGTTAAGAAATTCTTTACGAAGCGAGCTTTACGTCCCGGATAAATATCGAGCATATCGTATACCACCAGTACTTGGCCGGAACAGTCGACACTGGCGCCGATGCCGATGGTGGGTATTGTGATGGCTTCGGTAATATCCTTTGCCAATATAGCGGGAATCGATTCCAGTACGATCATCGATGCGCCCGCTTGTTGCAATGCCTTGGCGTCTTCCAGCACGCGCCGGCTGCCGGCTTCGGTTTTGCCTTGCACGCGGTAGCCTCCCATTTGATTGACCGACTGCGGCGTTAAGCCCACATGTCCGCAAACGGGAATGCCTCGATCGACGAGGAAGCGTACGGTTTCCAGCATCACCTGGCCGCCTTCCAGTTTAACCATTTGAGCGCCGGCGGCCATCAATCGCGCGGCATTGGTGAAAGCGTCCGCAGGATTGGTTTGATAACTACCGAAAGGCATATCCGCAATTATCATCGCCTTTGCCGCACCGCGTGCGACAGCGCGGACATGGTATTCGATGTCGGCCATGTTGACCGGCAACGTGCTGTCATGGCCTTGCACGACCATGCCAAGAGAATCACCGATTAAAAGGATTTCCACACCGGCCGCATCCGCAAGCGCGGCGAAGCTCGCATCGTAGGCTGTGAGCATTACGATCTTTTCGCCCTGCTCACGCATTTTTTGAAAGCGGAGGAGGGTATAGCGAGTGATTTGGTTTTGCGCTGACATAGAGACTCCCTTTACAGCTCGACTGATTAGACTTCTTTCGTAACCTACTGCGCAGTCTCAACCTGGCCCCGCTCGCCACGGTTTCGAAAGAAGTCTCACGCCGCCCGGCTGAGAAATTCGCGCGGACCGCGTAATTGGCCGATGTGCTCTATCAATAACTCGAAATCCTTTGACCGATCGACAAAGTTTAGATTCGCGCTATTTACGATTAATAATGGCGCCGCATCGTATTTATAAAAATACTGCGTATAGCTTTCGGCGAGCCGCCATAGATAATCTTCGGTGATCGCGCGTTCCATCTTTATGCCGCGGCGTTGAACCCGCTCCATTAGCATTTCCACCGGTGCTTGCAAATAAATGACCAAGTCCGGTTGCGGAGCTTGCACTTTCACGTGCTGATAAATCTGCGAGTAAAGCTGGAACTCGGCGTCGTCCAGATTGAGCTTAGCGAATAGCGGATCTTTTTCGAATAAAAAATCGGAAACAGTCAGGTGGCCGAATAGATCTCGTTGCTTCAACTCCGTTACCTGATTTACCCGTTGGAACAGGAAGAATAATTGCGTTGATAACGCGTGCCGTCGCGGGTCGCGATAAAAACTGGGCAAGAACGGATTGACGTCCGGGTCTTCCAGCATAGTACCAGCGTTTAAATGATCGGCTAGCCGTTTCGCTAGACTGGTTTTTCCTACTCCGATGGGACCTTCGACGACGATGTAACGATATTTGTTTTGAATGACTGTCACGTTGTTTTCAGCTTCTTGATGGATTGTTGATCAACCTGCGGCAACCAATCTCGTGCCAATCCCTTGCCGGGAATCTCGCAATCGGCTGCGATTTCCGTTAGCGGCAACAATACGAATGCGCGATTGTGCATGCGCGGATGAGGAATCACGAGATCGACCGTTGCATATTGCAGGTCTGCATAAAGTAAAAGATCCAGATCTATCGTACGCGGACCATTCGGCATATCGCGCTTGCGGCCATGTTTTTGCTCGATGGCTAATAGCGCAGCAAGCAAATCGCGGGACGGCAAAGCGGTCTCTAATTGAGCGACCGCGTTGATGAAATCGGGTTGATCGGTGTAACCAACCGGTGCGCTGGCATAGAGTGAAGATCGAGCGGTCAATGTGCTATCGGGTAACTGAGCCAGCTCGTCGAACCCACGCAGCACTTGGCGTTCCGGATTATCGAGATTACTGCCTAGCGCAATAAAAGCAATGACGCGATTTGCGGCATTCGGTGAATTGCGACCACTCATTCAGTGCCGCCATTGTCCACGGAAGCATCGACGGTTGCTGTCTCGGTACTGCCGCTGCGGCGAGTTCTGCGCCGTCTGCGTTTTTTCGGCGCACTGTTATCTTGCGTTAGCATTTGACGGCGAATTTCGTCGTCGGCCGATTCGAAGTTACGCCACCATTCACCTAATTCGGTATCCACTTCACCGCTATCTGCCCGTAGCAAGAAAAAATCGTAAGCGGCACGGAAACGGGGTTGCGTCAGCAGACGGAAGGGACGCTCACCGCTACGCTGAAAAAAACGCGGCTGCAAAAACCAGATTTCCTTCATGGTGGCATCGTACCGGCGCGGTATCGCGAGTTTGTGTTTTTGTCTTTCCAACACATCGTCCATGGCTTGCGCCAGTGCCGGAATCGGTTTTATGCCGGCGCGTTCTTGGCGCTGAGCATAGGCCAGCACTTCGTGCCATAGCAAGGTGGCGAAGAGGAAACTGGGCGAAACGGTTTTATCGGCGGCGATTCGATCGTCGGTGGTACGTAATGCGAGCATGACGAATTTTTCGCCGAGCGGTTGCTCTAGGATGACATCGAGCAGCGGTAGCAAACCATGATGCAAGCCTTCGTCACGCAACCACTTCACGCTTTGCACTGCATGGCCGGAGAGCAGCAGCTTCAACATTTCGTCGAACAACCGTGCTTTCGGCACATTGGCGAGTAAATCGGCGTGTGTTTTTATGGGCTCTTTGGTTGCCGGGTCGATATCGAAGCCTAGCTTGGCGGCGAAGCGCACAGCTCGAAGCATACGTACCGGGTCCTCGCGATAACGAGACACCGGATCGCCGATGATCCGAATGTTTTTCTTACGTAGGTCCGCAGCGCCGTGTTGATAGTCCCAGATCTCTTCTTTAATCGGATCGAAGAAGAGCGCATTAATGGTGAAGTCGCGGCGAAGCGCGTCTTCGATTTGAGTGCCGAAGACGTTATCGCGCAAGAGTCGGCCATGCGCATCGGTTTCTCGGTCGTCATCGTCGATATCGCCGGGAAGCTGATGAGCGCGGAATGTAGAAACTTCTACGGTTTCCTGTCCGCACATGACATGTACGATTTGAAAACGGCGGCCAATGATACGGGAACGGCGGAAATGGCCGCGCACTTCATTCGGCGTTGCATTGGTGGCGATATCGTAATCTTTCGGCATTCTTCCCAATAGCAAATCGCGTACGGCGCCGCCGACGACGAAAGCACTGAACCCGGCGGATTGCAATTCGTTCACGACGTTCAGTGCACACGGACTCACTTGCTCCCGACCGATGCCGTGCTTCGATTTAGAAATGATAACGGGCTTGCCGGCGGTTTTGCCGCCCGGTTTCGGCGCGGATGCAGAGTCGCTTTTGCCGAGTATTTTTTTGATGAACCGACGGATCATTATCGACCTGAGTGGTTGCTTGTTTGATTAAGAAATAAGCACTTGTACAAAAATCTTCCAGCGGCGTTGCTTCTCCTTGCCGTACTACTTTGTACTGTTTGCGTCAGCGCGTTTTGCTGGAAAATTTTTGCGCAAGTACTTACCCAATGAGCGGCTGAGAATAGCATATCGAAATTCATCATTAGTAAGGGGCGGATCAAACGCATCTGAGGCTGATGATCGTCCACCCACGGGTTTCGGCGTGCGCACGCAATGTGGCGTCCGGATTTACCGCGATCGGATGGGTTACCTGCGATAGCAATGGCAAATCATTTAGCGAGTCGCTATAGAAATAACTCTCATCGAAGTTTTTCAGCGCGGTGTTACGCGATGCTAGCCATTCGTTTAGTCGAGTTATTTTTCCTTCGCGGAACGAGGGAGTTCCGGTAACGCCGCCGGTGAATTTGCCGTTGAGCACTTCGGGTTCAGTGGCAATGAGATGCTCGATGCCGAATTCATCGGCGATGGGGCGAGTTACGAAACTATTGGTGGCGGTGACGATTGCCGTCAATGCGTCACCATGGCTCTCGACCAATTTTCTCGATGCGGCGGAAATCATCGGTAGTATCTTGCGCTCTATGAATTCCCGGCGCCACTCGTCCAGCTGATCCCGTGAATGACGGGCAAGGGGCTTCAGTTGAAAGTTCAGAAAAGCATGAATGTTCAACGTACCGGCTTTATATTGGTCGTAAAACGTTTGATTTTGCGCTTCGTAGATTTCTCGGTCGAGTGCACCGACTTCAATCAGAAATTGCGCCCACTCGAAATCGCTATCGCCATCGAGGAGGGTATTGTCTAAATCGAAAAGTACTAATTTCATTAAGGCATCCTGAAAAGCGAATTTAGGTGATATCCGATCATGAACATCTATGGCAACGACGAGCAACGACGCCAGACGAAAAAAGATGCGATTTGATTGGTATGTTCATGGTCGGATATCACCTTAAGAGAGCGCCATTTTTTTTGTCAGGCCAATGGCTTCGCGCAGCAGCGGCAGGGTAATTGGCCGTTTTGTTTCCAATGAGTAGCGATCAAGCGAGTCTAGCGCGGAGAAGAGAGAAGTCATATCTCGCCGCCAGTGGGTTAATAGGTATTGGCCTATCTCTTGGCCCAACTCGAGCCCGCGCGCTTTTGCTTGTGCTTGCAGGGCCGCGATTTTTTCGTCGTCGCTGAGCGGATGTACTTGGAACACGAGGCCCCAAGCCAGTCTAGTCACCAGATCGGGGCGCAGTTCGAGTTGCGCCGGCGGCGCTTTGCCGCTGACCAGTAGAATGCCGCTGGTTTCCCGCATACTGTTGTAGATATTGAAAAGGTCGATCGCGCCAGCATCGCTCAGGCGGTTTACGTCGTCAACGGCCAGCAGGGGCAGTTCGGCTAACTCCACATCGATACGTGTGTCGATCGATGCGGGAATAAGCGTACCGTGTTTCTCGGTAAGCGCTTGCAGCAAATGGCTCTTGCCCGCGCCGTGATCGCCCCATATATAAAAGAAGCGCTCATGAGGCCGATCATCAACGATATCTTGCAGCGTAGCCAGCAATTCTTTATTGCGTCCAGCGACGAAGCCAGACAACGTCGGCGGTGGGGGCAGATTGAGATCGAGAGTGAGCTGCTGCATAGCGTTAAATAAGATTGAGAGCTAAAAAATCTTGAGGGTTCTAGCGGGTGCGGCGATCCGCTCTAGTAGCCACATGACTTTCCTACAGCCTCTCAGTTTAACATGCCGTTTGGGAACGACTCTCCCAGGATGTCCCTCTGTGCGATAATTTCGTTTTATCTATTTCCCTTGTGGGGCTGTTATGCAAGGAACCATCAAAGTTGTTTATGAACGGCCAGGTCAGGCGATTAACGAGGCGTGGGCCAAGGTGCCGGATGAGCCGTTGCCTGATGAGAAAGCCGTTTTGAAAGAGCGCATTCGGCAGTTGCTGAAAACGCAAAACGCCGTCTTGGTTGCCCATTATTACGTCAACCCGGATCTTCAGGATTTGGCCGAGGAAACGGGCGGTTGTGTTTCCGATTCGCTCGAAATGGCTCGTTTCGGTCGTGATCATGCGGCGCAGACCTTAGTCGTCGCCGGTGTGCGGTTCATGGGTGAAACCGCAAAAATCCTGAGCCCGGAAAAACGCATATTGATGCCGGATCTGGATGCTAATTGCTCGCTCGATCTCGGATGTCCTGTCGATGAATTCACTCGCTTTTGCGATGCGCATCCGGATCGCACCGTGGTGGTTTACGCCAATACCAGTGCAGCGGTAAAGGCGCGCGCCGATTGGATGGTGACTTCATCTATCGGATTGAAAATCGTCGAGCATTTGCATGCGCGAGGCGAAAAAATCATCTGGGCGCCGGATCGGCATCTAGGCCATTACATACAACAGCAAACCGGCGCGGATATGCTGCTTTGGCAAAGCTCCTGTGTGGTCCATGATGAATTCAAGGCTTTCGAGTTGGAAGCGCTGAAACAAGAGCATCCGCAAGCTAAGGTATTGGTTCATCCGGAATCGCCTGCGGGAGTGGTGAAACTTGCCGATGTGGTCGGTTCGACGACGCAGCTTATCAAGGCGGCGCAGACCTTGGATGCAAATGAATTTATTGTCGCGACTGACAATGGCATCTTGCATAAGATGAAAACGTTGAATCCAGGTAAGCGTTTCATTGAAGCGCCCACGGCTGGGCAAAGCGCGAGCTGCAAGAGCTGCGCTCACTGTCCATGGATGGCGATGAATGGCTTGCGCAATTTGATCGAAGTGCTGGAAACGGGTCGTAATGAGATCCATGTGGATCCCGATATTGGCCGGCAGGCGCAACGCTCTATTACTCGAATGCTGGATTTCGCGAAAGGACTGAATTTGACCGTCGCATCCACGCAGGCGAATGCCTGGAACCAAGGCGCCGGCCCGGCATAGGGATTTCAGAAGAGAATATCTATCGAGATGTTGCCATCGGTCTTAGCCGATGGCGGCATTCGTATCGAGCAGATGTTGACGTTTAATAGACTTCTTTCGGAACCGTAGCGAGCGGGCCGAATTTGGGGCGAGGAGCGGAGGTGTATGAGTAATACATTGAGCACCGGAGCCTCAAATTCGGCCCGCGCAGTAGATTCCGAAAGAAGTCTAATGCAGATTAGTGAATTTCTTCGATGTACCACGGATCGATTTTTACCCAGCTTGCACTTGGATATTCTCTTTTGAGCCAACGGATTGCCAGATCCGCTGCATCATCTTCGCCTTCAGCGATAACCTCTCTCACCATAATGGTATCGGTAGGTTGCATTTCGGTATTTACAATTAGTTCGACACGAAAACGGTGATGTGTTTGCGGTGTCATTATATTTATCCCCAAAAAATATTTTTCTTAATTTGCTTGTCGGCAATATGTTTAAAAGCTTAAGCCGCTTCGCTTATTTTTATATCGGCGATAAGTCGCCGATTTAATACCCATTTTTGATTAAGCCGAATGACCGGACGGCGTCTTTCGGCGCCGCTTTAATTTGTAAAAAACAATATAACTAAATTCTTAGTCTTTTGTTTTTTAAGGGAAAAGTGACTGTGTGGGCGCGCATCATAGCATTGCTTCGAACGCAATACAATCGGCGGAACGGTGTAGGTAAAGATGAAGGGAAAACGATTTTTTAGTCGTTATATATTTGGCTAACGAGATAATCCTGACGTAAATGGCGCAGCCCTACGAGTAGTGCTGCGCTGGCCGGCAGCGCGAGAAGAATGCCGACGAAACCGAAAATTTGTCCGAACGCTACCAGTGCAAAGATGACCGCAACGGGATGTAACCCGATCCGCTGGCCTACTAACCACGGTGTGACTACCATGCTTTCCAATGTTTGGCCGATGGCGAAAACGACCCATACCCAAACCAAGCCGCTGCCTGCACCAAATTGCATAAAGCCGGATAAGCTGGCAAGTGTGAGACCGATAATCGCCCCTACATAGGGCACGAAAATCAACAAGCCGCTAATGATGCCGATAGGAAGGGCAAATTCCAATCCAGTAAGCCAGAGCGCGATGACGTAAAACACCACCATAATTAAAATCACCGCCATTTGGCCACGCAGAAATTCCGCTAATACGATATCGATGTCGCGTGCGATAGCGGAAACCCGTTGATGCCAGCGGCGAGGGATCAAATGATCGATTTTGGCGATTAGTAAATCCCAATCGCGTAATAGATAAAACAACACGACGGGCACTAATAGTAGGTTAACGGTGAAGCCTACTATGGCCATGCTGCCCATTTTTAGCGATGACCAAATCGTACCGGCTGCGCCGCCATTGTTTTGAAGGTTCTTTGTCAACAGCTCTTTCAAACCGTCCATGTCGAGCTTAATGCTCGGACCGAAACTTCGTTGCAGCCAGGGTCGGATGCTTTCCGTGAGCTGCTCGAGAAACTGCGGTAGCCGTTCGTAAAGATTGGTAAGTTCTGTGTAAAAAAGCGGAATGACGATAACTAACAGCAATGTAAATAGTCCCAGAACAAATGAGAGGACTAATACTGTTCCGAGAGAGCGTGGCACACGTCGCATTTCCAGCTTATCGACCAGTGGATCGCATATGTAAGCCAATATGGTCGAAAATAGAAACGGCGACAGAATCGGACCAAGCAGATATAACAATAGGCCAGCCATCACTGCCATGGCTGCCAACCACCAATAATGGGAGTTTTCGCGAGAGATCATGAATTGCGGTAAAATTTCGCTTTTTTACGTTTGTGCCGAGAGAATTCCGCCGTTTGGTCGGCAGAGTCGAAAATTCGGTACTAGCCAATAATCATCCAGCCAAGAGTTTACGTCTGTTGCGCGTTGCCGCGCGCCAGTTTGCCACGTTAGTCCCAATAAAGCGATCTTTCCATTATGTCGAGCTTGCCCCCTCTTACCTATCGTGATGCCGGTGTAGATATGGACGCCGGCGATCAACTCGTCGAAAACATTAAGCCTTATGCCAAGCGCACCATGCGCCCTGAAGTCCTCGGCGGCATCGGCGGCTTTGGGGCATTGGTCGAGATTTCCAAGAAGTACAAAAATCCGGTGCTGGTATCGGGCACCGACGGCGTCGGCACGAAGTTGAAGCTCGCTTTTCATCTCAATAAGCATGACACCATCGGTATCGATCTTGTTGCCATGAGCGTGAACGATATTTTGGTGCAAGGTGCCGAGCCATTATTTTTCCTCGATTATTTCGCTTGCGGCAAGCTGGATGTCTCTGTGGCGACGGAAGTCATCAAAGGCATTGCGGCGGGTTGTGAACAGGCCGGATGCGCATTGATCGGTGGTGAGACTGCGGAAATGCCGAGCATGTATCCGGAAGGCGAATATGACTTGGCCGGTTTCGCCGTTGGCGTCGTGGAAAAGGAAAACATTATCGACGGCAGCACCATCAAGCCCGGTGATGTTGTATTAGGTCTTGCTTCCAGTGGCCCCCATTCTAATGGCTATTCATTAGTCCGCAAGATTATCGAACGTGTGAATCCTGATCTAACATCGGATTTCGGCGGTCAGCCACTGGGCAATGCCTTACTGATGCCGACCCGTATCTATGTGAAGTCATTGCTGAAGCTGATGCAAAAACTGCCGGTTAAAGGCATGGCCCATATTACCGGAGGCGGTTTGACTGAAAATATTCCACGTATTCTGGCGCCGAATCTGACCGCACGAATCCATCAGCAAGCGTGGCAGCGTCCAGCGATTTTCAGTTGGCTGCAACAGCATGGCAATGTGGATGAGAAGGAAATGCATCGGGTCTTCAACTGCGGCATCGGCATGGCGGTCGTGGTTGCTGCGGAGCACGCCGACGCGGCAATCGGCGAATTGAAAGCTGCAGGCGAAATCGTTTGGCGAATCGGTGCGATCGACGAGCGTGAAGCAGACGAAGCGCAGACCATAGTCGAATGATGATCTGTATACGCAAGCACATGAGGGCGATGTCATGAAGAACATCGTCGTGCTGATTTCCGGCCGTGGGAGTAATTTGGGGGTGCTGCTCGATGCCGCTATCCCGGCACGCTTTGCCGCGGTGATCAGCAATCGCCCCGGTGCGCTGGGTCTGCAATTGGCCACCGCGCGAGGCATTCCGGCGATTACGCTGGATCACAAAGCATTTGCCGATCGAGAGGGCTTCGATGCCGCATTGATGGCCGAGATCGACAAACATGCACCCGACTTGATTGTATTGGCCGGCTTCATGCGTGTGCTGACGCCTGCCTTCGTCAATCGTTATCAGGGACGCTTAATCAATATTCACCCATCTTTGCTACCCGTATTCCCGGGGCTGCATACCCATGAGCGAGCCTTGGCCGCAGGTGTGAAGATTCATGGTTGTAGCGTTCATTTCGTTACGGCTGAATTGGACCACGGACCGATCATTATTCAAGCCGCCGTTCCCGTGCATGAAAGCGACACGCCCGCCACGTTGGCGGAACGAGTGCTTGTCGAAGAACACAAGGCATATCCGTTAGCGGTGCGTTGGTTCGTCGAAGGACGATTGAAACTTACGGAGGATGGCAGAGTCTTCCTGGTGGGAGCGCCGCAAACGGCGCAAGCGTTGTTATCGCCGGGAGACGTAAAATGAAGAAAATCTGTGCTATATCGGTTGCCATTGTATCGTTATCGTCAATGAGCATATTCGCCGGACCACCGACATCGGCGAAGGCCAGCTATGAGATGTACCGAAACAATCTTTTGTTCGCCCATGTGGAGGAAACATTTACCGTCGAGAACGGCAAATACAAGATTGAAAGCGAGGCTAATCCGGATGGTTTGTTGAAGGTGATCAGCAGGGACCGCATCACTCGTGTCAGCCGAGGCGATGTCACCGAGCACGGATTGCAGCCCGAGTTCTACGAAGAAAAGCGGACTTCGGGCGATAAGGAAAAGATCAAGACGGCTCGTCTCGATTGGAAGACTCACAAGATTGCACTCAGTTTCGACGGAAAGACCGAAACCGCCGATCTGCCCAAGGAAACGCAGGATTGGGCATCGCTCTTTTATCAGTTTTTGTTTAGTCCACCACCTAAGAAAGATTCGATAAAAGCAACGGTGACCGATGGGAAACGTGTTGAAAGCTATGCCTATCGTTTTGCCGATGAAGAGAATGTCACGACGGCTGCTGGGAAATTCGATACGTTGCACTATGTCTACAATGACGACAAAGGTGAGCGGAAAACGGAAATCTGGCTTGCTAAACAGAAATCGTTTTTCCCCGTCAGGCTAATCCAGGAAGAGGGCGGTAATGTGCTGGAGCAGCGGCTGGTGGCGTTGACGCTACATTAACCGGACGACATTATGCTGTCGGCGAGCGCCCCTACCAGGTACAACCGGCGCCGCCCGCTGATCGTTGCCGCTATTGTTTCTCTCCTGCTGCATAGCGCGTTATTCGTGGGTCTGCGTCGGGAAGTGCCCGCGCCCCCCGAGACGACGTCGCATTTGCTGGAAGCGCGCTTGTTGCCGATGCCACCTTCTCCGATTGTCGAAGAGGTAATCAAGCCGTCGCCGAAAGTTGTTCAGAAGCCCATCAAGCCTCGAAAGAAACCGGTTCTTGCTAAACCTGATGTGACATTGCCGGTCCCTCAACAAGCGCCGGTAAACATGGAGGCGCCGCCGCCGGGGGCGATCGGAAATATTCCACCAACGCCGAGCGCTTCTTCGGTGGAGGCGTTGCCGATTCCCGGACCTGCGCCCGCTGCTGAAGAAAGCACATCGCAAGCCAGCCCGTTGCCGAGTCGATTGTTGATTCGCTTCGCGGTTTATTTAGGCGGGCTGAAAGCGGGTGAGGCAGAGTACCGTTGGGAGCAAAGCGGAGGTCGTTACGATTTGCAATCGTTCGTAAAAACCACTGGGCTTGTCGGTCTTTTAAAGTCGCTTTGGTTAATGCAAACCAGTGTCGGCGAAATTACCGAACAGGGATTGCGGCCTGAAACATTCGTCAACCAACGCAGCGATAGACCGAGCGAGAGCGCGACATTCGATTGGTCCGGCGGATCATTGAAGTTCTTAGCCGACGGCGTGGAGTTGCGGACGGTTTCATTGCTCCCCGGAACGCAGGATTTGATGAGCGTGCTCTTCCAGTTTGCATTCGCGCCGCCTAACGGCAATGAACTGGCGCTTGCCGTGGTAACGGGACGCAAGCTGGAGACTTATCGCTTTTCCATTGTCGGCGAAGAAACCTTGCATGTGCCGCTCGGTGATATGCAAACGTTGCACGTGCGCCGACCAAAAACCGATGATGACGACGGGCTCGATGTTTGGTTGGCCGTCGAACGGAATTATTTGCCTGTGCGAATCGTCAGAGCTGACCGCAAAGATAATCGCCCGATTGAACTTGTTGCGGCCGAATTTTTAATGGCAGCAACTAAAACCGTAGAAGATAAAGAGTCTATTCCTAATGAATCTAAATAACATTCAATTCGACCACATCGTCGATGCGCTCAACATCATTCTGCCGCTGCGTTCACCGGCGGATGTGAGCTTGCATTATTTTTTTCGCGATAGACCTAAGCTCGGTAGCCGAGATCGGGCGTTAATCGCGGAAACGGTTTACATGATATTACGGCGCCGCCGTTTATTGGAAACGCTGGCTCCGCAAGGTACTCCGCGAGAATTGGCCTTACTGGCATTGGCCAAATTAGGCGGCGCCAATATACGCGAGTTGGAGCCCTTATTAAGAAAGGGCGAAGCGGAATGGTTGGCGAGTGCCAAGGGGACCGATATAAGCGCATTGCCGTTGGCTGTGCAGACGGATCTGCCTGACTGGATTGCGGATAGACTCGTTGCTCAATACGGTGAAGCCGAAACAATCGAGCTAGCGCGTGCATTACGCGAGGCAGCGCCTTTGGACGTGCGCGTAAATACTATGCTTGCTAATCGCGATGAAGTATTAAAGGTGTTGCAACAGGATGGATTTGCTGCGGTCCCGACCCCGTATTCGCCGTTTGGCATACGGCTGGAAGGTAAACCAGCGTTACAACATCATCCGCTGTTCTTATCCGGCAAAGTGGAAGTGCAAGATGAAGGCAGCCAACTCCTTGGTTTATTGTTATCGCCCAAACGGCGTGAAATGGTTGTAGATTTTTGCGCCGGCGCCGGCGGGAAAACATTACTCATTGGCGCATTGATGCACTCGCAAGGTCGCATTTACGCGTTAGATGTATCGGAAAAGCGTCTCAATAATTTGAAACCGCGACTCGCCCGTTCCGGATTATCCAATGTGCAGCCCCAGCGTATTGATAATGAACGCGATACGAAGATCAAACGTCTTGCCGGTAAGATCGATCGAGTGCTGGTGGACGCGCCTTGTAGCGGACTCGGTACTTTGCGCCGCAACCCCGATTTGAAATGGCGGCAAACGGAGGCGGATCTCGCAGAACTGACTGCGAAGCAGCAGGCCATTCTTCAATCGGCTGCGACATTGGTGAAAGTGGGGGGGCGATTGGTATATGGCACATGCAGTTTATTGCGCGAAGAGAACGAAGACATCATTACCGAATTTCTTTCCACTCATCCGGACTTTGTTATCGTTAATGCGAAGGAAATCTTAGCTAAGCAGCATGTCGATATCGACTGCGGCGAGATGATGCGGCTTTATCCGCATCGCCATGGCACCGATGGCTTTTTTGCTGTTGCGCTAGAACGGCGTTGATGAATATACGGGGGGGCAGCTTGCTCGCATTAGTGCTTGCAAGCGTAATGATTACTCGCATGAGCGTTGCCGCTGACCAATTTTCCGCTGGGCCGGCGAATAATGTCTCGAATACGCGCATCGATGTTTTCTTTACACCGGAAGACGATGCTTTGACGAACATCATCTCCGCTATCGATGCCGCGAAACATAGCGTTCGAGTACAGGCTTATTTATTCACCAGCCGCAAGATCGCCAATGCACTGATTCGCGCCCATCGACGGCATGTTGATGTCGTGCTCATTATCGATAGAGAACAATTGGAGAAGGGCGGCGCTTCCAGTATTGCGGATATTGCTGCCGCCGGAATTCCCGTTCATGTGGACGGGCAGCATGCCGCTGCTCATAACAAAATTATTCTTATCGATGCCGAAACGGAAAAGCCGATTGTCATTACCGGCTCGTATAACTTCACCATTGCTGCGCAAAGCAGGAATGCCGAGAATTTATTGATGATCCGCGGCGATCATCGACTCGCGAATGCTTATCGTAGGAATTGGGAGAATCACCGCGAACATTCGGTGCGAATGCAGTAAAAACTTACTGATATTTCGGTGAACAGCAGACTCTTCGTGTTGCCCAAGAGGACATGCGCTTATTGCTTAATTTTAATTGTGGTAGGAATGATTTTAGCTACTGTCGCGGTCTTCACCGGTAAATCCCACTTGCCTTTCCAAGCGGCTAAAACAAGATTCGGATATTCGGGTTTTCCTAAGCTGCCGTTATATCGACCGAGGGCTCGGTAAAGATCGCCTTTTTCGATATCCAGATAATGCCGCAGTATCGTGCAGCCGTAACGAAGGTTGGTGCGTAGATGGAATAAATTATGTTCTCGGACGCCGATACTTCTCGTCCAGAACGGCATTACTTGCATGTAGCCTTGTGCGCCAACGACTGATACGGCGTACTTGCGGAATGCGCTCTCTACTTCGATGACGCCTAGCACCAACTGCGGGTCAAGCCCTGCGCGACTCGCTTCGTAATGCACCGTTTTTAATAGATCGAGGCGTTCCTGTGTGCTGGGCAAGCGTTTCTCCAGGCGCTTAGACATTTCCATCAGCCATTGTTGCGCTTCCTCACCATCGGCCATTGCCATTTTATTGACGGCACGGTCGGATACGGCTCTTTGTAGGCTGGTTCGTACGCTGGCGGAAAGTTCTTCGTTGGCCTGAGCGCCGGCATGGGCGGAGCCTACGAACATCAAACAGAAAACCGCAATCCCTGCGCCGATTAAGGCGCAGGGATTGCGAGTTTTATGTTTCAAGACTGATGCGATTCTTGGTTGTTTTCGCATAGTTTGGATTGTAGGACAGATGCCACGTTCTCCAATGTGAGCAAGGTCGCAGTTTTTTCGTTGCGAGCCTGATATTCGATTTGTCCATTTTTCAATGCACGATCGCCGATAACGACTCGATGCGGTATACCGATCAACTCTTGGTCAGCGAGCATCACGCCGATGCGTTCGTCGCGATCATCGAGCAGAACCTCCAGGCCGGCAGTGGAAAGCTCGGCATATAAACGATTCGCCGCTTCCCGAACCGCGTCGTTTTTACCGTAACCGACCGGAATAATCGCGATATCGAAAGGTGCGATAGCGCGCGGGAACATGATGCCGCGCTCGTCGAAATTCTGTTCGATGGCTGCCGCTACGACGCGCGAGACACCAATGCCGTAGCAGCCCATTTCCATGGGTTTGTTCTGGCCGTTTTCGTCGATGTACATGGCGCTCATAGATTCGGAATACTTGGTTCCCAGTGCGAATACATGGCCCACTTCGATGCCGCGCGCGATTTTTAATTGGCCTTTACCGTCTGGGCTAGGATCGCCTTCGACAACGTTGCGGATGTCGGCGACTTCGGGTTCCCGATTGAAATCGCGGCCCCAGTTCACGCCGCGCAAGTGGAAGCCCGGCTCATTCGCGCCGCAAACGAAATCGTTCATAGCAGCCACGGTGCGATCGGCGACGACGGTTACATTACGTTCGCCGAGGATACCGACCGGTCCGATATAACCGGGTTTGCAGCCGAAGGCTTGTTCGATTTCTTCTTCAGTAGAAGGGCGGAATTCATGGCCTTTGATGAATTCGATCTTGCTCGCCTTGACTTCATTGAGGTCATGATCGCCCCGCACCAGAAACATGAAAATCCTTCCATCATCCGTTGTTCTCAACACACTTTTGACGGTCTTCTGCAGCGGCAATCGCAAATATTCTGCGACTTCTTCGCAGGTTTTTTTACCCGGCGTCGCGACTTTTTCCATCGGTTCGCTTGGTGCTGCGCGGCTTGCCTTGGGAGCAAGCGCCTCGGCTAGTTCGACGTTCGCCGCGTAATCCGAGTCGGGGCAGTAGGCAATAGCGTCCTCTCCCGAATCAGCCAATACTTGGAATTCGTGTGACGCGCTACCGCCGATAGCTCCTGTATCGGCGGCTACGGGACGAAACTTAAGGCCGAGCCGGGAGAAAATCCGGTTGTACGCGTCGTACATGGATTCATAGCTTCGTTTCAAACCTTCTTTATCCGTATCGAATGAATACGCATCCTTCATCAAAAACTCGCGCGCGCGCATGACGCCGAACCGAGGGCGGATTTCATCGCGAAACTTCATTTGAATTTGATAGAAGTTGACCGGCAGTTGGCGATAGCTTCTGACTTCCTTGCGGGCGATGTCGGTAATGACTTCTTCGTGCGTAGGACCGAAGCAGAAATCCCGTTCATGCCGATCTTTGATGCGAAGCATGAGCGGGCCAAAAATATCCCACCGTCCTGTTTCCTGCCACAGCTCCGCAGGCTGCACTGCAGGCATGAGGAGTTCGAGAGCACCGGCACGGTTCATTTCTTCCCGAACGACGTTTTCTACCTTACGCAGTATCTTTAGCCCTAACGGCATCCATGTATAAAGCCCGCTGCCCAGCTTGCGGATAAGTCCCGCTCGCAACATGAGTCGATGGCTGACAAGCTCGGCTTCGGCCGGGGCTTCTTTTAATGTGGAGATAAAAAACTGTGAGGCGCGCATTGGTCATTGTTTTGCAAAAGGAAAGACGACTATTCTACTACGATGACTGTGCCTTAGGCGTAAACGGGCGATTGCTTGGCAATTGGATTTCCTCCTTAGAATGAAGAGAATATGGAAGTTTCGTTGTACTAAGCTCAAAAGTTGTGGAAGAATCGGAGGTAACTCGCAGGATTAGCAGGTGATCGTTATGATCGACCGGGACGGTTATCGGCCGAATGTTGGCATTGTTATTTGTAACGCGAAAAATCAGGTATTTTGGGGCAAACGTATCAAGGAGCACGCTTGGCAATTCCCGCAAGGCGGGATCAAACCGGGTGAGTCGCCCCAAGAGGCCATGTTCCGGGAACTCAAAGAGGAAACCGGGCTGGAGCCTCATCACGTCAAAATTCTTGGGCGCACACGCAATTGGCTCCATTACGACGTTCCCGCTAACTGGGTGAGGCGGGAATGGCGTGGCACCTATAAGGGCCAAAAACAGATTTGGTACCTATTGCGTTTAGTCGGGCGCGACTGTGATGTATGTTTACGCGCGAGCGGACATCCCGAGTTCGATGCGTGGTGCTGGCACGACTACTGGGTGCCGCTGGAAAATGTTATCGAGTTCAAACGCGATGTCTATCGACGTGCGCTGAATGAGTTGGTAGTTTTTCTACGAGAATCGCGCGCTCGGCAAAGTCAGGGCCGTTAGGTATTCGACGTAATTATGGGCTTCAACAGCATTGATCGGATTGACAAGCGATCGGCTGGAAGCCCATACTTTTTATGCTATGGATCAAAGCCTAAATCGTAGGCCAGGCTGTTGTTCGTAGCGGCATTGGCCTCGAGCTTCGGTCATTATTTCACCGTGATATTCATTGCTAGGAGGCCATGATGACGACGTTGAAAGGTACGAAAACCCACGAAAATTTAAAGGCAGCATTTGCCGGGGAGTCCCAGGCAAATAGACGCTACCTTTATTTTGCTGCAAAGGCTGATGTGGAAGGCCAAAACGATGTGGCGGCAGTCTTCCGTTCTACGGCTGAGGGTGAAACCGGCCATGCGCATGGTCATTTGGAATATATGGAAACGGTGGGCGATCCGGCGACCGGATTGCCAATCGGCGCGAGCCGCGAGAATCTGAAAGCCGCAATCGCAGGCGAGACTCACGAGTACACCGATATGTACCCCGGCATGGCGAAGACTGCACGCGAGGAGGGCTTCGACGAGATCGCCGACTGGTTCGAAACCTTGGCTAAGGCAGAGCGTTCTCACGCCAATCGCTTCCAAAAAGCGTTGGACACTTTGTCGGATTAATTCAAAGCGACTTTACGGCGGAAGGGTTTTCTCTGCCGCGGACGCTTTCTTTGTCTTAAAAAATCATGACTCGCGAAGGTAGCCTAGAGGCGCCGCAGCGTCACCGCATCGACTGGAAAAACCTTGAGTTTTATAACGAAGATGCTTTGATGCAGGAAATGCATCGAGTCTTCGATATTTGCCACGGCTGCAGGCGATGCTTCAATCTATGTAACGCATTTCCTTTGTTATTTGATAAGGTGGATGAGTCCGCCACTGGAGAACTCGACAGCGTATCGAAGACGGTTTATTGGGAAGTGGTGGATCAGTGCTACTTATGCGACATGTGTTTTATGACTAAGTGTCCTTATGTGCCGCCTCATCCGTTCAATTTGGATTTTCCTCACTTGATGCTCCGCGCCAAAGCCGTCAAGTTCAAGAAGGGCAGTGTAAAATTTCGAGACCAATTGCTCTCCAGCACCGATGCATTGGGCAAGCTCGCTTCTATTCCGGTGGTCGTCAGCGTCGTTAATAAGGTCAATAAAAATCCCATGGCACGCCGATGGATAGAGAGTGCGTTATCCATTCATAAGGATCGCGAGTTGCCCGAGTATGACAGCGATACATTCCGTAAAACGGTTCAGGCTTCTCCGTCTTTTCAAATCAAGAACGGCAACAATACGCCCGGAAAAGTTGCCATCTATTCCACCTGCTATATCAATTATAACGAGCCCGGCATTGGGCACGATCTGAGCAAGATTCTTGTACACAATGAGATTCCGTATGTGTTGATCGGCAAGGAAGCTTGTTGTGGTATGCCTAAATTGGAATTGGGTGACTTGGATGCTGTCGCTAAACTCAAGGACGTTAATATTCCGTCTTTAGCTCGTTTAGCACGCGAAGGTTATGGGATTCTCGCTGCGGTTCCTTCTTGTGCATTGATGTACAAACAAGAACTGCCGCTGATGTTCCCTGATGATGCCGATGTCATTGCGGTGCGCGATGCGATGTTCGATCCGTTCGAATACTTATGGCTGAGAAATCGTGATGGTCTATTGAAGACGGACTTCAAAAAAACACTCGGCAATGTGTCTTATCACATTCCTTGTCACTTGCGGGTGCAAAACATCGGGCAGAAGACGCGCGAAATATTGCAGATGGTGCCTGGCACGAAGGTGAATACCGTAGAGCGTTGTTCCGGCCATGATGGTACATGGGGTGTTAAGTCGGAGCACTTCGATGCATCCATGAAAATCGGTAAACCGGTTTTCAAGCAAATGGCTAACGGCGCACCGGACTATATCAGTTCCGATTGCGCAATTGCAGGTCGCCATATTTTGCAAGGTATCGGAACCGATATCGAAAAGCAGCATCCGCTGACATTGATTCGCATTGCTTATGGTCTTTGAAGGACGAATAACATGCCACTTATTACTGCCGATAGCTTAATGACACTGGAGGCTTATGCCAAAGCGCGCAAGGAGTTTCGCGCTAAAGTAATCGCTCACAAGAAGAACCGCACAATTCACCTCGGTAAGCATATGACCTTGTTGTTTGAAGATGAACTTACCATGCGTTATCAGTTGCAGGAAATGCTGCGGATCGAAAGAATTTTTGAAATGGATGCGATTCAAGACGAACTCGATGCCTACAATCCATTGGTTCCCGATGGGCATAATTGGAAAGCGACGATGCTCCTCGAATACGAGGATGTGGAATTGCGTAAACAAATGCTGGCGAAGTTAATCGGCATCGAGGACCGCGCATGGGTACGTGTGATTGGATTCGATAGGGTCTACGCAATTGCCGATGAAGATTTGGAGCGGGAGCGGAATGACAAAACTTCGTCGGTACATTTTTTGCGTTTCGACTTTACTACCGAAATGATTGTTGCACTTAAGCAAGGTGCTGATGTTGCGATGGGTATCGATCATTCGGCGTACGAGATCGAGATTATGGAAATCGATCCGGTAGTCCGGCAATTGCTTGTCGCCGACCTTGTGTAGATTTTTTTGATTGCAACGCCGTCACTCAGTAATCGCGTTTTTGTTTTTGCGTCCTATACTGAACTAGATTCATTTGCATACATGTGCGCCTACGCCCGATATGTATGCAACTCGGTTCTACATGTTCTAGTAAAGGTGCGCCATGTTGCAGGATCGAATTCTCAAGCGAATCGAGGCTCGACTGAAACGGGAGTGTTTGCCGGTGGCGGTTCGATTATGGAATGGAGAAACGGTAAACGGTACTGATGCCCCCTGCGTGACGTTAGCGCTTAATTCGCCTTCAAGCTTAAGGCTATTCATCAAGCCCGATCTCACTACGTGGGCCGAAAGTTATCTTAAGCAAGACATCGATATATACGGAAATATTCAGGACATCATGCGTTTGCTTACGCCGTTGTTTCGTGGAACGACGACCCATGTGACGCGATGGCGTGACAGTTTTCAATTTTTTCGCCACAGTCGCTTGCGCGACCGCAAAGCGATTCGCCACCACTACGATTTGTCCAATGATTTTTATTCCCTCTGGTTAGATCGGCAGATGGTTTACTCATGCGCTTATTTTCGAACTCAGCAAGATAGCATCGACGGGGCGCAGGAACAGAAGCTGGATCATTTATGCAAGAAACTGTTGTTAAGACGTGGCGAGCGCTTACTCGATATAGGATGCGGTTGGGGAGCGCTGATGTTTTGGGCGGCGGAGAAATACGGTGTTTACTGTGAAGGCATTACGTTGTCGGAACAGCAATATACGTTTGTAAAAGAGCAAATCGATTTACGTGGATTGTCCGATCAGATGCGTGTGCATCTTCGAGATTATCGTGATCTTGCGGAGGATAGGCTTTTCGACAAGATTGTGAGTGTTGGCATGTTCGAGCACGTTGGCGTAAGTATGTTGCCGACGTATTTCAAAAAAATGTTTTCGTTATTGAGGCCCGGCGGTGTGGTGATGAATCACGGTGTTACATCGGCAGCGCTGGATGGTAAAAGAGCCAGCACCGGTAATGATTTCGTGGAGAGATATGTTTTCCCCGATGGTGAGTTGACCCATATATCTCATGTGCTCGATGTAATGGCTCGGCAGGATTTCGAGATCCTGGATGTCGAGAGCTTGCGCCGGCATTATGCGCGCACCCTATGGCATTGGGTAACTCGTTTAGAGTCTAAGCAAATGGAGGCGCGTCGTTTGGTCGGGGAGGAAAAGTATCGGACCTGGCGGGCTTATCTGAGTGGATTTGCCTATGCCTTTGAACAAGGATGGAACAATATTTATCAGATATTGGCAGCTAAGCCGCTTGCTGACGGCGTCATCGATTATCCGATGACGCGAGAGCATGTGTACCGATCATAGTTTGCGGAGTTAGCGGCTGATTACAGCAACACCAAGTTATCGCGATGAATCACCTCCGGTTCATCCACATAACCGAGTATGCGTTCAATTTGGTTGGAGGGTTGTTTCAAGATGCGATTGGTTTCTTCCGCACTGTAATTAACAAGTCCGCGCGCGATTTCTTTGCCGGCGGAATCAACGCAAGTCACGACTTCGCCCCGATCGAAATTACCGGTTGTCGAAATCACGCCGATAGGCAATAGACTCTTACCATCTTCCAACAACGCTTTTACCGCACCGGCATCAAGCGTGAGTGTGCCGCGAACTTGTAAATGGTCCGCTAACCATTGTTTGCGCGCGGCGATGCTATTCTCATCGGCGATTAGTTGCGTGCCGATATGCTCGCCTTGCGCAAGCCGCATCAGCACATTCTCTTCGCGGCCCGATACGATGCAAGTATGTGCGCCGCTACGGGCTGCACGTTTCGCTGCGATGACTTTAGTTAACATGCCGCCTCTGCCGATAGATGTGCCGGCGCCACCGGCCATTTTTTCCAAGGTGGGATCTCCGGCTTTTGCTTCTTCAACTAAGGTGGCCGAAGGATCTTTGCGCGGATCGGCTGTATAAAGTCCCGGCTGATCCGTGAGGATGACAAGGCAGTCGGCTTCGATCAGATTGGTGACGAGAGCGCCTAATGTATCGTTATCGCCGAAGCGGATTTCATCGGTCACGACCGTATCGTTTTCGTTGATGATCGGTACGGTGTTGAGCGCTAGCAATGTGCGCAATGTCGAGCGGGCATTGAGATAGCGTTTGCGATCGGCCAGATCATCATGCGTTAATAAAATCTGAGCGGTGTGCAAGCCGTGTTTGCGAAAGCAAGATTCGTAGACTTGCACGAGCCCCATTTGCCCGACCGCCGCGGCAGCTTGTAAATCGTGCATGGCGGATGGCCGTTCTTTCCAACCTAACCGTTGCATGCCTTCCGCGATCGCGCCGCTGGAGACCAAAATAACTTCTTTGCCTTGCGCCTTGAGATTGGCGATTTGTGCAACCCAATGGCTAATGGCTTGGTGATCCAAACCGGCGCCATCGCTGGTAAGTAAGCTACTACCGATTTTTATGACAAGTCGTTGCGCTTGGTTAATAACGGAAGTCATCGGATTAATGTCAAAAGACTATAAATCAAAGGCGCCGCTTATTAGGCAGGCTGGTCGTTTTCATCGTCGGCGTCCTGGAGTTCGCCTTCTTCGGTAATGGGTTGTTCCTGTGCCGCATCATCGCCGGCTGCTATGCGTTGTTGAATAAGGTGCTCCATGATCGCGTAGGTCAGTTCTTTGCAGCCGTCGCCTGAGATGGCGGAGATGGCGAAGTACGGACCTTCCCATCCATAATCGCGAACGAAGTTTTTGACCCGTTCCTCGCGTTCTTCTTCCGGCAACAAGTCCAACTTATTGAGCACCAGCCAACGCGGTTTTTCGTAAAGCGATTGATCGTATTTCTGCAGCTCGCGTACGATGGCTCGCGCTTCGGCGACTGTGTCTGTTTCGGTGTCGAAGGGCGCCAAGTCAACTAGATGTAATAACAGGCGAGTGCGTTGCAGATGACGGAGAAATTGATGGCCCAAGCCGGCACCTTCGGCCGCACCTTCGATTAAGCCGGGAATGTCGGCAATCACGAAGCTACGGTTTTCGTCTACGCGGACTACGCCTAAATTCGGATGAAGTGTCGTAAACGGATAATCGGCTACCTTCGGCCGCGCGGCGGAAACCGCGCGAATGAACGTGGACTTTCCAGCATTCGGCATGCCGAGCAAACCTATATCGGCAAGTATTTTTAATTCGAGTTTGAGTTGGCGCTTTTCGCCTTCTTCACCCATCGTGAATTGGCGCGGAGCGCGGTTGGTACTGGATTTGAAATGTAGATTACCGAGTCCGCCGGTACCGCCGCGAGCGATCATCGCTTGTTGCTCGTGATGGGTGAGATCGGCGATGACTTCACCTGTCTCGGCGTCCATGATTAGTGTTCCAACCGGCATGCGCAAAACGATATCGTCCGCACCGCGGCCGTAGCAAGCGGCACCATGCCCGTTTTCACCACGTTTCGCTCGATGGATGCGCGCGAAGCGATAATCGATCAACGTGCTAATGTTTCGATCGGCGATGGCGTAGATGCTCCCGCCGCGTCCGCCGTCGCCGCCGTCGGGACCGCCTTTGGGAATGAATTTTTCGCGCCTGAAGCTGGCGCTGCCGTTCCCGCCGTCGCCGGCGATAACTTCGATTTTCGCTTCGTCAATGAATTTCATGGGTGAATTTTACCTTTCCTTGCCCGCAGCCGCATTCACGCTAAACAGCGAAGCCCAATTCTTTAAGCTCAGTTTTTGCGTCTTCCAGACCTTGAACATAAAGCGCAGTAAGTCCGCAACGCTGCGCGCTTTGTACATTGATGTCGTTATCGTCGAGAAAAAGAATGCGTGACGGCGGATGACCTGTTGTCTTGATGGCGTATTCGAAAATCTCCGCATCCGGTTTCATCATGCCGATTTGATAAGAGATCAACGGATGCTTGAAATAACGTCCCAATGCCATCGTCTCGCTGACCAGTGGCCAGTGATGGGGATTTGTGTTGGAAAGGCAGCCCAAGGAAATTTGCGCCGATAATTTTTCAAGCAGTTCCAATGCGCCGGGAAAAGGGCCTCGGACCCATTGTTTAAACGATTCGATGAAGCGCGCCGGTGTCACGGAGAGATCGAGTTCTTCGACTACGCGGGCGGCAAATATTTCGCTATCGCATTGGCCGGATTCGAATGCTCTTACGCCGGAGGAGTATAACCAACGCCGCCAAAATTCTGTTGCGGGAACTGCTTGCTTCATGAACTGCATGGTTTCGTTGCTGCCGGAGATGTCGACGAGCACGCCGCCCAAGTCGAACAAGATAAGATCAAAGGCTGGCTTCATAGGGACATCTCTAAAATTCGATAAACGGGCCGGTCTTGAGCCTGTGAGGCTCAATGTACTTCTTGTACATCTTCGCTCTTCGACTCAACCTCGACCCGTTCGGCGAATTTGTAGAGGTGCCTTCATGCTCTTTCTGCAAACAAAAGGCCCCGTCGGAAACGGGGCCTTCAGGGAATATCGAACAGATTTACGCGACTGCGACGACGTTGACCGTCTTGCGTTTTGTTGGGCCTTTTTCGGTGAATTCCACTTTGCCGTCGACTTTGGCGAACAGGGTGTGATCCTTGCCCATGCCAACGTTGCTGCCGGCGTGAAACCGAGTTCCGCGCTGACGAACGATAATGCTGCCTGCGGGGATCAGTTCACCGCCATAGGCTTTTACGCCTAGTCGTTTCGATTCTGAGTCGCGGCCGTTACGGGATGAGCCGCCTGCTTTTTTGTGTGCCATGTTTGAATCTCCTGCTTACCCGGTGATCTCGCCGATCTGAATCTCGGTGTAGTTTTGCCGATGCCCTTGATGTTTTTGGTAGTGCTTGCGACGACGCATTTTGAAGATCTTAATTTTGTCGTGCCGACCATGGGCGACTACGGTTGCTGATACCTTGGCGCCTTCGACCAAAGGTTTGCCAACCTTGACGGCATCACCTTCACCGATCATTAAAACTTGATCGATAACGATTTGCGCGCCAACGTCTGCAGGTATCTGTTCTATTTTAAGTTTTTCACCGGCCGCGACGCGGTACTGCTTGCCGCCGGTTTTTATGACCGCATACATTGGATGCTCCTAACTGGTGTAGCTGAACGGAACCGGCAATAATACATAAAATTTGTATTGGGGTCAAAGCAAAACAAAGACTTACTCATTAGTAGTGGTGGTATGGGGGCGTTCTGCAACGGTACTAGTGCGAAAGGGTTGACACAGTATGGAGCGGCTACCTACCATGCCGCACTTCCTAGTAATCCCGAAAGCCAAGTCGTGCCTCTGCAAGCAATTCAGGCGCTCATTCAGGCGGACATGCAGGCCGTGGACCGCGTCATTCATCATCGACTGCACTCCGATGTCGTGCTTATTCGGCAGGTTTCCGAGTACATCATCAACAGTGGTGGTAAACGTCTGCGGCCTATGCTGGTGCTGCTCTCGGCCGGCATGTTCAATTACCGAGGTGTTTATCATCATGAGTTGGCGGCCATCGTCGAATTGATTCATACGGCGACGCTGCTGCATGACGACGTGGTGGACGAATCCGAATTGAGACGAGGAAAGAAAACCGCTAACGCGATGTTCGGGAATGCGGCCAGCGTGTTGGTCGGCGATTTTCTTTATTCCCGCTCTTTTCAAATGATGGTGGATATTGGCCTTATGCGGGTAATGGCGGTTCTGTCCGAGGCAACCAATATCATTGCCGAGGGCGAGGTATTGCAGCTTTTGAATGTGCATGATCCGGAAATCGATGAAGACCGTTATCTGCGAGTGATTCGCTACAAGACTGCCAAATTGTTCGAAGCGGCTTCACGCCTTGGTGCAATTCTCGGGAATGCTTCGGCTGAGCAAGAAACGGCGATGGCAAACTACGGTTTGCATTTGGGTACGGCGTTTCAATTGATCGACGATGTTCTCGATTATTCCGGCGACCACGAAGAGACCGGCAAAAATGTGGGGGATGACTTGGCGGAGGGCAAACCGACATTGCCTCTCATTTACGCAATTCAGCACGGCAATGCTGAGCAGTCGGCCGTGGTAAGAAAGGCGATAGTCGAAGGCGGTCTTACGGAGTTGACCGATGTTGTATCGGCAATTGTCGATACAGGTGCGTTGGACTATGCAAAGCAGCGTGCTCAACAAGAATCGGATGCGGCGGCCACAGCAATTAGTAGCCTGCCCAATTCAACTTATAAAGATTCTTTGCTACAATTGGCGGCCTTTGCGGTGACCCGGACCTATTAACAGTATCCCGCTGGTCTGGAAACCAAAAACATCGGGGTGTAGCTTAGCCTGGTAGAGCGCTACGTTCGGGACGTAGAGGCCGGAGGTTCGAATCCTCTCACCCCGACCAGTCTTGTTGGTCTTCCTATTTACAATTCCTTGCGCAGTCTAACATTAGCGAAATGCTATCTGTTTCGTATCCATACTATTGGATAAATTCCCTGATTACGCTTTACTAATCCGGACTACGATTCAAATCGCATCCATTGCCGTACGCAAATCGCGCCGCAAGTCTTCTACATCTTCCACACCTACCGACAACCGCACTAGCGAATCACCTATACCGAGTGCTTCACGCTGTGGCGCGGGAATGGAGCCGTGAGTCATCAGCGCAGGATGCTCGATAAGACTTTCGACGCCGCCTAGACTTTCGGCCAATGCGAAGAGATGGCAGTTTTCTAAAAAGCGTTTCGTTCCCGCTAAATCGGTTTTTAGATTGACTGTTATCATGCCACCGAATCCGCGCATTTGGCGCTTTGCCAGTTCATGTTGCGGATGAGAAGCGAGACCAGGATAACTCACGCGCGCGACTTCCGATTGCGTTTCTAGCCAGCAAGCTAATTCCAAGGCATTCGAGCAATGACGTTCCATTCGCAGCGCCAATGTCTTCAATCCGCGCAGCGCGAGAAAACTATCGAACGGACCACTGACGCCGCCAACTGCGTTCTGCAAATAGGCCAATCGATCACCGAGTTCTTGATTGCGTGCATCGCTGCTGACGACAACAATCCCTCCAACCATATCGGAGTGGCCGTTCAGATATTTGGTCGCCGAATGTACAACGATGTCGAAGCCCAATTCTAGCGGCCGTTGAATCCAAGGACTGGCAAACGTGTTATCGGCGACGGCGAGGAGGTTGTGTTCTCGGGCGATTTTTGCGACTGCTTGAAGGTCCACCAGTTTAAGCAGCGGGTTGCTTGGCGTTTCGACCCAGATCATTTTTGTTTGCGGTTTTATCGCCGCACGAATACGCGATGGATCGCTCATATCGACGAAGCTCGAGCTCAAACCCGCCGAACGCTTGCGCACGTTTTCGAATAAGCGATAGGTGCCGCCGTAAAGATCATCGCTGGCAATGATATGCGCGCCGCTATCGAGCGCATCGAGCAGCGTGGCCATCCCGGCAAGTCCCGAGGCGAAAGCGAATGCGCGCGAACCGTTTTCCAAACTTGCAACGCAAGCTTCCAATGCGCCGCGTGTCGGATTGGCGCTGCGCGCGTAATCGTAGCCCTTATGTACACCGGGACTTGCTTGTACATAAGTCGATGTCGCATAAATGGGCGTCATGATCGCGCCGGTGGCGGGGTCCGGCTCTTGTCCTGCATGAATGGCGCGTGTGGCAAAACCGTACTGCGCATCGATTTCGGACTGAGCGGGATTCAGATTCACGGCAAACTCCTGCGCAAGTAATTGAGGAAGTCGAAACGAGTAATGAGGCCGAAGAAGTGGCCATCTTTTACGATGAGCGCCACATAGCCCACCTTCAATACGCCAAGCAAATCGGCCAAGCTAGCATTGGGCGGCATAGTTTTCAGTCGATCGGTCATAGCTGTTCGAACCAAATCGCGGAAATGCTCCGGCTTACGGTATACATGCAGCAAAACATCGGACTCGTCGAGCATGCCGATCACATGATCGTTCTCCATCACCGGCACTTGCGATATATCGGCCATTCGCATGCGCTGAAAGGCCGTCAGCAAAGTATCGTCGGCGCTGACCGATATCACCGCGCCATCGTCGAAGCGGCGAGAAATCAAATCGCGTAAATCATTGTGTTTCGGCAGCTTAAGGAAGCCCTGATCGATCATCCAAAAGTCGTTGAACATTTTGGATAGATATTTACTACCGGTGTCGCAAATGAATGTTACGACCCGTTTTGGTTGCGTTTGTTCACGGCAATAGCGTAATGCGGCTGCTAATAGCGTGCCGGAGGATGAGCCGCCGAGAATCAATTCGGTACGCAGCAGTTCGCGCGCTGCGCCAAGGCTCTCTTCATCGGGAATGGAGTAGGCCTTTTTGACGCGCGATAAATCGGCAATGGACGGGATGAAATCTTCGCCGATACCTTCAACCACCCAGGAGCCGGCGGTGCCGATGACGCCTGTTTCGATATAAGGCGCGAGGATGGAACCGACCGGATCGGCAAGCACCATTTCAGTGGATGGACTGACTTTTTCGAAGTAACGGGATAGACCGGCTAATGTTCCGCCGGAGCCGACGCCGCATACGACCGCATCGATTCGATGTTGCATTTGCTCCCAAATTTCAGGACCGGTGGTGAGTTCGTGCGCGAGAGGATTGGCCGGATTATTGAATTGATTGACATAGAAGGCGCCGGGTATTTCCTCCGCGATGCGGGCGGCCATGTCTTGATAGTAGTCCGGATGTCCTTTGGCCACATCGGATCGCGTCATGCGAATCTCGGCTCCCAGTGCTTTTAAATGACGCACCTTTTCCGTGGACATCTTATCGGGAATGACGAGCACCACACGGTAACCTTTAGCGCGCGACACCAACGCCAATCCAAGTCCCGTGTTTCCGGCAGTTGCTTCAACCACCGTGCCGCCGGGTTTCAATCGCCCGTCTTGTTCGGCGGCTTCGATCATGGTTAATGCAATGCGGTCTTTAATGGAGCCGCCAGGATTTTGATTTTCCAGTTTGACGAATAGTTGGCACGGGCCGGTATCAAGTTGTGTGATTTCGACCAGTGGTGTGTTACCGATCAGACTGATAACGGATGGGGTTTTATTTGCGGCAGGTTTACTTGCCGCGGATTTGACGGAGGCCATACTGATCACCCAATGGAAGTAACGGTATTAGATTGGACCAGTAAGTGTGTCGGCGTCAAACGCAATATGTATTCTCCTGTAGGAGAGGTGACTGCTATTGGTGCTTGAATGCGGGCTTACGTTTTTCCGCGAAAGCTGCCATGCCTTCCTTTTGGTCTTCGGTTGCGAAGGTCGCATGAAACAACCGGCGTTCGAAGCGAATGCCTTCGGTAAGCGTTGTCTCGTAAGCGCGATTGATGGCTTCTTTCGCCATCATGACGATCGGTTGCGATAGTTCGGCGATTTTCGTGGCGGTTTTTATGGCTTCGTCTACTAAGCTGGCAACGGGCACGATGCGGGAGACTAGACCGGAGCGTTCCGCTTCTTCTGCATCCATCATGCGGCCGGTAAGGCACATTTCCATGGCTTTAGATTTACCGACGAAGCGAGTTAAACGCTGCGAGCCGCCCGCACCGGGAATGGTGCCGATGGTGATTTCCGGTTGACCGAATTTTGCGTTGTCTGCTGCCAAAATAAAATCGCACATCATCGCGATCTCGCATCCGCCGCCTAGCGCATAACCGGCAACGGCGGCAATGATGGGCTTGCGGCAGCGAGTCAACTGCTCCCATTCGCCGGTGATGAAATCGGATTTATAGACATCGATGTAATTCAAATCTTTCATCGCTTTGATATCGGCACCTGCGGCGAAAGCTTTGTCATTACCCGTGAGAACGATTGCATGAATATTGTTGTCGGCGTCGAACTTCACTAACGCGTCGGTGAGTTCTCGCATTAAATCAGGCGAGAGGGCGTTCATTGCTTGCGGCCGGTTCAAGCGTATCAGCGCTACCGCGCCATGAATTTCAGTGAGAATGTTTGTGTAGATCATGGATTATTTCTCCGATTTACCGTGACATTTCGTTCGATAACTTTCTTTTATTCCAAGTAGGACGAGCCTATATGCGCATGCGATGCGATCGGTTTTTCTATTAAAGATCAACCGATCCGACCTCGCAAAAACTCTTATTTTTCCGCTTGTGCGCAAGTCACCGCTAGCGCCGTCATATTGACGATGCGCCGTACAGTGGATGAGGCTGTGAGGATATGCGCCGTTCGCGCTGCGCCCAATAAAATCGGCCCAACGGTAATGCCGTCACCGGAAACGGTCTTCAATAAATTGAGGGCGATATTCGCTGCGTCTAAATTGGGCATTACCAGCAAATTGGCGTCGTCGGTCAACAACGATTCGGGCAGCGCACGCTTACGGATGTCGTTCGATAGCGCAGAATCGCCTTGCATTTCGCCGTCCACTTCCAATTCGGGGGCTCGCTCGCGTAAGAGTGCGAGTGCTGCGCGCATGCGTTGCGACGAGGCTGAATCATCGCTGCCGAAGTTGGAATGGGATAGCAGTGCCGCCTTTGGTGTTAGGCCGAAGCGGCTAATGGTTTCGGCGGCCATGATGGTCATTTCCGCGAGCTGCTCCGGTGTGGGCTGGGCATTGACGTAGGTGTCGGTCATGAACAATACGCGATTGCGCAGCAGGAGTGCGTTCAACGCGGCGAAGGTATTGCTATTGTGCTGATGGCCGATAACGCTTTCGATGATGCGCAAATGTTCACGATAGCGTCCCACGGGACCGCACAACATTGCATCCGCTGCACCGTTCTTTATTAGCATGCAGCCTATCAATGTGCTGGAGCGGCGCATTTCGAGTTTTGCCAACTCCGGCGATACGCCGCTGCGAGCTGCGATTTGCCGGTATTGTTCGCTGTAGTCCTTATGACGCGGATCGGACATGATGTTGACCAGTTCGAAATCCACGTCGGGTTTGAGCCGCAAGCCCAGCCGTTCGATACGTTGGCTAATAATTTCAGGCCGGCCGATCAACACCGGTTTCGCGAGACCTTCATCGACGACGATTTGAACCGCTCGCAGAACTCGGTCTTCTTCGCCTTCGCAATAAACCACGCGGCGCGGCGCGTTTTTGGCGGCGGCGAATACCGGTTTCATGATGAGGCCGGAGTAATAAACGTATTGGGTTAGTTGTTGACGATAAGCATCGAAGTCTTTGATCGGGCGAGTGGCAACGCCGTCGTCCATCGCAGCCTTTGCAACGGCCGGCGCGATGCGCAGAATCAACCGTGGATCGAACGGACGTGGAATCAAATATTCGGGACCGAAACGAACGGACGTCTCGCCGTAGGCTTGGGCCACTTCATCGGACTGCTCCGCTTCGGCCAATTCGGCGATGGCGCGGACGCAGGCGAGTTGCATCGCTTGTGTGATGGATGTTGCGCCGACATCGAGCGCACCACGGAAAATAAACGGAAAGCAAAGCACATTATTCACTTGATTGGGATAGTCCGAGCGCCCGGTGGCGATCAACGCGTCGTCGCGCACGGCTTTCACCAACTCGGGACGGATCTCCGGTTCAGGATTGGCCAATGCGAGGATCAATGGGTTCGCAGCCATTGCCTTGACCATCTCTTGCGTCATTACACCGGGACCGGATACGCCGAGAAAAATATCTGCGCCGATAATGGCATCACCCAGCGTGCGAGCGGCGGTATTGCGTGCGTATTTAGCTTTCGACGAGTCCATTTGCCGGCCGTTGTACAGCACGCCCTTGCTGTCGCAAACCAAGATGTTTTCCATGACCAGGCCCAGGCCGACCAAGAGATCCAGACATGCGATTGCGGCCGCACCGGCGCCGGAGCAAACTAGCTTTACTTCGCTGAGTTTTTTTCCGACGACTTTCATGCCGTTCAGAATGGCAGCGCTGGTAATGATGGCGGTGCCGTGCTGGTCGTCATGGAATACCGGAATGGAAAGCCGTTCGCGCAGTCTTTTTTCAATATAAAAGCACTCCGGCGCTTTGATGTCTTCCAAGTTGATGCCGCCGAAAGTCGGTTGCAAGGCAGCGATGATATCGACTAGTTTGTCCGGATCTTTTTCGTCGAGTTCGATATCGA